>Ga0209614_1001730_pt1 | contig 15536 bp, 8 predicted proteins | sample BlaSprsedimmetaG_FD_185484 | JGI IMG/M metagenome (GOLD analysis project Ga0209614, IMG submission 185484) | Hot spring sediment bacterial and archeal communities from California, USA to study Microbial Dark Matter (Phase II) - Blank Spring... ... | reverse complement strand
CTTCTCAGGAAGTTGCAATCGATGGAAGAACCAATATTAATGTGGTTATGGAATCGCAGACCATTGGTGTGGACGAAGTGATGGTTGTGGCCTATGGTACGGCTACCAAAGAGTCTTTTACAGGTTCGGCCGGTACAATCAACAGTGAGGAGTTGGGTAAACGGCAGGTTTCAAACGTTACCAATTCACTTTCAGGTAAGGTAGCCGGTGTACAAACAACAAGTACAAGCGGACAGCCAGGTACTTCTGCCACAGTGCGTATCCGTGGTATCGGTTCAATGAGTGCAAGCAACAATCCGCTTTACATTGTTGACGGAGTGCCTTACGATGGAAACATTGCAGCTATTAACCCGGCAGATATTGAGTCGATGAACGTTTTGAAGGATGCTTCGGCAAGTGCCATTTATGGCGCCCGTGGCGCCAACGGGGTAATTATTATTACCACCAAATCGGGAAAATCAAGGGAAGCTGTTGTACGTGTGGATGGAAAATGGGGTAACAATACCCGCGCTATTCCAAACTACGATGTGATGACCGACCCGGCCATGTATTATGAAACATTTTACCAGGCGTTGTATAACAACCGGATACTGGCCGGATCTTCGGAAGCGGCAGCACACCAGTTTGCAAGGAATACCATGATTCCAACAGCAAACGGAGGACTGGGATACCAGGTTTACACTATTCCCGAAGGCGAATATTTTATTGGAACCAACGGCAAATTAAATCCCAATGCCCAATTGGGTTACAGCGATGGTGAATATTATTATACTCCGGATGACTGGTACAAGGAATTGTTTGATAAAGGCAACCTTCGCCAGGAATATAACGTATCCATTTCGGGAGCTTCCGACAGGATTAATTACTATATGTCAGCAGGTTATCTTGACGATACAGGAATTGTTGCCGGTTCAGGGTTTAATCGTTTTACCGGACGTATGAACGTGGATTACCAGGCAAAAGAATGGTTGAAGGTTGGTGCAAACATCGATTATGCCAACTACAACGTTAAGTCGCCTACCAGTCAAACCGACTGGGGGTCTTCTGCCAACTTGTTCTATACCTCGAACATGATTGCACCTATTTATCCCATGTACGTAAGAAATGCTGATGGAAGCATTAAAGTGGATGATAATGGAATTACCGTTTACGACTTTGGTACTTCTACCAACCAGGTACGTGCATTCATGGGATTGTCGAACCCGGCAATTACGCTTACACTGGATAAACACGATGCTTTCCACGACAATGTGAACAGCAAATGGTTTGCCGATGTTGATTTACTGGAAGGTTTGAGGTTTAGCACTATTATCGGTGCAAATGCCAGTAACCGTCGCGAATCGCATCTTTATAACCCATACTACGGAGCAGCTGTTGCTGCCCAGGGTTCGGTTTCAGTTAGTCACCAGAGAAATGTCAGCACAAACCAGCAGTATCTGCTTACCTACAGAAATTCATTTGGAAATCACAATTTCGATGTACTGGCAGGTCATGAATCATACATGCTGAAAATTCAGTATCTGGGAGCAAGCAACAGGCAGCTTTACAATCCTGATGTTGCAGAAATTGGCAACGCCATTTACGACCCTCCATCGGTTAATTCCTATACCAACAGGTACACCACTATGGGATTCCTTGGCAGGGCCAGATACGATTACAATGATAAATACTTCTTCTCAGCATCTTACCGTCGCGATGCTTCTTCAAGGTTTCATCCCGACAGCCGTTGGGGCGACTTTGGTAGCTTAGGCGGTGCATGGCTTATCAATAAGGAAAACTTTTTCCGGAATTTGAATGCCTACTGGGTAAATATGTTGAAGGTGAAAACCAGCTGGGGTGTTCAGGGGAACGATAACCTCGGTAATTACTATCCTTACCTCGACCAGTTCCAGGTAACCAATGCCGACGGTGAGTTTTCTACTACTTTTGTTTACAAAGGTAACCCGGATATCACCTGGGAGACCTCCTATAGTTTTAACACCGGTCTCGAATTTGAATTGTTCAGGAGCAGAATTAGCGGTTCTGTGGAATACTTCTCAAGGAAAACCGTTGACCTGCTGTACAACCAGCCTGTGCCCGTTTCATGGGGTTATTCATCAATTCCAACCAACGTAGGAAGTATTTTGAACAGCGGTGTGGAAGTTGATTTGAATTTCAATATTCTGCAAACCCAAAATCTGAATTGGTCGTTCGACATTAATGCAACTCATTATAAAAACGAAATTCTTGATTTGGAAGAAAGTGTAAAGGAAACCGGTATCAAAGGCGGTATGTTCATTTATGAAATAGGTGGCTCGCTTTACGATTCGTTCCTTAGAGACTATGCCGGAGTTGACCCCAATACAGGAAGAGCCTTGTATTATCAGGTTGACGAAGGAGAATATGTACTCGACGACGATGGTGAAAGAACAACTACCGACGACTGGTCCGCTGCCCAGCAGGTTAATGTGGGAAGCACCCTTGCTAAAGTGTATGGTGGTTTTGGTACTACACTCAATTTTTACGGAGTTGATGTTTCTGCTGCTTTTGCTTACCAACTGGGAGGAAAAATCTTCGACTTCTCTTATGAAGAGCTGATGCATAGCGGTGACAATGCCGGTTTGAACTGGCACAAAGATATTCTGAATGCCTGGACACCGGAAAATACCAATACCGATGTTCCAAGGCTGAATAATGCTGACGATACCTATCAGAAACACTCTTCAAGGTTCCTTGTTAGTTCCGATTATCTTGCACTGAACAACATAACCATAGGATATACGCTGCCTGCAAGATGGACAGAAAATGTGAACATCGACAGGTTACGTATTTACTTTATGGGAGACAACCTGTTTATGCTAACTGCCAGAAAAGGACTCGACCCGAGACAAACCCTTGGCGGAACCAGTATGACTGCTGCCGGTTCACACCGTTACAGTGCGCTGCGTACCATTTCAAGTGGTATCACAATTACTTTTTAATGAGTGAAGTTCAAAAACAGTAAAAAATGAAGAATATGAAAATAGTAAATAAATTATGGATTTTTGTGGCAGGTCTGGCTTTGATGTTTTCCTGCACAGAGAACCTTGATACATTCCCCGAAGGAGGTACTTTTACGGAAGACCAGAAAAGGGAGATAGTGGAAAAAATGCCGGACCGCCTGTCAGCCGATATCAATGGCCTTTACTCAATTATGGGTGAAACCGATGGTGTATTTGGTAGCGGACGTGCAGATGACTTTGGTTACCCGATGGTTTGCCTGTCGCAAGACCTCAATGGACCTGACATGGCATCGACCGACGATGGGTACAACTGGTTTTCAGTTGCAAGTACTTACGAAGACAGAACATACACCTACGCGAACCCCTACATTCGCTGGGCCATCTTCTACAATCAGATTAAAGCTGCAAACGATATCCTTGCTTCTATACCCGAGGATACCGACAATGAAACTTTGTTGCAATACAAAGGACAAGCTTTGGCTGTCAGGGCATTCGATTATTTCAATCTTGTTCAGCAGTTCCAGTTTACCTATAAGGGGCACGAAAATGACCCGGCAGTTCCGATTGTTACCTTCGGGATGACGGATCCTGAAAACCCGCGCGCAACCGTGAGTCAGATTTACGAGCTTATTATGACCGATTTGAATGATGCCATTGACCTGCTCGATGGTTACAACAGGCCAAACAAGGGAGCTGTTAACCAACAGGTTGCTTATGGTATTCGCGCCCGAGTGAACCTGGTTATGCAAAACTGGAGCGAAGCCGCTCAGGATGCATCAAAAGCCCGCGAAGGCTTTCCACTGCTTTCAAGAGAACATGTTTCTACTCCTGCGTTTACCGATGCCAGCGAACCTTCATGGATTTGGGCGTTGATTATTAATCCGGTGAACATTACTTCAAGGCTTCAGTCATGGCCGTCGAAGATATCTTCTTTTTCAGGATATGGTTATACCACTGCCGTTCAAACATACAAATGGATAAACAACATTCTGTATGATAAAATTCCTGAAACCGATGTCAGAAAAGGATGGTGGGTAAACGAGAACCTTGAATCACCCCTTCTGGAAGGCCTCACATGGGCTGGTGTTTCAGGTCAGGATATTGCATCTGCCAATATTTCAGGTATTAAATTGCCTTATTTCCCTTATACAAACGTTAAGTTTGGCGCCTATGAGTTTATCGGGAACGATGCCAATGCATCCGACTGGGTAATGATGCGTGCCGAAGAGATGTTGCTGATTGAAGCCGAAGGTATGGCCATGGGTGGAAATGTATCAGGAGCTAAAGCTTTACTGGAAGACTGGGTTCAGAATCACCGTGACGAAAGCTACGTTTGCAACGCTTCAACACCCGAAGCCATGCAAACCGAAATCTGGTTCCAGCGCCGTGTGGAACTTTGGGGAGAAGGATTTGGAATTTTGGATGTAATGCGTCTCGAGAAGAACATGGTTCGCTTTAAAGCGGGTGTAGAGTCTTCATTCCCCGATGCGTTTAAATTCAATGTTGCCGCTAACGATCCCTGGTTGCTTCTGAGAATTCCTCAGCGTGAAATCAACTCCAATACAGGTATCTCAGAAACCGAGAACAACACCGGAGGTACACTGCCTAAGAGCGGTGACGGTGCCGGTTTGACTGACGGGGTTACGGATTAAAAGTTTTATTAACATTTAAAACACGATGAAAATGAAAATAATAAATAAATTAGTATTGATATTGGCAGGTTTTTCCCTTCTCCTGGCTTCATGTTCTGAAGATTTCCCGGAAAGAGAACCATCGCCGCTTCCCGATCCCAACAGTGCTGTAGTATATTTCCCGAGTTCGAACCGAACAAGCTATGAGCTTGAAGTAGAACAAACCAGCATTGCGGTTACCATAGCCCGCGAGAACACCTCCGGAGCTGTTACAGTTCCCATTACAGTTCTTCGGAATGACAACGATGTGTTTGTTTTTCCCGAATCGGTAACGTTCGAGTCAGGACTGGCCGAAACCACCTTCGACGTTACTTTCCCCACTGCTGAAACTGCTGTGGATTACACCTTTGAGGTTCTTGTTGAAGGAGACCAGCTCATTCATCCTTACAAAGAAGTTGCCGGAGCACATAGCATTCAAATAACTATGGCTCTTATTAAATGGGTTAAATTCTCCGACGGGATTTACACCAGCGAATATTTTGGTGACAGCTGGCCGCAGGAATTGTACAGGGCTGAAGGTACCAATAAGTACCGGTTCTACGATTTGTTTGTAGAAGGATACCATTATAATTTTGAGTGGACAGGAGGAGCCTCCCTTATCCTTGGTGGAACGCCAAACGCAAGCGGATATCTTGTTCAGGAAACCGGTTATAATCATCCAACGTATGGCATGGTATCAACTGCCACAGATCCCGATCCAACCTATACTTTCTATCACGAAGGTTCTGATACCTTCTACTTCGACAGAAACTGGCAGGTTGCTGCCGGCTCTTTTGGCTGGCTGGGCGACAAATATGAGATTACTGAAAGGTACTGATTTTGTTTCTGATTTTATAGAAAAGAGAGGATGTTCAAAGGAGCATCCTCTCTTTTTTATGTGGAAATAGGTTTTAAGAGTGGCAATAGAAATCATCTTTCTTTTCTGTCGGTTAAATCAACAAATTACCCTTTTTTTACTATTTTAGCGCAAAGTTGTTTTAGGGAATTAAATTTATGTCGGTTTTATGGGGAAAAATGTACTGGCGATCCTTTGTATCGCCTGGTTGAGTATTATTGTTGTTAATGCCCAGGTTCAAAGGATTTCCGGTGTGGTTACCAGCTCCGAAGGGGGAACTGTGTCGGGCGCTTCCGTTGTGGTAAAAGGGTCAACTGTAGGCACCGTTTCCAATCGCGAAGGGTATTACCAGTTAATAGTTCCTGAAAACGCACAATCACTGGTTTTTTCATTCATTGGCATGAAAACGGTTGAATTGCCCATTCAGGGCTCTTCGGTCGATGCCGTGCTATTTCCCGACATTGTGGGTGTTGACGAGGTTGTGGTGGTGGCCTACGGCACTGCTGTAAAGGAGCGGTTTACAGGCTCTGTGAGTACCATCAGTGCAGCTCAGCTGGAACGGTTTCAAACAGACGGTATTTCAAAAGCTTTGCAGGGTTTGTCTTCGGGAGTACTTACAACCAGCGGCAGCGGTCAGCCCGGAACCGATGCAGAAATCCGAATTCGTGGCTTCAGCACCTTTGGCGATGCCAGCCCGCTGATTGTCCTCGACGGATTTACATACGACGGAAACCTCAGTTCCATTCCGCTGACAGAAATTGAATCCATCTCTGTATTGAAAGATGCTTCGGCTACTTCTTTATACGGTTCGCGTGCTGCCAATGGAGTGATTATCATTACCACCCGAACCGGAATGCCAGGCACTTCCGAACTGCACCTGAGTGTTCGTTATGGCATTTCCGACCGTGCAATTCCCGAATACAACAGGGTTTCGGTACCGGAATACTATGAACTGCAATGGGAAGGCATGAGAAACGCGTTGGTTGAGAATGGTTTTGCACCGGGCGAAGCAGCCAGGAGTGCTCAGCAGCAACTGATTCCGGCTCTTGGGGGTTACAATGCTTACCCTGTGCCGGATAATGAGGTGGTTGACAGCGAAGGGAAAATTAATTCCGGCATGCAATTGCTGTGGCACGACAACTGGCAGGACGAAATGCTGGTTGCTGGCAAACGCAAAGAGGTTACCCTCAATGCAAAAGGCGGCACCGAAAATACAACCTATTACCTTTCGGGAGCCATGCTCGACGACGAAGGCATAATTAAAGCATCCAGCCTGAAACGATACAGCCTTAGGGCCAACCTGACAACGGAGTTTAATCAGTGGATTCAGGCCGGCATGAACCTGTCAGGAGCTATTTCAGAACAAAACTACCCCATTTCATCCGGAACCTCATACCTGAACCCGTTTAGTTTTGCTGGCCTCATTGCACCCATTTATCCGGTGTATTTGTACGACCGGGATGGAAATATTCAAACCGATGCCGACGGAAACAGGCTGTACGACTACGGAACCGGTTACGATAGGGCAAGGGTGTATGGTTCGGGTCTGAACCCGCTCGGAACCATCGAGCTGGATGAACGGCTTTACAAAAGAGATGTGTTTACGGGAAGAACGTTTATCAACTTCCAAATAACCAATGGATTGTCATTTAAAACTTCGCTCAGTGCCGATCACTACACGTTTACAGGGCTGACGCACCAGAACATGAAATATGGCGACGGGCAGAATTTTAGCGGACGAACTGAACGGGAAACCAACCGTACCTTTTCTTATACGGCCAACCAAATGCTGCAATACAGCCGGGGGTTTGATGATCATGCTTTTCAATTTCTGGCTGCACACGAAAATTACAATTACAAATTCAATGTACTTTCGGCTACCCGTTCGGGATTTCCTTTTCCCGGACTGGTTGAACTCGATGGCGCTGCCATAGGTGAAGGTTCAGGATCGTTCGAGGACAATTACAGGCTTGAAAGCTATCTCGCAAAGGTCGATTATTCCTGGAAAGGCCGCTATTTTGCGAGTTTCAATGCAAGAACCGATGGTAACTCAAGGTTCGCCCGCGATGTGCGGTGGGGAAGCTCCTGGGGAGCCGGTGTGTCGTGGATGATTTCAGATGAACCGTTTATGCAGAACAAAGGCTGGCTGAATACTTTGCGTATGAAAATGAGTTATGGACAACAGGGCAACGACAAAGTAGGATCGTATTATGCCTGGCAGGGCCTGTATGAAACAGGAATAAACAACATCGGTTATCCCGGGTTGCTGGCCAGCAGACTTTCTACACCGGGACTTACCTGGGAGTCGTTAAAATCTGCCAACCTGGGGGCTGAAATTAAAATTTTTAACCGCCTGGCTATGAGTATTGAATATTATATCAGGCGCAATGACGATTTGTTGTTTGAACAGCCCCTTGCTCCTTCCACCGGGTTCACCACCATCGATGCCAATATTGCCCGGCTTTTAAATACCGGATTTGATATGGAGATGAGCGGATTGCTGCTCAACCGGTCGAATTTTACCTGGGCCATGGATATCAATCTGGGACGTTTCAGCAATGAAATAAGGGATTTGCCGCAGGAATTCATCATTGCTGGCAACAAACGCTGGGAAGTTGGGCGATCCATTTACGACTTCTGGCTGGAAGAGTTTGCCGGGGTGAATACGGAGACAGGAAAATCACAATGGTTTTATGATGTTCCCGACCTGGATGACAACGGCGATGTCATTTATTCAGATGACGGTTCTCCTGTATTTTCAGGCGAACGGGGCGTCACAGAAGATTATTCGCAGGCAGGAAGATATTATGCAGGTTCAACAATTCCTGAATTATTCGGCGGAGTGAATAACAGCTTTGCCTTTTTTGGTTTCGATGCAGCTTTCCTGTTGAATTTCGGGTTGGGTGGAAAGGTGCTGGATCAGGGATACCAGTGGCTCATGCATTCCGGGCAGTATGGCTACGACTTTCACAGCGACATCCTGAACCGGTGGACACCTGAAAACCGGAATACAGATGTGCCGGCCATCGATGGCGACCAGTTCACTAACCGGCGTTCCTCGCGTTTTCTTGCCAATGCCGGTTATTTAAGTGTACGGAATGTTTCGGTTGGCTACAGCGTGTCCCACCCATTTGTCTCCCGGCTGAACCTGTCGGCGCTACGGTTGCACCTTACAGCAGACAACCTGGTGCTGTTTTCGGCCCGGAAAGGTCTCGATCCAAGGCAATCGTTTGGTGGTAATTATGGCAGGCAGTATATGCCTCTTCGCACAATCTCTCTTGGTTTCGATGTTCAATTTTAATCAGGGAAAGGCATGAAAAAAAATCTGTTACAAATTTTGATACTTACATTCCTTCTCTCTTCCTGTTCAAAAGATTACCTGGAAACGGCACCTACCAATCAGGTTTCCGATCAGGTTGTTTTTCAAACAGTGGATGGTGCACAAACAGTAATCGACGGAGTGTTACGCGACATGCGGAGACAGCATGGCAACGCAAACCAGCACGACCAGTTTGGCGTAAAAGCCATTGATTTAGTGGTTGATTTAATGGGAGAGGATATTGCTGTTGAACAGTTTCACTGGTTTGGCGCCGATTACCGGTTCGAAAACCGCCTGGCCATCGACCAGCGTCCGATCTATGCCTGGTCGCTGTTTTACCGCATAATTTACAATGTGAACGGAGTGATAAACCACATCGGCGATGCTGCCTCAGAAAACGAAAACCTGCAGAAAAACCTAAAGGCACAGGCATTGACTTTGCGCGCCTATGCTTATTTTCAGTTGGCACAGCTTTTTCAGCAAACGTATGCCGGAAATGAAAATGCACCGGGTGTTCCCATTTATACCGAAGCTACAACGGAGGGAAATCCGAGAGGCAGCATGGCAGAAGTTTTTTCCCGGATCATAACCGATTTGGATGAAGCCGTGAAATTGTTTGAAGAAAGCGGTTTGCCGCAGCGGCACATTTCCAATCCAACAAAGCATGTAGCCAGGGGTATTCGTGCACGCGTGGCACTTGCCATGGAGGACTGGCCCAAAGCAGCGGAAATGGCTGCCGCAGCAAGGCAGGGACAAACTTTGATGTCGGCAGCTCAATACAGTACTGGTTTTGATAATTACACCCAGCAGAACTGGATGTGGGGGCTGGAGGTGAACAGCGAACAATCCACCACATACGCCTCCTGGTTTTCACACATGGACTGGACCATTGGCGGTTATTGCGGGTTTGGATTTAGCCGGAAATCATTCAGTCTTGAGCTTTACAAGCAGATGGATGATGAGGACGTTCGCAAGAAATTAATCGATGCTTCTTCCGTTGAAACCGGACGGCTTATTCCACATAAATTTGCTGCCGGAGGCGATAAAGAATTCGATGCCGACTTGGTAATGATGCGGCCCGAAGAGATGTTGCTGATTGAAGCTGAAGCCAGGGCCAGAATAAACGATGACGCAAACGCACGGGCGCTTTTGAAACATTTGCGCGACAGGCGCTTTGAGAATCCTGTAACGGTTTCGACAGCAGGAACTGAACTTCTCGATGAAATATTGCAGGAAAGAAGGATTGAACTCTGGGGAGAAGGATTCAGGGGATTCGATATGAAACGGTTAAAACAAGGAGTTGACAGAACCAACAGCAACCACAACCCGGTGGTTGCCCGGGTAATGTCGTTGCCTGCCGGCTCTGAAAAGCTGATTCTTCAAATTCCTCAGGCCGAGTTGGATGCCAACCCCAATATGGATGAAAAAGATCAAAACCCCTGAAACCAATTTTCTAATCAAAAAGATGGTCGTCGGCAGCCGGGCCGCAATCACATTCTTCGTGCAATCCTTTTTCGTATTGTTGCAGTGCCCGTACACTCATTCCCATGCTCGAAAAACCGCCGTCGTTGAACAGGTTTTGCATGGTAACCCGGCGGGTAAGGTCCGAAAACAGGGTGATGCAATAGTCGGCACAATCGTCGCCGGTTGCATTTCCCAGTGGTGACATCCGCTCTGCAAAATCGAGCAGACGGTCAAACCCTTTAACTCCACTGCCGGCAGTGGTCATAGTGGGCGATTGTGAAATGGTATTGATTCGTACCCGGCGTTCTCTCCCGTAAATGTAACCGAAACTACGAGCTATGGATTCCAGCAGTGCTTTGGCGTCGGCCATGTCGTTATAGCCGTAAAATGTGCGTTGCGCTGCCACATACGAAAGCGCAACCACCGAACCCCATTCGTTTATCGCATCAAGCTTCCGGGCTGTTTGAAGTACTTTATGGAATGAAACCGCTGAAATATCCAGCGTTTTGTTCAGGTAGTTATAATCGAGGTCGCTGTAATGCCGCTCTTTCCTAACGTTGGGTGACATGCCAATGGAATGAAGCACAAAATCAATCTTGCCACCCAAATGCTCCATCGATTGAATAAACAGATTTTTCAGATCATCAACATTGGTGGCATCGGCGCCAATGGCAATGGTGTTTAGTTTTTCTGCCAGATTTAGGGTTTCGCCCATACGCATGGCTACTGCTGTGTTAGTTAATGTTAACGTAGCACCTTCTTGGTGAGCGCGTTCTGCTACCTTCCATGCAATGGAATCAGGATTCAATGCTCCAAAAACAATTCCCCTTTTCCCTTTTAGTAAATTGTAACTCATGGTAATTTTTTAAGAATTTTGCGGTGCAAAGTTAAATTTAATTTAAACTCATTCCAAATAAGTTTTGTTTTTATGAAAATCAGTTTATATTTGTTGCAATCAAATTCGGCAAAGAAATGAATGTACAGGAAAAATATACTTCACAAAATAACCGGGCATCTGCTGTCCGGGGCTGTGAATTCATGTTGCCGTCGGTTTTTATGTCTATGCGCTAGCCTTCGTTCAGTGGTTTTCCATTGACTGAAGGCAAACAGATTTTAGCGAGCAACAAATCAAAGTTTTATTTTTTCTTTTTTATATGTCGGATAAAATTATTCGGTTGGGTGGCAGCCATGCAGGCAATGCCGGCTCAACAAAAAAATTGGTTGAATACATCGGAAATCACCACGGCAGAAGTTTCATCGTTGTTTCTGCCGTTCCCGAAATGCTGGATTTCATCCGGAATTCGGTTGGCAATGCCCACAAAAACAAAGTGGATTTGATACATGGTAAATTGGTATCATTTTTTACTGAACTCACCGGCAATCAACCTTCCAATGCATACCAGGTGCTAGTTGATCAGGTCACCGGAATCCTCAGGGGAATCGGTCTTATTGGCGATTATTCTGATGCACTGAAAGACCAGGTGCTGAGTTTCAGTGAAAAACTCACAGCAGAAATATTCAGAGAGCAACTGGCCAAAGCAGGTTTGGGTGTGCATGTTTTATGGCCCGAAGAGATGGAACTGCGCGTTACCGAAGATTTTGGAAATGCCACTTTTATTTCTGTACAAAAGAAAATGCTTAACGGATTATCGCAAAAGGCATTTCTTGTTCCCGGTTCGTATGGCATAACAGCTACGGGAAAAATTGGCCGGGCAGGGAAAACGGCTGCCGATTACACAGCAGCGTACCTGACCCGTGAACTGGGCGCATCCAGGCTGGAGCTTTGGGGTCTCGATAAAGATTTTCAGCGGGCAGATCCGGATATTGTTCCCAACAGTCCGGTGATTCGCCGGCTTACCTATTCCGAAGCCAGCGAACTGGCCTATTTCGACCATTACTCTTTTCACCCGCGAACGGTAGAACCACTGGAGTCTGAACACATTCCCATTCATGTTGTTAATACAACTTCGGGTGGTGGTGAAACAGATACAATAATTAATACCGAAACTTACGTGGAACCGCAAATTGTAAAAAGTGTGGCCTGTACCGACGACATTTCACTGCTGCGGCTGAACGGCCCCGGCGTAGGCCTGAAACCAGGGATTCTGGCCCGGGTTACTTCCCAGTTGAACAAAGCCGGAATTAACATTAAATCGGTAATTACTTCGCAAATATCCATCAATCTCATTCTGGAAAAGAGGACTGGCGCCAGAGCACTGGACTTGATTCGCCGGTTGGGCTTTCCTGCTGTGAGCGAAATTGCCGTAATCGACGATGTTTCGATGGTCGCGGTTGTAGGGCATGGAATGCAACAAAGCTACGGGGTTTCGGCAAAAATATTCGGGGCCGTGGCTCACCACCAAATCAATGTGGTGTTGAGCGGCTCGGGTGCTTCCGATTTGGTAAGTTACCTCGTGGTAAAATCATCCGACAAGGAAAAAAGTGTTCGCGAAATTTACAAAGCATTTTTCAACCCAAAAAATAAGTAAAATGACAACAAAAAAATTAAAATTTGAAACCCTGCAGCTTCACGCAGGTCACCAACCCGACCAAACAACAAACTCAAGGGCAGTGCCTATTTACCAAACATCCTCATATGTGTTCAACAATGCAGAACATGCAGCCAACCTGTTTGCGCTGAAAGAGTTTGGAAACATATACACCCGGATAATGAATCCCACTTCCGACGTATTCGAGCAGCGCATTGCCGCTTTGGAAGGCGGGGCAGCCGCACTTGCGGTGGCATCAGGTCATGCAGCGCAGTTTTTAACATTCAACACCCTGCTTAACGCCGGCGACAACTTTGTAACATCGCCCTATTTGTATGGCGGTTCGTACAACCAGTTCCGGGTTTCTTTCAAGCGCCTCGGCATCGATGCACGGTTTGCGGAAGACCTGACAGTGGAAGCGTATGAAAAGCGGATTGATGAGAACACGAAGGCGCTTTATTTTGAAACCATCGGAAACCCGGGGTATGTGGTTCCCGACTTTGAAGCCTTTGGGGCACTTGCCAAAAAGCATGATATTCCTTTGATTGTGGATAATACGTTTGGCGCCGGCGGTTATTTATTTCGCCCCATTGATTACGGTGCAAACATTGTGGTAGAATCGGCCACCAAATGGATTGGCGGTCATGGCACCAGCATAGGCGGCGTAATTGTGGATGCCGGAACTTACAACTGGGGAAACGGAAAATTCCCTGGTTTTACAGAACCTTCTGAAAGTTATCATGGATTGAAATTCTGGGACGTGTTCAATTTCGACAGCCCTCTCGGAAACATTGGTTTTATCATAAAAGCCCGTGTGGAAGGATTACGCGATTTTGGTCCGGCCATCAGTCCGTTCAACTCCTTTTTGTTGCTGCAGGGCCTCGAAACGCTCTCGCTGCGCATGGACCGCCATGTGGAGAATGCGCTGGCACTGGCCAAATGGCTGCAACAGCATCCAAAAGTAGAAAGTGTAAATTACCCTGGACTGGAAGGAAATCCATCATTTGAAAATGCCCGGAAATATTTCAAAAAAGGCGCAGGCGGAATGTTGAATTTTAATGTAAAAGGAGATAAAGATGCAGCAAACACTGTGGTGAATAATCTTCAGCTTGTGAGTCACCTGGCCAATGTGGGCGATGCAAAAACGCTGATTATTCAGCCTGCAGTTACTACACACCAGCAACTTTCGGCAGAAGCCCAAAAAGCAGCTGGCGTTGAACCGTCGCAGCTTCGCGTGAGTGTTGGAATTGAACACATCGACGACATTATTGCCGACTTTGAACAAGCACTTACCAAGATTAGTTAATTCGGAGAAGTGACTTTTTTGAATTTGAAGATGTAAAACATCCCTTTCCCTTAACCTCCCCTTTGGGGAGGCTGGGAGGGGCTAAAATTCTAAAAAAAATGCCAGTAAATGTTCCCGATAAACTGCCTGCAATCGACCTTCTGAAAAAGGAGAATATTTTTGTGATGGACGAATCGCGGGCGATGCACCAGGACATCAGGCCACTGAAAATTATCATTTTGAACCTGATGCCACTGAAAGTGACAACCGAAACCGATTTACTCCGGTTGCTGTCCAATTCGCCGCTTCAAATCGAAATCGATTTCATGAAAATGAAGGGGCATACCCCAAAAAATACACCATCGGAACACATGCGGCAATTTTATCGGAATTTCGATGAGCTGAAAGGTAAAAAATACGATGGATTAATCATTACCGGCGCTCCGGTTGAGTTGCTGCCTTTTGGGGAAGTGAACTACTGGAATGAAATGAAGGAAATACTCGACTGGGCTGAACACCATGTGTATTCCACTTTATTTATCTGTTGGGCAGCACAGGCCGGGTTGTACCATTATTATGGTATTCCGAAATACGCACTACCCCGGAAGATGTTTGGCGTTTTTGAACATACCCACGTAAATTCTCACCTGCCCATTCTCAGGGGGTTCGACGACAGGTTCTTCATGCCGCATTCGCGCCACACCGAAATCAGGGCCGATGACATCCGGAAAGTGAACGGATTGCAGATTATTGCCAGTTCGGAAGAAGCAGGCGTTGCCATTGTTAAAGCGAAAAACGGCCGGCAGTTATTCATTACCGGGCATGCCGAATATGCAAGAAACACGCTCGACACCGAATTTAAAAGAGATTTGGCCAAAAAACTTTCCATCGATATTCCGGTGAATTATTATCCGGGAGACGATCCTTCAAAAACACCGTACATGCGTTGGGGGTCAACTGCAAATCTGTTGTTTTCCAATTGGTTGAATTACTATGTTTATCAGGAAACACCCTACAATCTGGATGAAATCAGGTGACAGAATTTTCCATTCTCCCCTGAATTCAGTAAATTTGAATGAAAATTGAAATTGAAAATGCTATGAAGAAAATTGCAGTTGTTTTGGCAGGAAACGGAGTTTACGATGGAGCAGAAATTCATGAGGCCACCCTTACCTTGCTGGCCATTGCCCGAAATGGAGCACAGTACCAGTGTTTTGCACCCGATGTGGAGCAGGCACATGTGGTAAATCACCTCACAGGCGAAGAAATGCCCGAAAAGCGGAACGTACTTGTGGAGGCGGCACGCATCGCCAGAGGTAACATTAAACCACTTTCGGACTACAACTCCGAAGAATTCGATGCCATCGTTTTTCCGGGTGGATTCGGTGCAGCCAAAAACCTTTGCACATTTGCATTCGACGGTGTTGATTGCAAGGTAAATCCTGATGTGGAAAAAGCCGTTCGTGCAACGG
>Ga0209614_1001729_pt1 | contig 15537 bp, 20 predicted proteins | sample BlaSprsedimmetaG_FD_185484 | JGI IMG/M metagenome (GOLD analysis project Ga0209614, IMG submission 185484) | Hot spring sediment bacterial and archeal communities from California, USA to study Microbial Dark Matter (Phase II) - Blank Spring... ... | reverse complement strand
GGGCATACGATGAGCCCGTGCGGTTGAAATTGTTCTGTATATCCGGAATCGATGGATATGACGACTGGGACGCGTTATTTTCCCAGCTACACCCGCATTATCAGACGGGGAATATCGAGGTGAAATTTACGAACATTTCATATGAGATGTTCACCCCGATAAAACGGGAGCGGTTCGGGATCGATATCGACAAGATGTTTTCGACGGAAAGGGCCCGAACGTTCGTTTCAAAACACAAACTGACAAATTTCGCATTGAAAGCGTTGCCGTGCACGTCCGTACGCAACTGTTTGTCGAAAAATATATTGTTGTATACGACGAACATCGACGAATATAATATGCACAGGAAGATTTATAGAGAACCGGAAGACGTGATGTTGCGATATTTTAAAGAGATTTCGAAGGATAACGATTATAGCGACACGGTCAAAATCAATCTGAGGGTGTGACGCAATGGCGCCGAGGATACCAACCGAGAAGATGGCAGACGCTCTTCGAAAATCGCACGGAAATCTAAAACTCGCTGCGCAGATGCTTCAATGTAGCCGGGAGGCGGTGCGATTGCGAGTCGAGCGGGTCAAATCGCTCCGGGATATCGTAACCGAAGAGCGCGAGGCGGTAATCGACGTCGCTGAGTCGGCGCTATACACGAAAGTGCTCGAAGGCGATATGCGAGCAATCGAGTTCACGTTGCGAACGATCGGGAAGGGGCGCGGCTATGTCGAGAAGCAGCAAACCGAACTCACCGGGAAAGGTGGCGAGACCATCGTCCTGAAAATAATAGATCCGAGGAAAGATGCCTGATTTCGAAGGTGTGAACCCGTCATTTTACGACGCCATCGAAAACAACCGCGATGCCAGATTCTTCGTCTTTTACGGGGGATCGGGATCCGGAAAATCGGTTTTTGTGATGCAGTACCTCTCAAAAGAGGCGATCGAGCGAGATATCAACATCCTCATCCTGCGAAAATGGGGAGAGGTTGTCCGGGAATCCGTCATCGTGCCGTATAGGACGATGATCCAGTCGTGGGGATGTCCTTGGGACGATATGTTCCACAAAACAGAACGCAGCCTGACTCTCAAGAACAGCCGGATCGTGTTCGGCGGACTCGACAACGTCGAGAAATATAAGGGTACAAACTGGGATTATATCTGGATCGAGGAAGCAACCGACATCACCGCCGATGATTTCAATCAGCTCAACCTCCGGCTCGGTAGGAATAGCGAAAATGCGAAGGTGATTCTCACGTTCAACCCAATCGACGCAAATCACTGGATCGTGCAGCGGTTCATTAAAGCGAAACAACCAAAGACCGTGGTTCATCATTCGACATATCTTGATAACTACGACCACTTGTCAAAGAGTTTCATCGACGAACTCGAAAATCTCATCAACGTCGACGAGAACTTTTACAGAGTCTATACCCTCGGAGAGCCCGGGGTGCTCCAGAATCTCATTTACAACAACTGGACGGTGGCGCCGTTGCCAGATCAATCGCGTTTCAACTGGGCCTGCGCTGGGCTCGATTTCGGCTATAACAACCCGACAAGCCTCGTGATGGTCGGAGAAACCGCCGACGCCTATATCCTCGATGAGCGCCTGTATCGGAGTCACATGACGAACGCTGATCTTGTCGAGTGGTTGAGGTCGAACCACGATCCTATGATCCCGATATATGCGGATTCCGCCGAACCGCAGAGGATCGAGGAGATTCGGAGGGCCGGGTTCTCCATCCAACCCGCCGACAAATCGGTTAAAAACGGGATCGATTTCGTACAGGCCCAGCGATTATTGATCACACCGTCTTCGAACAACCTAATCACAGAGATTCGGGGGTATAAGTGGCGAGAGAAGGACGGCGTCGTTTTCGACGAACCTGTCAAGATTCACGATCACGCGATGGATGCGTCCCGGTATGCGCTGAAGACGCATTTCGGGCGAGGAAAATTGGAGGCGATTCCCGACAACTGGATCGGGTTCGCAGGAATGGGGGATGAAATATGGTAACTGACAAATCGGAGGGCGAGGTCCGTCTAACTATTGGAGATTCCGGATACACGCCACAATCCGTAACGCCTGGAAACGTGACAGCGTTTCTGCAGAACATCCACATTAGCAATCAGATTCAGAACCTGCTTGTGCAGGTGTTCCCGGGGCCCCCGGACATCTGGGTTGAGGATGTGGACGGCGAACTCGACGATGACCTGACATCGTGGATCAAGGAGACCGCTGCAAGAGTGGATCTCTATGCCTCGATGCGGGTGTCATGGTACGAGACCATCGGTTATGGATGCTCCGTCAAATCGCTTGGGTATACACGTAGAGGTGGACGGTATGAACTCACTGAACTCCGCGATCTGCCGGCACAGACGTTTGGCCAGTATCCGGGGCACGGGAACGTGCAGAACTCGTTGATGCCCGGCATTGTGATCGTTGGCGATGAGACCGAGGTATGGCAGACGTATGATACCTCGATGAAGACGCAGCGGATCCGGAACTACCAAATCGTCCGGGAACCAACAACGCCCCAGCCAGCTGGGCGGGCGTACGCGTTGCCGTGCTACCCCGTTGTCGCGGCGATCAATCACAGCAACAAGGCCGCCGACCAGCAGGTTGAGCGGATCGGGTCTCCGATCATATTACCACAGATCGAAGGTACGATTACGCAGGATCTCAAGGCATGGGGTGACGCATTCGTTAAAAAATGGGGGAGGAACACGGGATTCATTATTCCTCCCGGAATAACGTTTCCGGACGTCAAGATCCGCGAGTCCCCCGCGGCAAAAGATCGACTCGACGCTCTAATATCGTGGATCGAATCGTATTTCAACCCGACGACGGTCCTCAAGAAGACCGGTGACACCATCGGGGGCAGCGACACGCAAGCTGGTAGGATCTGGGCGGGGTTCATTGGCGGGACTCAGAGTTGGATCGAGCAGGCGTATGAAGCCATGCTCCGCCCGCTGCTTGATAGGAACGGATACGAGGATCGGTATATCAAGATCCGGTTGGCGCGCCCCGAGTTGGACCGGAGTCAGGAACGTAGGGAGCAGGTTCGACTCGGTGTTGAGGCAAAGGCGCTGACGCTTGAGGAGATCCGGGACAACCTCTCGGAACTCGAACTTTCGGAACTCAGTCCGGGTATCACCGCCGAACTTCGTCGACAATATCCGGGCCCAGCCGCATCGGTGTTTGGCAACACGGTAACGCCCGCCGAAGAGGAAATTATGCAGCGGACGGAGGAGTATTTGACAAAATACAACGACGCTGCGAGCAAGGCGATTCGGAAGATCGTAGAGGGGTGATTTGATGTATCGAGATTGTCGTCCGTGGCTCTGCGCGCTTATTCACGCGCTGATACTGGCGGGCGTTGTCATCTTCACGCGCGCTGCGCTGTGGTGGGTGTTTCGATGGTAGAAATCAAGGAACGCATCGTTGAGATATTCGCCGCATATCAGGACGCCGTAGAACTCACACTCATCCGGCAGGCCGAATCGATGGCCGACGTGGCGGTTGCCCAGGCACTGAAAGAAATTGCTGCCGCCAAACGTACAGAATTTACCAAGGCGTTTGCCGACGGAATAACGAGAGAGATCATCACCGATTACACCAAACAGATCCCGAAAGGCGGGACGACCGTTGTCGAACGTGTGATTACCCCGATCGGCGATGGTCGGGTGATGGCAACCACACGGGCGAGGTTTGCACCGTGGCTCAGTGATATGATCGAGACGGAACGCAACGCGGTGTTCAACGTACTCTCGGAGGGGCAGCGCTCCGGGATTCATCCAAGGGAACAAGCGAAACTCATCGAATCGTTTTTTGAGGGCACACGACACAACGCCGTGACGGCTGCACGGACAGAGGCGCAGAAGATCCGGACCGCTGCACGGATAGCGAGTGCTCGAAAAAGTGGTGTTAAATACGTACAGTATATCACCGCGGGGGATGAGGCAGTACGGCCAGAACACGCCGCCCGACACATGCGGATATACCCACTCGACAAAGCGCCGATACTCGGTGAGTATAATTGTCGATGTACACTCGTGCCTGCGGATTTTGCGGTCGATGAACTGGGAATGCCCGTTGAACAGAGTGACGCTGTGATCATCGACGAGGATGCCGTATGAGTCGCACATCCTCACTCACCGCAGAGCAGAAGCGGACAATTGAACATAACATTGATGCGTTTCCGTCGGAGATTGGCAAATTGCCGGGCATGGAGGGCGTCACGAGGCACACGATCAGAGGCTATCAACAGAAGGTGAAAGCCGCCGAGACACCGATACAGCGGGAAAATTTAGCCGCTGCGCTCCAGAGATATATCAATCGGCATGGATTGCCGTCGCGGTTCCACGGGAGGGACAATGTAACGGGGTTCTTGGAGTGGCTCAAACGTCAATAAGTCGCGGCAGGTCCATTGGTGCTTATGTTACAAACAATCACGTGTCCAAAATGTGGGCATGGGCGGACGTATAGAGGATCTGCCGGACATGCAGTGTGCCGCGGTACGGGCGGTTCGTAAAATGTAAAGTGGCGCGGTGAAATGCCGAAATGAAAACGATGGTGTGGTTCCCCGACCACATTCCACCGAGTTGTTGCTCAGAACAACGTCGCTGGGTTGAGTGCGTGAAACCACGACGCCCCGCCGTTTCACGTTTCCTCTCATTTCCACCCCCCGATTGCCAACAACCATGCGACAATTTTTATTATATACTATTGCGACAAATCCTTGAATAATGCCTGAAATGTCATTCGCGAATGTCGTGGGGGCATCCTCTACCGTTTCCGGGACGCATAGCGTCACACTTCAACGGCTCGATGCGCTGATCCGCAACAACGGTAGATACGTGCGATATCCGAGCGCACATTTTCAAAATGTCGATTCGTGGAGTGGGGTTCCCCTCATCTATTCTGAATCGGGGGAACACCCGGACGGCAATGCCGTAACAACCGGCACGTTGGCCCCCGAATATCGCAGCGTTGGCACAATCACCCAGGCATGGATCGATAACACGGGGGAACCGATCCTCGTTGCCGATGTGACGATCACTGATCCATCGATCGAGGAACTGGTTAACCAGAAAATGATCTCTCTCAGTACCGGATTTACAGCGCAGATTCAGAGCGCCGGGGACATCGATGAGATATCGGGGCCGGTACAGCCAAACCACGTTCTGCTGTTCAGACGGGGGGCGTGCCCGACGTGCTATCCGAACGATACAGCGGCGCGGTTCAACAACACCACGAAGGAGGAAGAAATGTCAGATGATGAGACAAAGGGACTGCTCGAGAAACTAATCGAGAAGTTTGATAATGTTGTCCAGACGGCGGGGCTGGAATCAAAGCCAGATGTCAAATCAACGGAAGAGGCGCGGGAATTCGAGAACGTGATGGCCGAAAACGCCGCACTCAAGGCCGAACTTGCGGGATTTAAGACCCGCATGGAGCAGCAGGAGAAGGACGCAAAATGGGAACAGATCAAGAATCGCGTGCCTGTCGGCTGGCTCAAAGACGAGCAGAAGACGCGAACCGAATTCGAGTCTGATCCCGCCGCGTTTGCTATCAAGATCCTTGAGTTCGGCAACGTGGTCGAAACCAAGGCAGAGGGCAAGACGATGTGCGGAGAGGCCGGACCTGATGAGGCCTTCAAAAATAGCATGATCGAATTCGGCAAGAAGACCGGGTTTATCCTCGTTGGAGGTGACGAATAATGACATATGCACGCGCGGGGGAGTTCTCCCAAAACGCGGTGATCCAGTATTTCACCACGTCGGCAGACGTCGCTAGGGGGGCGGTTGTCACAATCACGCCCGCTGCAACCAGCACCGTCGCACCGTGTGCAGACGAGGACGCACCCGGCAACGGGCCGTATGCTGTCGCAATCCAGGCTGCCGCGAGTGGCGAGGTCTGCGCATGTGTGATCTACGGAGAGGTTGGCGTCATTGCAAGTGGAAACTGCTACAAGGGCGCGCTCGTCTACGGTAAGGACGGAGCCGCCGTCGCGCGAACCCCGACGCCGTTCGACCCAGAACTCGCGGCACCGACGCTCGGTATGGTGACGGAGGGCGCGGCAGATGGCGGTGTGTGTACTGTGTTTGTAGGACTTGGAGGTGTCTAACATGGCTGACAATTACGGGGCGTTCACGGAGATTAAGTTCCACGGGACGTTCGCACAGAAAAAACTTCTGATGCCGGTGATCGCCGACTCGTTCGAAATGACCCCACTTGCGGCACCGGCAATCACTCGCACGATCTCGTACAACGATCTCAAGGGCACGATCCCACTGCTTGGAAACACGCCCGTTGCAAGCCAGCTCAGAGAGCTCGAACATTCGGTCGCACGCGGGAAGGAGTTCGGAGCATACACGTTCGAGGTGCTCAAGGACAGGATCTCACTTCTGGTCTCCGATGAGTCCAACATCTCAGCCCAGGCTTCGGGCCTTGGGACCGCGATGTCAATCCAGCAGCTCCAACAGTCCGATGCGCTCGCAAGCAACCTCAACCAGCTCATTGCGGCACGGATGAACACCACGCCGCAACTCTACAACAGTGGAGACGCGGGTGACTGGACCGCTGTCAAACCGACGCTTGCAGTTGGCAAAATGGCGGCGTCGATGGGCATCTACAAACCGACCGCTATCGTAATGGGCACTCTTGCGGGCGAGTATTACGTCGACGCTGTCGGTGACAAGGTCGCACTCGCAAACCTCGCTGAATGGAAGGGCGCTGCGACCGTCCATCCGACGCTTAATATCCCGGTCTATATCTCTACGGACATTGATAATCTAGACGAGTCCGGCGATCGTGCGGTATTCTGCGTGTCGAACCGCGTGCCCGGTCTGATGAACGTGATCGTCGCAGTCAAAGCGACCAGCGGATACAACCGGGAACTGGGCGCCGAAGAGTATCAGTACGATATCTGGCGTACTCCGTTCTCCAACATCCGACAGACGGTCGACAATCTCAACCTGGGCGTTGTCAAGGCGTACATGAGAGAGGAATAATCCATCCTCTTTTTTTGGGAGGTTGAATTATGACCCGGTCAGCAAACGGTGGAGGCAAACTGGGTATAATCGATTATAGCGGGTGGCTCGCACGGGAGGGGCGATGACACAGTCCGATGTCGAAGCGCTGCTCCCGACGATCACCCCATTTGACGTCCCGGCAACGATGAGCACATTATACGAGATCGCGTATGCACAGTTTGCCCGCGATGCTCCGGGGTGCTTGGGCACGTGGTCCGAGAATGTCGCTGTGACCTATTATATAGCGTCGTTGCTCGCGGCTGGTGCGGGCGCCGTTGGCGTGACGTCGGAGAAGATAGACGATTATGCAGTATCATTCGGCGAACGCGACCGATCCGATTCGTATATGATGAAATACCAGAATCAGGTTGATATCTGCAATTATCATCTCGCTCTATCCGGGATGTCTACCGGGATATCTCGCGACGATGATCTCTCAGGCCTCGATCTGGACGCAGCCGGTGTCTACACCGCGGACACGACGGGGGAATTCGTTTAATGGACAATTTGCGGAGTCTGTATGTATCGATTGCGAGGATCGAGGAGAACGTCGATTCGATGAGACGAACGCTCGAATCAGTGGTTGAAGACACCGGTAGGTGTCACGAGGACCACGAGGGGCGTCTGCGCGACCTCGAGAAAGCCAAAAACATCATCGAAGGAAAAGTCATCGCGGTGTCCGCGGTACTTGCCGCGATAGTTGGATATCTCACCAGTTGGTTTAGCGCGGTGACACTGAGATGATTAACGATTACCTCAACCAGACGGTAAACTACGCAAGATTCGCTGGCAAAAACGCATATGGTGAACCGTCGTATAATGCAGATGTGAGCATCGCCGCTCGGGTCTCGTATCGGCAGAAGAAGGTTTATAACCGGATCGGTGAAGAAGCGACGTCGTTTTGTCACCTGACGGTTGAGGAAGAGGTATCGTACGACGACAGATTCACACTCGCGGACGGGGAAATCCGGACACCGTTGTCGATCCGACATGCTCGGAACGCCGACGGGACCCTACATCATTCTGAGGTGGATCTTTGACGCGTGGAGTTGTCATCGTCGGGGAGAAGGCACTGCTCGCCCGGTTATCGATCGAGGCCGACCGAATCACCGAACGGTCCGCTAAAGCACTCGCGAAAGCGGGTGACGAGATCATCAGAGTCACAACTCCGAAAGTCCCAATTGACACGTCCGAACTTCGGGGGCGGTCCTTCAACGAGGGTCCACTTTTATCTCGCGACACATATATCCAGATCGTTGGGTATGAAAAATACGACAAGAATTATCTGGATCAGTATGCAGCGTCCGTACACGAGGACATGCAGGCGCGTCATAGGGTCGGGCAAGCGAAATATCTCGAAGCCGGCATGCAGGAAGCGTCGCGGTATCTGTTGAAATACTTGCAGAGGGAAATTCAATGATGTCTCCGGCGGCAGAAATCGCAGCATATCTGGCAACACGGATCGCTGGCCTGACTCTGGGAGACAACGTCTTTGTGGGCGCGGAGCCCGATTCTCCGGCGGATGTTGTCACCGTTTATGACACCGGCGGATTCGCGCCGCGCCAGACGGTGGACGGTTCGAATTTCATCCGACGTCAAACGATACAGGTCCGGGTGCGAAACGCATCGTTTGCGATAGGGTACGCGCTCGCGGAAGAGATCGGGAGGGAGTTGGAAAATGTCGTACACCAGAACGTAGGCACGAGGTGGTATCTGGGCGTTTTCGAGACATCCGGGGTTGCCCACCTCGGCCGCATCAGTACTGGCGCGGGCATCGCGCATGTATGGACGTCGAATTTTCAAGCATATGTGGAGGACTGAATCATGACTTATAGGATAGGTAAACACGTGACTGTTGCTGATAGCACAGGCACGATTGGAGAATTAATCGAACTGGGGGCGCCGGAGATCGGGATCACCGAACTCCAAACGACCACACACGGGTCGAGCGAGTGGCACACGTTCGCTGCTGGACTCAAGAACGGTGGGACCATATCGCTTAAGGTGTTGTATAACCCGACTGATTCGGACAGCAACGGATTCGACCGGCTCTATGCACGGGCAATCGGTGATGCGTCGCTGAACACAGACACGTACACGATTACGTTCCCATCCGACGATCCGGAGGGCCTCACTATGATCTTTACAGGGGTCATCGTGGGCGTACCGATCGAAACGCCGCTCGATGATAACATCACAATGACGTTCAATATCAAGGTGAGCGGAGCAATTACCGGAACCCTCGGAGCGTGATTGAACATGAGGCCCGACGTCACAACCATTTTTAACGGCAGAGAATATCGTTTGAGAATGACCGTGCGATCAATGATCCACGTCGAGGACGAACTCGGTTGCAAAATTGCAGAGCTCGGCAATTTTATTGGTATTGGCGAGGCGGCGATCATGGTGAAACATGCGATCCGCAATGTCGATGACACCCCGGTAACTCCTGAAGAGTGGGAACGGATCGTTGATGATGCGGACATATCTGAGATGTTCGAAGCGCTCGAAAAGATAGTCAAGAGTATCACATCCACAACGAAAGGTGACGACGAATCTACAAAAAACTGATCTGGATGTCCGAATATGCCGATCGGGCGATGGCAACGGGCGCGTTCAATGATCCGCGTGTCATCTACGACCTCACCCCGGAAGAAATCGGCGCAACGGTCGATGCGTACGCGAAACGGTACCGGGAGACCAACATCAGGACGGGTATGATCTGCGCATCGGTGTTTAATTCGAGACGGTCAAAATCAACTCAAAAACGGTGGACGTGGAAGGACTTTTTCCCAGAGCCCGTGACGCGACAATCGGTGGATGAAATGACACGGACCGCTGTTCGGATCAAACGGATATTTAACCAGGGGCGAAATAATGGCGGTTAATATCGGCAATCTACAGGCGCAGCTCGCAATGGATACCGCCGAGTTTAAGAGCGGTGTCGCCGCGGCAACGGGTGATATCGGTAATCTTGGCGGGAAGATTGCGGCGTTCGGGCAGGCGGCGGCCATCCCTATTGCAGCAGTGGGCGCCGCGTTTGTCGCGCTTGGTACGGCCGCGATCGCATCTGCCGATAGCGTAGATCAGGCAATGCGGACGATCCGTGTTGGGACAGGCGCAACCGGCGAAGATCTTGACGCGTTGGGTGACAATCTCCGCAACGTGCTCAAACAGGTACCTGATGACGCCGGCGAGGTTAGCACGGCGATCGCTGAACTTAATACCCGTCTCGGGTTGTCAGGAGACGCGCTCGAAGATGCAACGATCCAGTTCACTACATTGTCGAGGATTACCGGGACGGATGTCAAAACTAACATAACAACGGCAACGCGGTTGTTTGGGGATTTCTCGGTTGCGACCGAGGATCAGGCCGATACGCTCGATTACCTATTCCGCGTATCACAAAATACCGGTGCGAGTGTTGACCAACTCGCCAGTCGTGCAACACAATACGGCACGTCGCTGCGTGGTATGGGGTTCGACCTCAAAACTTCTATAGCGATGCTCGGGAAATTCGAGAAAGAAGGTGTGAACACCGAGACCGTTCTCGCATCCCTGAAAATCGGGATGGCGAACATGGCGAAGGCCGGTATAACCGACGCCAACGAAGCATTTTCGACGCTCATCAACGACATTAAATCTGCTCCGTCCGATCTCGAGGGCACACAGAAGGCGATAGAGGTGTTCGGATCCCGTGCCGGTGCTGATATGGCAATGGCTATCCGGGAAGGGCGGTTTGAGTTTGACGACCTCATGTCAACCCTTGACGCATCTGGGGATACAATTATCCAGGCTGCCAAGGACTCCGAAACTCTTGGGGACAAGATTGGGATCATGAAAAACCGGATCGGCTTGGCAATCGAACCTCTGGGTGCAATGCTGATCGGGGTTTTTAGCGGCGTTTTCGATTGGTTCGACGAAAACGGGGAAGAATTATTTACACCCGTGATGGGCGCCCTCGCGGCAGTGGGCGATTGGTGGAAAAGAAATGGAGAGGGCATATTCAGGCGGATCGGCGATGCCATGCTGTGGCTGAAGGATATGTTCCAACCGTTTGTCGATTTATTCCTAGAATTCTGGACAGCCCAGGCCGCGAAAATGACGGAGTTTTGGGAGACGGACGGCGAGACCGTGATGCAGGCGCTTGAGAATATACGCGCCGCGTTCCAGACCATGATCGAACGCATCGCCGCCGCGTGGAAATGGCTGTGGCCGTATCTTGAGGGTATCCTTGGACCTGCCGTCGACATTCTACTTGATCTCGTCGGCATATTCGCCGCTCTGCTTGCCGGCGATTGGGAAAAACTCGGTGAGAAACTTGTCGATCTGACGGTATCGCAAGCCGATCTCTTATACGGGATCTTCGAGCTCCTATTCGATCTCATCGTCGGCGTTGGTGTCGGTTTTGCCGACAAGATCTGCAAGATTATGACCGGAGCGATGAACGGGTTGCTCGGTATCGTTGAAGGCGCGATTAATACGATCATTGACCACATCAATTTGATCATTTCGTTCTCCGACCAGTATCTCGGAACCAATTTTAGGAGTGTTATATCACGGGTATCTCTGACACGGGTCGAAGCGCCAACGATAAAGGCCCCAACACTGTCTGAGATGACGGGTGGGCTCAAGCCGTCCGATATGTTGTTGGCGGGAACGGCCGAGGCCACCGGGCAGGTAATCAATCAGACAATAACCGTCATATCTCCTGAACCGTTGTCACCAGCACAAGTTGGTAGGGAGACGATGAAAGCGCAGCGACGCATGGGAACTAACGCCTACGGAGGGCACTAATCATGAATCTCATCTGGACGCCAAATGCCGAGACGGGGTTGACAAGCACGTTTGATATTGGATCTGCCGATCCGTCTCCGTACCAACTCCTATTTGGAGAGTTTGGCGGGTTTTCAGGCGCGAGCACAACGCAGTATACCGGCAAATCTCCATACCAACAGGGACAGTCGTATTATGCACAGGTGGTGGAGGAACGGGCAATCGATATCACGTTCCGGGTAATCGGCACCTCGTTTGACGATCTCAATGTCAAGAAGCGTACGATCGCACGATATTTCGCACCCGCGTCTGGGGCCGGAACGCTCCGCGTTTCGCTGCCGGACGGGTCGTTGTTTGATATTGTTGCCGTACCGGACGGTGCACCGCTGTTCAACGATCGGCGGGCGCTGTCAAAACATTCGACGATATGCACAGTCTATATGATCGCATATTCGCCGTTCTGGTTCGACCCGTCCGAGAAGTCGATGATGGTGTCGCTGTTCTCGGGCGGGTTTACGATCCCATTCACGGTTCCGTTTGGCATCGGCATGGTCGGGGGCGGCATCCTCACTAATTCCGGTCATGTGCCGACGCCGGTTAGGATCATTGTCCCGGGCCCGATGACGGATCCGGTGATCGAAAACACGAGAACCGGAGAAAAAATCTCAGTGACTCAGGTACTTGTTGAGGGTGAATATCTGACAATCGATACCTCCTTTGAGGCCCCTATAGTCACGTTCACGTCGGACGGTGTTACAACGAGCCTGTTCGACGCAGTGTCTGCAGATTCGGAATTTTTCCAACTCCTCCCGGGAGACAACATGATCAGCATCAGCGACACGACGAGTATAGGCGTCAATCCGTTTGAATTCTATTGGTACGATCGATATTGGGGTGTCCTATGACGATTGATCTATCGAAGCCCGTCGAAGTGCAGGTGTATGATCCGACGACACTTTCGCAGATCTCGCGGATCAAGGCATATGAATACTTCAAATATACGCGGAATTATTACACGCACGATTCGTTCGAATTTCAGTGTCGGCGGAGCATATCGGGTGCATCCGAGATCGAGATCGGCACGGTGCTTTCATATTATGACGGCGCCGAAGTGCGAGCCGGGATTGTCGAATATCTTGAGTATGTTCAGGAGGGCGATCGTGACGATCTGATGTGTCGTGGTAGGTGTGTTGGTGGCCTGTTCCGGAATCGGATTGCACTGGAGGGTACCAACGTAGACACGGGGCTGGATACGGTCGTTGCAACGCCGGCCGAAACGGCGATGCTCCATTACGTCGATCGCAACCTTGTATCGTCATCGGATACAAACCGCAACGTCCCGGGGTTGACACTTACCCCGGATCTTGGGCGGGGTGCCGCGGTCACGTATTCGGCACGTTTTGACGCGATTCACGACATCCTCGAGGATATCGGGAGGTATGCCGGCGTCGGGTGGGATGTCACGTTTGACCGTACCGCCCGGGAATTCAATTTTGCGGTACGTGTGGGCGTAGATCGGCGAGCGACCGTGAAATTCTCGCGCGTTTTCCGCAACACCGAGCGTTTAGAATACATCCACAATCAGATGGGATCGCCATCGGTTGCGATTGTTGCAGGAGATGGTACCGGCGCATCGCGAAATGTGGTGATCTCGACGCTTGCTGGTGCGTCGGCAAACCGGTTCTCGTGGCGCGAGGCGTTTGTTGATGCCGGCGATATCAGCGAAAGCGCGGAGTTGATGTTCCGGGGCGTGTCAAAACTCGGAGAGTTTGGGGATGGGATATCTGTAGAGGTGCAGGTCACGAACAACACGTTTAAATATCTCGACGATTATGATCTCGGAGACATTATCACTGTAGTGTATCCAGGCGTCTTTACACTGGAATCAAGGATTGTGAGTATCATGGACGAAATTGCAACAGATGGTCGGCGGCTACATCTGACCGTCGGCACCGAACCGGCGGACATCGTATCTCTGGTTCGGGACGCGCGAAAACCCACGCGGGGTGAGTTAGTATGACTATACGATCAGGTTTTTTCGCGCATGACGGTACGCCTGATACAGAGTATCAGCAACCGGATTTTGCGGCATTTATCAAGGATTCGAGGACAAACGGGGTCGTTTACGGCTTCTTGAATCAACTCGAGGTAACGGCAACGGCGCCGGCAACGATGGCGGTCAATATCGATACCGGGCGGTGTTGGATACAGGGATATTATGGGTGGATCTCAGACACGGCCGAAACCGTGACCGTTACGGCAGCCGATGCGGAGCAGGATCGATATGATCGGGTGATCGCAAAATTGTCTGTGACGACCGACCGAGCGGTAACGTTCGAGGTCAAGGAGGGCACACCGGGCGCAGGTGTACCTCCCGCACTGACACAGACCGACGAAACGTGGGAGATATCCCTAGCGACGGTGTTTGTTGGCGCGGGCGTTGCGAGCGTGTCTGACGCCGACATCACCGACGAACGCACATTCAGCGATCCTGCAGCGCGGTATAATAACGATCTGTCAATGGACGGCAACACGATCACCGATCTGGGTGATCCGGTCAACCCCCAGGATGCTGCGACGCGTGCATATGTGGTGTCACATGTGTCGTCATTCGGCCCGATCGCGTCTGTTTCGGTTACAAAAACGGCGGCGGAGCTGACAGAGAGTATGCCGGTGCATGTATACGACATCCCAGATGGGGGCGCGTTATATGCGGCGTCGATATATTATGATCAGGCATTCGATGCTGCACCCGATCCTGGAATATATATAGACGATGTGTTATTCCAATCGGTTGATGCGCCGGGCAGCGTTGGCACCGGCCAGCAGTCGGGAATTCTGGAAAGAACATACAACAATGCAACGGGCGATGTTGTACCTGTATATATCGGGGGGTTATACAGGTCGAGTTGGTCGACCAATGCCGCTTGGAATCTGAACACTGCGCGGCACTATCTCGCCGGTTGTGGTACTCAGAGTGCGGCGTTAAGTTTTGGAGGATATAACGGCACGGATTTGGCGTCAACCGAGAAATTTGACGGGTCGAGTTGGTCGACCGACGCCGCTTGGGACCTGAACACTGCGCGGCACTATCTCGCTGGTTGTGGCACTCAAAGTGCGGCGTTAAGTTTTGGAGGATATAACGGCATAGATCTCGCGGTGACCGAAAAATTCGACGGGTCGAGTTGGTCGACCGACGCCGCCTGGAATCTGACCACTGCATATCGGGGTCACGCGGGTTGTGGCACTCAGAGTGCGGCGTTAAGTTTTGGAGGATATAACGGCATAGATCTCGCGTCAACCGAGAAATTTGACGGGTCGAGTTGGTCGACCAGTGCCGCTTGGGACCTGACCACTGCACGTCGGGTTCTCGCCGGGTGTGGCACTCAGAGTGCGGCGTTAAGTTTTGGAGGATATAACGGCATAGATCTCGCGTCAACCGAGAAATTTGACGGGTCGAGTTGGTCGACCAGTGCCGCTTGGGACCTGACCACTGCACGGGATCGTCTCGCGGGTTGTGGCAATCAGAGTGCGGCGTTAAGTTTTGGAGGATATAATGGCGCCGCACTGGCAGTGACCGAGAAATTTTACTCCACATTTCCACTGCTAACATCGGGTCAAATGACTATCCATCTCAAGGTAGGTGAATGATGTCTGACATCACGCCAATTTTTGACGCGTTGCCCGATGAATATCGGGGTCGGTTGGAACTTGCAAGGCGGAATATATCGG
>Ga0209614_1001726_pt1 | contig 15543 bp, 10 predicted proteins | sample BlaSprsedimmetaG_FD_185484 | JGI IMG/M metagenome (GOLD analysis project Ga0209614, IMG submission 185484) | Hot spring sediment bacterial and archeal communities from California, USA to study Microbial Dark Matter (Phase II) - Blank Spring... ... | reverse complement strand
CGCCCAAATTGCGCGAGTTATTGGGATCGCGCGCCAGGCGGTGGCTATCCGAACCCTGGATGCAGCGCATACGGCGCGGGTATTCAGGCTTGGAGCCATCGAAGAAGCGCGCAGTTGTTTTTTTACCGACTTTTTCCAGGTCGGTGACTTCCAGTGCGTGCAGGTTGGGGTCCTGCGTGAATGCGATGCGCGTCTGCCCGCCAAAGCGGATACCTTGTAGGGCGACGCCGTGCGACGAGTTTGCGTGGGCCGCGATGACGAGTCCGCCCGCGTCGGCGATCATCTGATAGGCTGTCAAGACGTCCACCGTTGCGCCGACATCGGTCGCACCGTCGTCCAGTTTGTCGTCGGGGACGTTCATCTGCAAAAGCAGGAACTCCAACTCTCTGATGGACGTGTCGGATGGAAAAATCCCCAGAATATGGAAACCGAACGTGGCGGTGAATTCAAATCCGGTGAGCAGGAGTAGCTTCTCCTGTAAGCGCCGGTACTCCTGGAGCTTTTTTTCCTCTTCCGGCTTCAGGCGGTTGAGACGTTTGAGCAACTCGAGGTCATCAATTTCCTCGAGCATCTGTTTGTAGCCGGCCACGGTGTTGTGGTCCGTAAAGGCGACGATGTCTAAACCGCGTTGCTCGGCCTCTTGTAAAATTTCAAGATAGGTGACGTTTTTCTGTTGATAGTCTGCCGATGCAGGGGTGTGCAGATGCAGATCCATCTTGTACCATTGTGCATTAGGCTGTGTATTCTTTTTGCGCCTTCTTCTAGTCATTGTTTTCTAATCTATACCTTTACTCAGTTTGCGCGATTATGGTGCTGATACGCTCAAGAAGCTCGTTAGGCCGGAAGGGTTTGAGGATAAAGTCCTCAGCCCCGGCTTTTTTACATTCATATTCACGATCCATCCCCGATGTGACGAGAACCGGAATCGTCTTCAGAACGGCGTCGCTTTTCAATGCGCGTAATGCCCCCATCGAGTTGCCTCCGGCGAGATGGTAATCGATCAAGATCAGGGCCATCTCTTCTGCCTGGGCAGCCGGCACGATGTCCTCAGGACGGGTTACGGTAACAACTTCGTTACCTTCCATCTCCATGAGCGTTTTAAGTAGCCCGAGCATCACTTTGTCATCGTCGGCAACGAGTATTTTGGGCATACGAACTCCTTATCCAATCGCGCGCGATTTTATACTTGAAAGCTATTGTACCACATTTGGCATATTTAGTATAATAGCTGTTGACTTATTCAGATTACAAAAGTCTCAGCACGTATTTGCGTTTTGCTACCATCTTGTTCATAGCAGATAGTCGTTCGCCGAGGCATCTTGTGAGACTTTTGTAATCTTGGCAAGTGCTTGTCATCTGGGCTTTGTCCGCTATAGTATGATATGACTAGGCTGTAGTCTTATTCTAATTTCATTCTTCAGTTCTTATGTGTTAAGGAGAGACCAATGGATCGTTTTGTTGTAGTGACGGATAGTACGGCTAATTTGCCACCGGAGTTAGTATCTGAGTACGATGTACCGATTATTCCTTTGACGGTACATTGGGGTGAGGAAACCTACCTGGATGGCGTCTCGTTGGACGCGCCAACGTTCTACCAATGGCTTCAGGAGCGCGAGGCTTTCCCCACGACGTCGCAGCCTTCACCCGGAGCATTTATCGAATTCTTCCAGGGCGTGGCAGAGAAATATGGGACGACGAATATTCTGGGGATTTTTATCTCCTCGGAGTTGAGTGGGACGCTCGCCTCGGCGATACAGGCGAAGGCCGATCTGCCAGACTTGCACGTTGAGTTGGTGGATTCTCGCTCGGTTTCGATGGGGCTGGGCATGCAAGTCTTGACTGCCGCCCGCGTCGCACGTGAAGGCCAGCCGATGGAGGTCGCTGTGGAGCGGGTACAGCATGTCCGCGACAATATGTACATCATCTTTGCTGTGGATACGCTGGAATACCTGCATCGTGGCGGGCGCATCGGCGGGGCGGCGCGTCTGTTGGGTACGGCGCTCAATCTCAAGCCGGTGCTGCATCTCGAAGATGGCAAGGTCATGCCGTTGGAGAAGGTGCGTATGCGCCGCAAATCGCTGCAACGGGTGGTGGAAATCGTCAAGGAGCGCGTCGATGGCCGGCGTCTGGTGGAGGCGGCCATAATCCACGCCCAGGCCGGCGAGGATGCGGACCTGATGGAAGGATGGCTCAAAGAGCTTTTTACCCCGGAGGTTATGTATAAAACAATATTGACCCCTGTGGTCGGTACCCATGCCGGACCAGGGACAATCGGGATAGCTTTTTACGTGGCGGACTAGCCACAAGGATTTGTTTGACTTCAGCCTAGATGATAGGGTGCAACGCATGGGGGTGTGTAGATTTACGTGCGTTGCACCCGTTTGACGAATGGAGAACTGGCCTATGCGCATGGTGGAATTGATCGAGAAGAAACGCGATGGCGGGTCCCTGACGACGGAAGAGATCAACTTTTTCATCCAGGGGTACACGGATGGCGCCATACCCGATTACCAGGCATCGGCGTTGCTGATGGCGATTATGCTGCGGGGGATGGACGACCGCGAAACCGGCGATCTGACGTTGGCGATGGCCTATTCCGGCGAAGTGCTGGACTTGAAGGACGTTGCGTCTTTTGTCGTCGATAAACACTCGACCGGGGGCGTCGGTGACAAGGTGAGTCTGGTGGCGGTTCCCGTCGTCGCGGCGTGCGGCCTGCCGGTAGGGAAGATGTCAGGGCGAGGACTGGGATTTTCCGGTGGTACGTTGGATAAGCTGGAATCCGTACCCGGCTATCGCGCAGATTTGAGCGTAGCCGAGTTCAAGGCGCAGTTAGCGCAAATTGGCATCGTGCTCACCGGACAATCGGCCAATCTCGCGCCCGCGGATGGCCAACTTTACGCCCTGCGTGACGTGACCGGCACCGTGCCCAGTATGCCGTTGATCACCAGTTCGATCATGAGCAAGAAAATCGCCGGCGGGGCCGATGCCATCCTGCTAGACGTAAAAGTGGGCAGCGGCGCGTTTATGAAAACCCTGGAATCCGCACGGGCGTTGGCCGAAGGGATGGTGCGCATTGGGGGGACACTCGAACGTAAGGTGACGGCGCTGATTTCGGATATGAACCAACCGCTTGGCTGCGCGGTCGGCAATAGCCTCGAGGTCCGCGAAGCCATCGATGTGCTCCACGGAGAGGGGCCGGAAGATTTCCGCGAACATTGCATTACGGTCGCCGCCGAGATGCTATGCCTGGGTGGGAAAGTGGAGACCCCCGAAGCGGGTGTGGCTCAGGTGACGGAAACCATCGTCTCCGGGCGGGCCTGGGAAAAGTTCCGCCAGTTGATCATCGCGCAGGGTGGGGATGTGCGTTATGTGGATGAGCCGGATCGTTTTCCACAGGCGGCGCTCATCGAGACTGTCCCGGCATCCCGAGACGGTTATCTGGCTGAAGTACGCGCAGACGAAATCGGTATGGTTGCTCTAGGCCTGGGTGGAGGCCGTGAAAAGAAAGGTGATTCCCTCGACCACCGTGTGGGGATCGTGATGCACTGCAAAGTGGGCGATAAGGTCGAGACCGGTACATCGCTCTTCACTATCCACGCCACCAACGCCGCCAAGCGCGATGAGGCCGTGGACCGTGCGCTGCGTGCATTGACTTTCTCGCCTGATCCGGTTGAACCACTGCCGTTGTTTTACGCACGAATTGCGTAAACCTACGCCAGGCTTTGTATGGGCGCAGTTATATCTCGAGCGTCATCTTGCCCTGCTCCTTTCCCCCTACGCTCTGCACATTGGGTATAGGATAAATTATAGGGAACCGTAGAACCGTAGCGCGAAATCCATTTCGCGCCCGAACACACGCTTTGGAAAGCGCGGCTACGGAATTTGCCCCATGTTCTGCACTATACCCCTGCACATTGTCATTTTGGTGTAGCGTGTTATAATCCGCCTACCTGAACCTGGAGGTAGATAAAGCATGCAGACTTATTTGAATATCGTACAAATCCTGTTGGGCGTTGTGCTCACCGTTTTGGTGCTCTTTGAGGTACGCAGCAGTGGCATGGGCGGCGTTTTCGGCGGTGCGCAGACCAGCATGATTCGCAATCGTCGCGGCCCTGAATTGTTGCTGTTCCGCTTAACCGTGGGGGCTTCGATCCTGTTTTTCCTGGTCGCAGTTATAAACGTTTTGCTGATTGGGTAATCTTTTTGTATTTCAGAAAGGACGGAGCCGGGGGAGTGTAAGGGAAGTGTCCCTTAGTGCCTAACCGCCCAAATTCTTGCTCAACAGGCAAGAAAACGGGCTGCAAAAAACCTTTTTGGTTCCGGTTTATCCGGGTTAGGGAAGCATTCCCGAGGAAATTGTTCCCTACCTTCCTTCTTCGTCCTTTTTCTGTGTATTGCGCTTAGCGTTATGTTCCGTCGAATTGGCTGGCAAATGCTTCTGGTCGGGGCGGGCTTCTTGCTCACCGCGATGATTCTGGCTTATATGGCGACGACGTATACCACCGAGTTCCGGCCGGCAAACGGGGGTACGTACATCGAAAGTGTGGGGGGCTATCCACAGTCCCTCAATCCTCTGCTTAGTTTCTACAATGACGCCGACAGTGATGTCGTGGCATTGGTGTTCAGCGGCCTGACGCGCATCGGGATGGCAGGCGCGGTGGAACCGGACCTGGCAACCGGCTGGGATATCGACCCGAGCGGAATCACGTACACCTTCAGTCTCAACCCGGGTGTCATCTGGCACGATGGCTTCTATTTTACCGCCGATGATGTGCTGTTTACCATCAGCCTGTTGCAGGACCCTGATTATCCCGGCCCGCCGGACATAGGTGCGCTGTGGCGCTCAGTCGAAGTGGCCAAATTGAACGATTATACTGTGCAGTTTGTCCTGCAAGAACCCTATGCGCCCTTCCTCGATTACACAACGGTGGGGTTGCTGCCTAGGCACCAACTGAACGATATTCGTGCCGCCGATTTGCCCAATCTGGAGTTCAACCGCCAACCCATTGGCACCGGCCCTTTCCGGTTGACCGAGGTGCAGACCGAGCAGGGACAAATCACAACGCTGACCTTCCGGCGTTTTCCACGCTATTACGGGCCGGAGCCGTACCTGGAAAACATCATCCTGTATTTTTATCCAACGGCGCGCGCGGCTTTTGAGGCCTATCAGGATGGCGTCGTGGAAGGCGTAGCGCGGATTACGCTGGATATTTTGCCACAGGCCTTTGCCGATGAGGACCTAAAGTTGCACTCGGCGGAGACCGCGGAAATGGTGATGTTGTATTTTAACGGGCTGGTGACGGATACCTTGCCGTTCGACGACGCGCAGATACGCCAGGCATTGTTTTACGCTTTAGATCGTCAGGCTATCGTGGATACCGTGCTCATGGGCCAGGCCGTTATCCCGCAGACGCCACTGCTGCCAGGTACCTGGGCTTACGATACTACAGACGTCCCAATGTACGCTTACGACCCGCAACAGGCGATCAATATATTGAATCAAGCCGGATGGCGGCGCGCAAACACCGCCGATACGCTGCGCAACATGCAGGGTATCCCTCTCGCCTTTTCATTGATGACATCGAACGACGAGCAGGATTTGGCGGTAGCACGGGAAATTGTCAGCCAGTGGGCGCGCATTGGGATTTCGGCGACTGTGCAAGCTGTGCCATCGCTGGCGCTCACCGGCTTGCTCGAATCGCGTAGCTATGATGCGGCGCTGGTACACCTAATCATCCCTGGTGATCCCGACCCCTATCCTTTATGGCATGAAACACAAGCCTTACCGGGACAGGGACAGAATTACACAAGTTTCCAAAACCGGCGCATCAGCGAAATCATCGAGCAGGCGCGGATTACGGTCAATCCAAACCAGCGCCTCGCGCTCTATCAGGAATTCCAGCAGTTGTTTATGACGGAAGTCCCTGCGCTTCCACTGTACGTACCGGTCTACACGTATGCTATCGATGCTCGCGTGAATGGCGACCAGATGGGGCCGTTGATGCGGACCGGAGACCGTTTCCGCACTATTGCCGATTGGTATGTATTGCAACGCCGGGTCGTGGCAAGCCAGCAGCAACAGCCATGATCCCCTTGTTCTCAGCGCACTTTTAGGTATAATAATTCGGATATGTCTAACTAAGTTCTGGAGGAAAATGAAGTATGAGTAAGCAGTGGGTGTATTTAGCGCGTAACGGTAAGGAAGCGTATGCCAAAATTCTAGGGCATACACCAAGTCTTGATGAGATGAAGGTTTTGTTCGGCGGCAAGGGTGCGGGTCTGGTTAATATGACGGCAGAGCAGATCCCGGTACCGCCGAGTTTTACGATTACGACGGAAGCCTGTGTGGAATATATGGAGACCGGCGAATTTCCCGAGGGGATGTGGGAACAAACCCTTGAGGCTATGAAGGACATCGAAGCGCAAACCGGCAAGAAGTTTGGTGATTCAGAGAATCCACTGTTGGTCTCGGTGCGCTCCGGTAGCCAGGTTTCTATGCCGGGGATGATGGATACCGTCCTCAACCTGGGGTTGAATGACGTGACCCGCGCCGCGTTGGCCAAATTGACCGACAACGAATGGTTCTCCTATGACGCCTATCGCCGTTTTATCACGATGTTCTCCGATATCGTGATGGATTACAAACGCGAACATTTTGAGCACAAACTCGAAGAACTGAAGGACAAAGAGGGCGTCAAGCTGGACACTGACGTGAGTCTTGATGGCCTTAAGTGGCTGGTCGACGAATATAAGCAGATGTATCACGCCAAGTTTGGCGAGGATTTCCCCACCGATCCCTACACGCAACTGCACATGTCGATCAAGGCCGTTTTTGATTCCTGGAACGGTGAGCGCGCCGTCGTCTACCGTGAGCACGAAGGTATTCCGCACACCTGGGGGACCGCCGTCAACGTTTGCACGATGGTCTTTGGCAATATGGGCGAAGACTCCGCCACCGGCGTCTCCTTCAGCCGCGATCCTTCGACCGGCGAGAAGGGGCTATATGGTGAGTTCCTCATCAATGCGCAGGGCGAAGATGTCGTTGCCGGTATCCGCACACCGCGAAAAATCACCAGCCTGAAAGACGTGATGCCCGAAGTATACGCTCAGTATACACAAATCGTCGACTCACTGGAAGACTACTACCGCGATATGCAGGATATGGAGTTCACCGTCGAACGCGGTCAACTGTGGATGCTCCAAACCCGCAACGGCAAGCGCACCTCTCCGGCGGCAGTAAAAGTGGCCGTGGATATGGCCGAAGAGGGCCTTATCACCAGGGAAGAAGCCATTATGCGCGTCACGCCATCGGACGTTGATATGCTGATGCGTGATACATTTGATCCCGAGGCCGAGAAGACGTTGGTGGTGAAGGGGTTGAATGCTTCCCCAGGCGCGGCTGTGGGTGTCGCGATCTTCGATGCGCATCGCGCCCAGGAGGCTGTTGCCGAAGGCACCGATGTCATTCTCGTTCGTCCTGAGACGAATCCCGATGACGTCCCCGGTATGCTGGTGGCGAAGGGTGTTTTGACGCAGAAGGGTGGTATGACCTCGCACGCTGCCGTCGTCGCGCGCGGGAACAACATCCCCTGTGTGGCCGGTTGTGAGGACATCAGCGTTGATCTCATCCGCCAGCGCTTTACCGCGCCCGGTGGCATCGTCATCAAGGAAGGCGATACCATCTCCATCGACGGGTTTAGCGGTGAGGTATTCGCCGGGGCCGTGCCTCTGGTGCAGGCCAAGTACGAAGACCAGGTCGATTTGCAAACCCTGCTCTCCTGGGCGGACGAAATTCGCCTGGCGAAGAACTTTGGCGTCCGGGCCAACGCCGACATGGGCGTAGATGCGCGCCGCGCGGTGGAATTCGGTGCTGAGGGCATCGGTTTGTGCCGCACCGAGCACATGTTCTTTGACGAGCGCGCTCGCGATGCCGTGGTGCGTATGATCCTGGCGAAGGAACAGAGCGTCCGCGACGCCGCTCTGGAAGAAATGTTGCCCTTCCAGGAGCAGGATTTCGAGGATCTGTTCGATGCGATGGACGGCAAGCCCGTCATTATGCGCCTCATCGACCCGCCGATGCACGAATTCCTCCCGCCGTACCACGAGCTGCTGGAAGAGGTGGTCAAACTGCGCATCACCTCCCCCGACTCGGAAGAATTGCAGGAAAAAGAAGTCCTGCTGGAGGCCGTCGTTGGTATGTGGGAAGTGAACCCGATGATGGGCCTGCGTGGCTGTCGCGCCGGCATTATGTACGAAGGTCTCACTGAGATGCAGACGCGCGCCTACGTTCAGGCCGCCTGCCGTTGCGCCAAGCGTGGCGTGGACGTGCACCCTGAGGTCATGATCCCGCTCGTCGGTCACGTCAACGAATTGAAACTCGAGCGCGAGAAGCTAGAAACCGTCGCCAAGCAGGTGATCGAAGAAGAAGGCATCGAAGTGCCGATCCTGTTCGGGACGATGATCGAAGTGCCGCGCGCCGCCTTGACCTCCGCCGAGATCGCCGAACACGCGCAGTTCTACTCCTTCGGCACCAACGATCTCACGCAGATGACCTACGGCTACAGCCGTGACGATGCCGAAGGTAAGTTCCTGCTCCAGTACATCGATCGCGGCATCCTGCCCGAAAATCCCTTCCAATCGCTGGATCAGATTGGGGTGGGGCGCTTGGTCGAGATGTGCGTCGAAGAAGGCAAGGCCGCCAACCCCGATCTCGAGATCGGTATCTGCGGCGAACACGGTGGCGATCCCGCTTCCATCGACTTCTGCTATCGCGTGGGCCTGGACTATGTGAGCTGTTCCCCTTACCGCGTGCCCGTGGCGCGGTTGGCAGCGGCGCAGTCCGTTATCCAACACGGCTAGTCGCGAGCTGTTTGCTTTACCGACAAGCAGCGCTCTGTACAGAGCGCTGCTTGTTCTGTTCGTAACGAATGTTTCGTCGCTTTGCCACTCATTGTAGTTTTAGGGGATTGGGATATGTGTGAGGAATACTGTTGTGCCTGAGCCAGATTGGGATAGCGTAAAGGCGTATGCCTTGGCGCGCCTGGCACGTGATTTGCCACCGGAATTGCGTTATCACAGCATCCGGCATACCTGCGCCGACGTTTTGCCGGCTATCGAACGGCTGGCGGCGTTAGCCGGTGTGGATGGGGGCGCACTGTTGTTGCTGCGCACGGCTGTCTTGTACCATGATATGGGGTATATCGAGCAATACGCGGAAAATGAATCGATTGGCGTCCGCATAGCGTGGGAGACGTTGCCCGATTTCGGCTATAGCCCGGAACAGATCGAGACGATTGCAGGTATGATTATGGCAACCCAGATGCCGCAAGCGCCACAGAACTTCCTGGAAGCGCTGGTGTGTGACGCTGACCTGGACTCGCTTGGGCGTGAAGACTATCTCGACACCAGCCACGACTTGTACGCCGAGCTAGTTGCGTATGGTGCATCGATCACGCTCGAGGCGTGGTACCGGCGGCAGTTGGACTTCTTGTCAGACCACTCTTACTTTACTGAAGTTGCACGAGACCTGCGTGAGGCCGGAAAACAGAGGAACATCCAACTGCTTGAAAAGCTTCTCCAGTCTAAAGAGTCTCATTGACTGGTAGCGTAAACACGAACTTACTGCCGACGCCATTATCCCCTGCCGCTACCCAGATTTCCCCGCCGTGCGCTTGTGTTGCCAGATAGCAGAAGCGCAATCCCAAGCCGTAGCCGCGCTTGTGTGTTGTTTCGCCTTCTACCTGTGTAAAACGTGCGAAAATGCGTTCGCGTTCTTTGGACGGAATGCCCGGCCCCGTATCGTTGACGCTTACGACAATGTGCCCCTCTTCAAATGTTGCGGCAATGGTGATCGCGCCTCTGGGCGTGAATTTGACCGCGTTGTCGAGCAGGTTGCATACGACGCGCTCAATGCGCTCTGCGTCCAACATCACAATGGGTAGGTCTTCCTGGATGTCTGTGAGAAAGTGGACGTCCTTCTGGATCGAGGATAACGCCATCGAGCTGATGGCGGTTTTGATGAGTTTCGCCACGTTGGTTGCTTTCAAGTCTAACTGCGCGACTCTCGATTCCAGGCGCGATGTGTCCAGCAACGTATCGACCAGCCGTTTCATCCGTGCATAAGCTGAATGGCCTACTTCGAGGAGTTGCTTGTTGTCTTCACGTACCTCCGGTGGCAAAGTCACGTCGAGCAATTCAAGCACGTTGATCATCATGTTAAGCGGGTTGCGCAGGTCGTGGACGATGAGATCGACGGTTTCCTGACGCATCTGTTGGAGGGTGAGCAAGTCTTGTTCACGGGTCATCAAGGCCGAGACCTGTTTTTCGAGCTGATAACCTGCCTGTGTGGTTGCTTCGCGGATGGTATCGGCGGCGCGTAACCGGGCGCTCATCGTCGCCATCAGTTCTACGCTGAGCGATGGGATGTCGCTGAGCAGCCGCATAAAGTTATCCTTGTGGATTTGGAGCAGTCGCAGGTCCGTCAGCGCAATGAGTGAAGCCGAGCGTGGTTGATCTTCGAGCAGCGCCATCTCTCCCACGATGTCGCCCGGCCCGCGATAGCCCAGGATGGTCGGTGAATCCAGATCGCCCTTGATAACGAGCACTCTTCCCGCCCAAACGAGATAGGCGACATCGCCAGGCGCGCCCTCGTGGAAAATCACATCGCCGCGCGCGTAGGTTTGCTCGGTCATCGTTTGCATCAGGGCCTGGCGCGCCGTTTCCGGCATCAGCCGTAAGAGATGCGGTTCGTCTACCGGCGCGGTTGACGCCGCTGTATCAAGGTTTGCGGCTAACAAGTGTTCCAGTTCTGCAGGCGTCAGTTTGTCTGGTAACATCGACTCTCCTCCTCGTATAAAATAATCGTAACTGTTTAGTTTTATGAGCACGACTGCGAGAGCAGTCCATGTGCAGTGGAGAAGAAATCTTGACCTTGCTGTTCCCAGGTACGGATCACGGACAACAGACGTGCGAAGTCCAAAGCGCCCTTCTTGGAATGGCTGCCGAACGAGGTTTTGCGGGTGACCACGGCGGGACGCAAAGCGCGCTCGGCGGCGTTGTTCGTGGCATCAACCTCCGGGTCGCGCAACCACAGCAACAACTCATCCAGATGTTTGAGAATGCGCTTCGCCAAGCGTTGACAATCGGCATCCGTCCACGCTTGTTGTGCAAACGCTTGCAAGCGTTGCCGCATTTCCTGGGCCACGTGCTCCCGCGCAGCGTCATCCAACTTGACTTGTTCCAAGGCCAAGCCCATGTCGAGAAAGAGTTGATGCAATTGCTGATGAAAGTTTTGCCGTTCGGTGTCCGGTGGCGCGCGGCCTTCCACCAACGCATGGCTGTCGCGCAACAAATGCGACCAACATTTACCTTTGTCATAGTCCAGGGGGTTGTAAGCCGAGTAGAAGTCACTGACGACGCTGCCCGCAAAATCCGCGCCCAACAAGGCTTTCGGCACCTTACTCCCGCGACTGTGGCTCACAACGTACAAGGTAATGACATCATTAACGAACACCCACAACCAATGATTGCTACCATTGATACGCCAGCCGGTTTCATCAACATGCACATGTGTTTGCTGCCGCAGCAGGTCGATCAGGCGCTTGTAAGCGGGGCCAAACAGATCAGCGACTTCGGCGACGAGGTTGCTCAATTCGCCTTTGCTGAGCGTCAACCCGAAATAAGTGCGCAATTCATGGCGGATTTTGCCGTAGCTCAAGCCCAAGGCCACTTTTTGATACACCACAAACAACATCACGTAAAAGCCCACGCGATGCCGCGGCAAGGCGGCGGTCACCGGGGCCTCTTTGTAAGTCCGGCAGCAAGGACACCAGCGCCGCTCGATTTCGTAACACGTCACTTGCGGCGGGCGCACGGGTTCGATGTCTTCAATAATGCGTTCGCGGGTCACACCCGCGCCCGTCAAAAGTTCACCACAATCTGGACAATGGGTCCCCACCGGAATCTGCTCCGTCCGGTCAATCTGGGCGGGGCGTTTACGCCCACTCCCCTGATGGCCGGCGGCGCGCCCGCGCCGTTTTTTGTTCGAGGCAGCGTCGCTCGTGGAAGCCTGACTCCGTGTTTTGCGCCGTTTAGGGCGAAAGGGGGCTTGTTTGAGGTTGTTTAACTCAGTGCGCAGTTGTTGCTTCTCTTGTTCCAACTCTACAATCCGCTGTTGCGCCGCGGCCAAGTCTTGGCGCAGTTGGGCATTTTCGGCGCGCAGCATTTGCACTTCGGCGTGTAAAGCCGCCAAGTGCCCCGGGAGTGCATCTGGAAATACCTGAGCTTTATCTAGCATACGCACGATTTTACCAACCAAGTATTAGAATGAGGTTAGCATTGCCTAAGAATTTCGTATGCATGCGCCTTGCTCACTCTACTAAACGATTACCTGGCAAGGATCGACAACAGCGCACTTAACGCAAAAATCCAGGGCAAAACGCCCAGGCCCAACTGCTCCAACAGCGCGGCATAAGCGATGGTCGCGCCCCAGATCGCCCCTATATTGGTGACCGTTAGCAACAGAAACAAAATGATGACACGGGGCCATTCTTCTGGCCGGATGTTGAACAGCTTGTTGACGAACTGCTTCATCGTTTACACCACCTTTGTAGGGTTGTTATACGATTACGATTTCTCTCAGACTAAAAAATGGTGAGGTTGCTGTCACACATTGAACCTTTTGTATATATTGTCGTTGGGCATTGGCCCAATGGGTTGAGGCCAGCGCACATCGTCTATGGTCATCATAGCACAAAACCGCCACGTTAGGATAAAGTTTGTGTGGCGGTTTTGTAGCAGTTGCGTTAGGTAATCGTAATTGTGCAGTCCCGTAAAACTTGCGAGTGTTTTAGCGGCTTCAAAATACCTCTGGGACGTGGCTCAGTTGAGGCACTTGACCGGACTCTGTCAGGATCAATCCGACCCGCGTGGCATACGCGGCACGAATTTCCTGGTGCAGGAGGATATTCTCGAGATAGGTCCGGCGGAAGTAGCTATCGGTGGGGATGAGCGCGTGTTTGCGCGCCATCTCGTCGTAAGCACGGCGGAGATACTTGGTGGCCTCTTCCTGTTGTTCGTTGGCGGTGAGCGCCTGGCTGTAGCGGAAGAGGATTTCCTCGCTCACGCACTCAGTAATTTGCACAAAGCCGAACGTCTGGTACAGATCGAGCGCCTTCTGGGCAGTGTGTAGCGCGCTGTCCAGATGTTCGTAAACTGCGCCCGGTTTGGCGGTAGCGGCATCTTTGGCGAGCACCGCCAATTTGAGGTGCGCGGCGGTAGCCTTGCATAGCGCCGCCATCTCGTATTGCCGCGAGACCAGGGGGCTTTGGCGGGCCAGTTGTTGGACCTCTTCGGCCAGTTCCAGTGCCATGTGCAAGTGGGCTTCGTCGCCGAGGGCGTTGTAGAGGATGGCCCAGACCAGTTTGAGGCTGGCGAGGCCGCGGTCCTGGACCGGTTCGCCGATGCTGCGGACACGTTCGAGACTGGCGAGCGCTTCGGTATACTGGTATTGCTCGCTCTGGATTTGGGCGATGTGGAACAGCGGGAAGACTTCGTCACGGGAGCCGACCAGGATGCGCCGGCACTCTTCCAGCAGCGCGAGACCGCCCTGGTAATCGCCCAGGTAGATGCCCTGAATCCGCCCGCACGCCTGCAATGCCTTGCTCTCGTTGGGCCGGTGGCCGATTTCGCGGCTGATGTTGAGCCGCTCTTGCTGGTATTCTGTCAGCAGACGGTAATAGTCACCGTTGCGTTCGAACTCCAATCCCAACAGGTTGAGCAGCGACATTTGCGTGATCTTGTCATCAAGCCCCTGGCACATCGCGAGGGCGGCGGCAGCTTCCAGGTACTCCATACTGAGCGTGGGTTCGTCGCTGAAGGCGAAGATACCGCCCATACCGATGAGGAAGCGCGCTTCGTAGTGTTCGTCCTGCAACTGGCGGGCGAGTTCGAGGGCGCGCTCGGCCAATGGCTGCCATTCAGGATCGCTCAGCGCCAGGCGGTGGTTGACGATGGCGATGAGGCTTTCCATTTCACGGCGCCGGTCGCCCAATTCCTGCGCTAGCGCGAGGGCCTGTTGTGCCATGGGGATGCCGGCCTCGATTTCTTCCTTGCACTGGTAATCGGCCACCCCCGGCTGCTGGAGCAGGGCGTCGATGGTGAACGTTGGGTCATCAGACAACTGTTCCGCCAATGGCAGCAGCGCCTTCGCGTCCGCCCACATCGCCTCGAATTGGCCCATCAGGTAGAAGACGGCGCGCCGTTCGTTGAGGACGCTGAATCGCTGTGCGCGTATGGTGCGGCGGCGCGCTTCGTCTTTCGCTTCGCTCTCCAGCGCATCGAGGATTTCCAGGGCGCGGGTGTATTGTTTGCCCGCTTCGGCGTTGGCGTAAATGTGCTTGGCGTGCTCGGCGCCCTTGAGGACGTAATCCAGTTCCTTCTCCGGCAGGCCCGCGTGCCTATAGTGATAGGCCATCGCGCCGTAGAATTGGGGAGAAGGTTGGGTCGCATCCGCCCTGCAGCAGTGGCTTTCGACGTATTCGGCAATGCGTAAGTGATAGCCGGTGCGCTGCGCGCTGAGCAGGCGTTCGTAGGCTGCGTCGCGGATCAGCGACGAGCGGAAGACGTATTCGATACCCAACTCCGGGGCGCGCCCGCGTTCGCGGATCAACTGCGCGCGCTGTAGCGCCGTGAGGTGCGCTTTGACGCGCTCCGGTTGCGCGGCCAGGACTTCCACGATTTTGTACCAGAACACGGTACCCACCACGGAGGCGATTTGCAGGACGTGTTGCTCTTCCGGTGTAAGCCGGTCGATGTTGGCCAGCAGCAGGCTTTGCAGGCTGTCGGGTAGGGTGAGGGTGGTGACAGCTTGGGTGGTGCGCCAGTTGCCCTCCTCTGGATCGCGGACCAGGATACCCTCGAAAATCAGCGCGCGTACCAGTTCCTGGATGTAATATGGATTGCCCTCGGCCTTGCTGACGATGAGGTCTTGCGTGGCTTCGGGGAGCACGCCTGGCCCGATCAACTCGGCGATCATCTCCCGGCTCTGCTCGGTGGTGAGAGGCTCAAGGGTGAGTGTGGTCAGGCGGTGTGGATACTCGGTTTCGACGTAGTAGCGGAATTCCCAAACCTGTGAAGTTCGATCCGGCCGGAAGACGAAGAGCCACAGCAGGTCGGTATAATCGCACAGGGGTAGGCAGTATCGGAGCAGGTCCAGCGATGTGGCGTCCACCCAGTGCATATCGCTGAACGTGAGTACGACCGGGCCTTGTTGGGTGAGCGCATCGACCCAACTGCGTAACGTGAGGAAGAATTGCTGGCGCAAGCTGTCGGCATCGAGACGCTGGATGTGCTCGGCGTGGTCCGCTTCCAGTGGGAGCGACAACAACGTCGCCAGGTCGGGATAATACTCGTCGGCTTGATCGCCCCACAATACCTCGGCCTGTTGGTGCAGGCGGTCGCGCGTTTGCTCGTGCGGTTCATCCGGGCGGATACCGAGCCAACTGCGCAGCATATCTTGCCACACTGCGTAGGGTTGTGACTGGG
>Ga0209614_1001724_pt1 | contig 15548 bp, 13 predicted proteins | sample BlaSprsedimmetaG_FD_185484 | JGI IMG/M metagenome (GOLD analysis project Ga0209614, IMG submission 185484) | Hot spring sediment bacterial and archeal communities from California, USA to study Microbial Dark Matter (Phase II) - Blank Spring... ... | reverse complement strand
ACGAAAAATCAAGCAGATAGGTGCGGGCAAAATTGGTGGAAATTTACTCCTGCAATCAATCGGCTTGAGGTTTATGGTAGTCTCCTCATTCGTCCCCGCCATCGGCGGGGTGGGGCGCTGCCGACTGATATCTCTGGGGATGCCGGGCAGGATGGCGATGGGCATATGCAAAACATATGAAATCTGCCTGTACAGGCCGACCCTGGGGGGGCACGGCCAATAAGGGGTCCCGTTCTCCGGGAGGGTGATCACGACGCCCTCCGGCGATCGTGCCGATTCCCTTTCGAAAAAAAATCCGCCCTCTGAACCGCATTCAGGGGGCGGAGCACTGATCGTTTACCAGGGTCCGTTTCAGGAGAACATCCGTTTTTCACCCGGTTTGGGAACTTCCACCAGTCCTGCTTTTTCAAGGGCTATGGAGAGCTCGTAAAAATCTTCCCGGTCCGGGTGCCCCGTGGCGGTCGCTGCATCCTTGAGCCAGGGGGGCTGGGGATCCTTGTTGGCCGCGGCTTCCAGCACATTTTGTGGAACTTCCCCCTGGCAGCTGAAAGTGCCGACGATGTTCGCGCCCGAGGCCAGTTCCCTGGCCTTGTTCATGCCCAATCTGGCGATGTCGGAGTCTTTAGCGGCCCCGTGCGTGGCGAGAAGGAACAGTTTGCGGACCCCCTTGCATTTTTTCAGGTACTGCTGGCTGTCGGAATCCGGTTGGCTGCCCTGGTACCAGAACCCCACCACCACGACATCATAACCGCCGGGGTCCGGAGCTTCGGCCACCGGACTGATTTCCTTGTCCCCCGAAAGACGGGAAAAGGCGGCTTCAGCGAGCTTTCTGGTGTTTCCTCCCTTTGATGAGTATACAACAAGCTGTTTCATATCAATTCTCCTTGTATGATGAATGGGAAGGTGACGACGAGGGGAGCGGGATCAAACGAAGAGGTGTTTTGGTCGGCCATTATGGACAGTCCGCCGTTGGTTGCATTTCCGGAAAAATGTTCCCGCCAAAAAAGAATGATTCTTGAAAAAATGACAAATAACTTCCTGTTTCCACAATCATATCCTCTTTTTCCCCGAGCCTCAAGACGTTTTTGCCGACAGGATCAATTAAATGATGGTCCCGCGGGGAACTGCTCCGGGGATGAATGCGGCAGGAATCGTCCCGCCGCCGGGCACGGGAAGGCGAACCGGACGAAAGGAGGCCGAATTTCGCCTGTTATTCAGTGGCGTTATGGAATAATCCTGTTGGCATTTGGCGGATGCTTTGCATATAATAATGAAAGTATCGTATGCAAAGGACAGATAGCGATGATGCACAGCAGGCGGTCATGCAGGTAACCCTTTTTTCCTTCGGATATAAGTACGGCCTCCCGGATGCCGACACGGTCTGGGATATCCGCTTCCTGCCCAATCCCTATTATGTCCCGGAGCTGAAGGACAAAACGGGCCTTGAGCGGGACGTGGCCGCCTATGTTCTGAACAATGCCAGGACGGTTCATTTTCTTTCCTTTTTTGAGCCGTGTCTTCTCTCGTTTCTCCGGAGTCATGAGGAAGCGGGCAGAGAGGCCATCCGCCTTGCCGTCGGCTGCACGGGCGGCAAGCACAGGTCCGTTGCCATCGTGGAACATGTCAAAAGGATTATGCGTGACCACGCCGTTGAAACACAGGTATTCCATCGTGATATGGAAAAGGAGTAAGTTTTTGTCCACCAACAACCAACAGGAGGAAACCATGCAGGAATTCATACGGGATATCTTTTACCTGGGGGCGGGCGCCGCTTTTGTCACCAAGGAGAAGCTTGAGGAACTCAAAAAGGACCTCATAGAAAAAGGGAAAATGACCCAGGACGAGGGAAAGCAGTTCGTTGACGATCTGCTCAAGCGTTCCGAGAAGGCCAGGAACGACATGGAACAGCGCATTCAGGAAGCCGTGGAAGCGCAGATGAAAAAGATGAATGTGGCCACCGGCGATGACATTGCCGAGTTGAAGAAGCAGATCCGTGAATTGCGGAAGATGATCGAAAAAGAGAAAAAAACCGAAGCCTGAGCCGGCAATGCCGTTCATGTTCAGCATCAGGAAGATGACCGCCATCGGGCGGACCTACAGGCATCTCAACCGTTACCAGAGGATATTGCGGGTCTTGTTCAAGTACGGTTTCAGTGACCTGGTCGATATGCTGCACATCGATCAGTACCTTGAAACAGGTCTGCAGATGATCAACCGCAAACCCCGGGAAATGATCGAGAAGCACTCCCGTCCCGAGCGGCTGCGCATGGCCTTCGAGGAACTGGGCCCCACCTTTATCAAGCTCGGACAGCTGCTCTCCACCCGGCCCGACTTTGTCCCGCCCGAATACCTGGAGGAATTGTCCAGACTGCAGGACGATGTGCCGCCGTTTCCCTTTGCCGAGGTGGAAGAGATTGTCTTTGCCGAAACCGGGAAAAAACCGTTGGAGCTGTTCCACAGTTTTGAAGAGCAGCCCATTGCCGCCGCCTCCATCGGCCAGGTGCACAGAGCGATCCTCTGGGATTTTCAGGAGGTCGTGGTCAAGGTGCAGCGGCCCGATATCGATCAGATCGTTGCCGTTGATCTGGAGATTCTCGCCCATCTCTCCTCGCTCATGGAAATGTACCTGGAGGAATTGCAGGGCCACCGGCCGACAGCCATTGTCGAAGAGTTTGCCCGGACCCTTTCCAACGAACTCGACTACTCGGTCGAAATATCCAATATTCAGCGTTTTGCCAGGCAGTTCGAGGGAAACAAAACAGTTTATGTACCCAGGGTGTACCGTGAGTTGAGCACGGACCGGATTCTGACCATGGAGAACATCAAGGGCATCAAGTCGTCCAATATTGATGCGCTCCGGCAGGATGGCACGGATCTGCGACTGGTTGCGGAACGCGGCACCAATCTGATCATGGAACAGATTTTCGTGCACGGTTTTTTTCATGCCGATCCGCATCCGGGCAATATCTTCATTCTGCCCGGGAACGTCATCTGCTTCATCGATTTCGGCATGATGGGACGGATAACAAGGCAGAACCGTGAGGATTTCACCGAACTGCTCTTTCAGGTCATCGAGCGCAATGAACGGAAGGTAACCGATATCGTTTTGAAACTGACCAACCATTACGAGGAGGTTGATCGTGACGCCCTCGGTCGCGATCTTTCCGAGATGCTGGATCGGTATCTGTACCTGCCCCTGAAGGAAATGGAAGCCGGCAAGATCCTGCAACAGCTGCTCGATCTGGTGTCGCGGCATAAAATATACTTCAAGCCCAACCTGTATCTCATGATGAAGGCGATCAGCACGGTTGAGGGCGTCGGCCTCATGCTCTATCCCGAACTTGAGCTGATCAGGCTGGCCGAGCCGTTCATGCGCAAGGTGAAGGCCGACAAGGTCAGCCTTGGTCGAATAGCCGATGAAACCGGCTCCACCACCGCCGAGTATTTTGAACTCATCCGTGAATTACCCGAGGAAATACGGGCGATTCTCCGCCAGGTCCGCCAGGGGCGCATGAAACTGGAGTTCGAGCACCTCGGACTGGAGAAATTGAGAGCCGTCCTGGACCAGGTGTCCAACCGCATTTCCTTTGCCATTGTCCTGGCCGCGCTCATCATCGGCTCCTCGGTTATTGTTCATTCAAACATCCCGCCCAGATGGAATGACATCCCGATCATCGGCCTGATCGGTTTCCTGATTGCCGGGGTGATGGGTTTCTGGCTGCTGATCTCCATCATCCGTCACGGCCGGTTGTAGTTTGTTCTCCGGTTGAAGGGGGAAAAGACGTAGGCAAGCCGTCAGCGGTTTTTGGGCGTCGACAACCCGCCGTGAAGAGAACTTCCGGTCGGGGCTTGCGGATTTTTGGTCGTCCAATGGTTACCGTCGCGGCAGGGAAACATTCGATTTTGTTTTTTCCCTTTGGCCGCTGCCTGTGTTAGTATAGAATAAATATATTCCCGACCGGTAAGCATTTCATGCCCGAAGAACAAGCAAACAAGAAGATCATTAATGTGGTCTTTGTCGGCGGCGGCAAAGGCTGCTATGATATTCTCAACCTGCTCAAGTCATATTCTCCCACCCATTTTCTCCCCCGCATCGTTGCCGTGACGGACATTAATGTGGAAGCCGTCGGAGGAGGCATGCGGAACGGCTCGGCATCCCGACTTTTTCCGATTACAGGCAGTTTCTGCAGGACGAAAACATCGACCTGATCATCGAACTGACGGGAATAGACGGGGTGCTGAATGATATCCACAGGAACAAGCTGGAAAAAATAAAGGTGCTTGACCATGTCGGGGCCCTGTTTCTCTGGGACATCATTGCCATCCAGGACGAAAAAATCCATCTGGAGAAAAAGGTCTCCGACCTGGACACCATGGCCGCCATCGGGGAAATTGCCTACCGTCTGACCCATGAACTGCGAAACCCGATCATGATCATCGGCGGTCTGGTCCGCAGAATGATGACCAGAATGGATCTGCCGCATAAGATACGGATACGGCTCAAGCACATGGCGGCCCATGTTCAGCACATGGAGGAGGTGATCTCCGATATCTGCGATGTGGTCCGACCCCTGCAGCCCCATTACACGCTGACCAGGATGGATGAATTCCTGGAGAACTGGTGCAACGCCGCCCGGGCGGAAGCCAGGCTTGTCGGCGTCGTCCTCAATGCCAAGATAGACAGCGATCTGCCGGCGATTTACATTGATCCTTCCCTGATACGCCAGGCCCTCTGGCATATTGTCGAAAACAGCATGGACGCCATGGCTGAAACCGGCGGCACGATCAATATCAAGGCCCTGCTCTGCTGGGATACCATTCTCATCGAAATCAGCGATAGCGGAAGCGGTTTCAGGGACATATCGGTCACCACCGCGATGCAGCCGTTTATCAGCACCAAGCAGGGGAGAATGGGGCTGGGTTTGTCGCTGTGCCGTCAGATAATCCTCGATCATGGCGGTGATATTGAGATTATTAATAAAAAGGATGACGGCGCCACCATCATCATAGAGATTCCGATCACCTTCCAGAACCCGCCGAAATAAATCCGTCCTTATTTCTACCACTTCCTTTATGCGGTCGCAGAGGTCCGCCTGTTTCCGGAGCGGCGGTGAGCGGTGCGACGCCTGGTCCGGGCCCTGCCGCCGGGTTGCGCTTTGGACTGTTTTTTTTATCCGCTTTATTTTATATTGACCGGCGATGTGTATCGTTTCGCATGGGTGCCTGATACGCCTGAGCGTCAGGCAGAGAGCGGCCGGAAAACCTTCGGCCGAACACCTTCAATCATTTCGGAGAACAGGTTCACTGTATGAATAAAACAACGTTGCTCGTCATGCTTTTCGGTCTCTTTCTTTTGCTTCCCGGCTGTAAGCAGGACACCGGCGGTCTGGGGATCGAGCTCGACAAACCGGCCCCGGATTTCACCCTGGTGGATACAACGGGTAAGACCTGGACCCTTGCCGATCTCAAGGGACGGGTGGTCTTCATCAATTTCTGGGCATCCTGGTGTCAGCCGTGCCTGCAGGAAATGCCGGCCATGCAGGAACTCTACAGGTTCCTTCCCGAGGACAAATTCACCATGCTGACGATCCTTTTCAATGACGCCCCGGTTTTTGCCGAAAACATTGCCGAACGGCTGAAGCTCACCTTTCCGATACTCATCGACCCGGACAACCTGGCGGCCCGTTCCTATGGGCTGACCGGGGTGCCGGAAACGTATATTGTCGACAAGCAGGGAGTGCTGCGGAAGAGATTCATCGGCCCGGTGGAGTGGAACTCCGAAGAAGCCCGGTTGATGCTGATGCAATATATTGCCCAGTGATGCCTGACCGCATCTGGGGTGGCAGCCTGAGACCGCCAACCGACCGGACGGTCATGCTCCTCTGAACCGTCCGCGGCGATGTCAAGGCCTCCCGGTTGTCCCCGGAACAAAATCTCCCGTCCAGCCTCACCTCCCGAAGCGCACCGGCAGGTTCATTACCCGGCGGCGGGAAGGAAACCCTCTGCAAAGCCAGGAGCAATTACAGGAAGGATGCTGGATAAAAGGAAATTATTATGATTAAATAATCAATATCAATAAAGCGTTTACCGGACAATTGTATGACAAGGATGCCTGGAGTCATGAAAATGCGTATTCCCCTCCTCAAGAAAACCTTCATCGCCGCTCTGATCATCATCATCACGGCACTCCATCTGGGCACTTCCGAACACAACATGGCCCTGCACGTCATTCACAGGGAGCTGTATTTTCTGCCGATCCTGCTGAGCGCGTTCTGGTTCGGGCTGAACGCTGGTTTCCTGGTTTCCCTGCTGGTCGGTTTTCTGTACGCCTCCTACATCATTGCCTTTGGAGGAGGGGGACATGCCGGCATGGCCACCGTCATTCCCCAGGTATTTGTCTTTATCCTCATTGGCACAGTGCTTGGCTGGCTCGCCGATCGGGAGAGAAGCTTGCAGGAAAAACGGCTGATCGACAACAATGTCATCGTGCTCGGCAGGGCCGCCGCCGCAGTCGCCCATGAGATGAAAAATATTCTCCAAGCCTTGAAAAGCATGTTTGTCAAGTCCGGTGGATTTCATGCCGGCGAATTTGACCAGGATTTTCAGAGCGAACTGGCCCGGCTGGACAAAATGGTCCATATCCTCTCGTCCTATGCCAAAGAGGAGGAGGGGAGGTCTTTTTCCTATGATGTCAACAGGATCATACGGGACTGCATCGATCAATTTGAAAAGGCCGCAGTCGAAAGGGGGATTATTTTCGCCGCCGATCTCGACCCCGAAGGATGTCCGTGCTGGGTCGACATCAATGAAGTAAGGTGGGTCATCGAGAATCTCATAAGCAATGCCATGGAAGTGTCGGCCAGCGGGAATACAATCCGTCTTACCTCAAAAAGGGGTGGCGAGTTCTGTACGGTCACCGTCAAGGATGAAGGACCGGGAATCAGGCCCGAACACCTGGACAAAATATTCACCCCGTTTTTCACCACCAAACCGAATGGGCAGGGCCTGACCCTGGCCGGCTGCCGTAAATCGTTGCAAGACATGGGAGGGGATATCTCCGTTCAGAGCGTCCTGGGAGAGGGAGCGGAATTCATTCTTCAGATGCCCCGGGAGCACAGGGGCAAACCCCTTGCTGAAGATACGGCCAGGGCGGTTTATCGCGGCCATGCACAGTCCAGGCTGACCAGGGAATGATGCCGCCCGCGGGTGACAGGACTGTTCCGCTCCCGTCGACAACAGGACAATTTCAGAGAAGCTCGGCCGCTTCCCTGACGTCGAAGCTGATGCCGCGCCGCTCCAGCAGGCTTCCCTCGGCAAGATAGAGTTGGACCAGGGCGATGCGGTAATTGATGACCGCTTCGACTTCGGCGATAAGGCTGGCAAGATGGTCCCGCTGGGCCTGGGCCACCAGCAGAGCGGTGCTGGCTCCGACATCGAAGCGCTCTTTTTCGGCGCTCAGGCTCTTTTCCTGCAGTTCGCGGGTCACCTTTGAGGCGGAAATCTGCTGCCGGGCGCGTTCAACCTCATTCACCCCCAGCCGGACATCCAGACCGATCAGCTCCTCGAGATTCCGTACTGCTTCTTTTCCCTGCTGCCTGGTGGCCCGGGTGGCGAGATGCCGCGCTTCCGCCGCCCGGTTGCCAAGGAAATGGCTCAAGCGGACCCCGGCGGTGAAGTCATAGGTGGAGTTGTCCAGGGCCTTGAAGGAATCGGGGAAGGTGTCGGCATAGCCGGTCTTGCCAAGCGGTATGAACAGGTCCAGCTTCGGCAGCAGGCCGTTGCGGGTGAAGATCGTTTCCAGACGGTTCTGCTTCAACCGCAGGTTGGCTTAGCGCAGATCGGCGCGGGAGAGCAGGGCAAGCTGCAGACGTTCGTCGAGGTCCTCTATCGGCTCCGCGGTGATGTCCGGGGCGCTGACGGCCTTGATCCGCAGTTCGGGATCATTGGCGAAGCGGGGCCCCATGAGGCGCAGCAGCCGGAGATGCCTTTCCCGCAGAAGGCTCCGGGCATTGATCAGCAGCTGCTCCCGGCGCGCCACCTCGGCCCTGGCCGCGGCCGCTTCGATGGACGGCATGATGCCGACCTCGATCCGTTGCTGGATCTCGTCCCGCTGCTGCCTGGCTATGTTCAGAGACTGCTCGAAAATGGCTATTTCCCTGGCGGCCAGTACATAGTACCAGTAGGCGGTTTCGGCCTCGGCCAGCAGGGCTTCGGTAAACCCCCGCAATTCGTATATGTTGGCCATGGTTTTCAGTTGGGCCTGGCGGACGCCGACCAGGTTGACCGTCGGTCCGAAGCCCCTCAGCAGCGCCTGGGTGACCGTGAGACCGGCGCGGGCCTCCTGCTGTTCGGGGGCCCGGTTGGAAACGGAGCGCTCTTGTTCGATGCCGGCCTCGATATCGGTGCCGGTCGGCAGCAGTTGCCGAATGCCGGCGCCGCCGCCGGCAGCGGTGGCCTCGACATTGAACTGGGTGCCTGTGGAGCGGGCGGTTTCGGTTGCCTGCTCCTCATTGTATTCGATCCGGCCGAACAGCTCCGGATCAAACCTGCCCCGTTCTATCTGCTCGAAGGTCCCTGCAATGAGGGGATTGTACTGCTGCACCCGCAGGTCGCGGTTCTGCCGCAGGGCCCAGAGGATTGCCTCCTCCACCGAAAGGTTCAGGACCCCGTCGGCCGGGATATCCAGAACCGGATCCGCTGGCAGCCCTGGCTGCAGTTCATCGGGAATGGGGAGTTCGAAGGTCTCTTCCTGAAGGCTTGCGCTGCGCGGATAGCCTTCGAAGACAGGCATCCGGTCCGGTTGCGCGCATCCTGCGGCCGCGGCGAGCAGGGCGGCACCGGCAAACAGGAGTATCGTGTTCTGAAAGCTCATATTGCCTCGTTGGAAAAATTTCAGGGATGTGCACGATCCGCCATCTGCGTCAACCGGTCCGACCCGTCCCCGAAGCGTGCCGTCCGTCCGGCGGTTCACGGCCTGCGGACCGTCGGGTCAGGATACAAAAGGGAATAGACCACCGGGATCAGCACCAGGGTGATCAGGGTTGAACCGATCAGGCCGCCGACCACCGCTCTGGCCAGCGGCGCCTGCGCATCCGCTCCTTCTCCGATGCCGAGGGCCAGCGGCAGCATGGCGAGTATGGTGGTCAGGGTGGTCATCAGGATCGGCCGCAGCCGCCGTCTCCCGGCTTCAACCAGGGCATCATGGATGGATGAGCCCGACCGGCTCAGCCTTCCCGTCTGATCCACCAGCAGGATGGCATTGTTGACGACGATGCCCCCCAGCATGATGCAGCCTATATAGGACTGCAGGTTGAGCGTGGTACCGGTCAGGAACAGCATGAGCAGAACCCCGATGGCGGCCAGGGGCACGGAAACCATGACCACTATGGGACTGCGCAGGGACTCGTACTGACAGGCCAGAACCATGTAGACCAGGATCAGGGCCAGGATGAGCGACATCAGGAGTTCCGCGAAAGCGCGCTGCTGTTCCTCGAACGTGCCGGCCACCTCCATTGTGTAGCCGGAGGGCCTTGGAATCCGGTCCAGACGGGCGTCGATGTCGGCGGCAACGGAACCGAGATCGCGGCCGGCGATGTTGGCCTGAATGTTTGCCACACGCTGCTGGTCCTTGCGGTTGATGACCACCGGCCCCCGGGAGGGGTGGCTGGAAACCATATTGCGCAGCGTCACCTGCTCGCCGTCCGCCGTGGTCAGAGTCAGGCCGAGAATCTCGTCCATGGACCGCTTCTCGACATCCTTGAGCTGGACCAGGATTCGATAGGCATTGCCTTCGGCCCGGAATTCACCGGCCTTGGATCCGGCCACGGCGGTTTCCAGGATTCTGGTGACATCGCGGACACTGAGTCCGAGATCGGCGATTTTGTCCCGGTCGACTCGGATTTCCTGCTGGGGTATCCCGACATCGAAATTGGTGCGGACATCGGTGATGCCCGGCACCTCGGCCATGGCTTCGGCCACCCTGGCGGCCAGTCCGTCCAGGGTCGCCAGGTCGTAGCCCCGAATTTCAACGGTCAGGCCCTCATCGCCCCCGAGCAGACGTTCCAGGAGGAACTGGCCCTGGGGGGCCCTGGTCCGTATTTCCATACCGGCGACGGCGCCTGTCAGGCGACGCCGGAGATCGTCGGCGATTTCCAGGTTTGAGCGGTCGCGGCCGGCGGCCGGGGTCAGCGACAGGTTGATCTGTCCCTGGGCTGCCGATGAGGCCAGCCAGGAGCCGACGCTGACCACCGAGGAAACGGTTTCCGGCACCGCCTTGAAAACGATATCCTCCATCTTTCGGGTCTGCCGGTCAACCAGGTCCAGCCTGGTCCCGACCTCCATCTCGCCCGTGACCCTGACCTCGCCCTCATCGCTGGGGGGCAGGAACTCGGTGCCGATGAACGGCAGCAGCAGCAGAGTGGAGGCGAGAATGGCCAGGGCCGTGCCGATGGTCAGCATCCGGTGGGCCAGGGCGCCCCGCAGGAGCAAATGATACTGTTCCTCCACCTTCCCGGACATCTGCCGGGCCAGGCTGGCGAGGCCCATAAACCCTTCGCTTCCGGCGGTTTGACGCCTCGGGGGGAGTTTCAGCAGCCTGGAGGCCAGCATGGGCACCAGGGTGAAGGAGACCAGCAGGGAGCAGACCAGGGAGAACATGATGACATAAGCCAGTTCCCGAAAGAGGACGCCGGCCACGCCGCGGACAAAGATAACCGGCAGAAAGATCACCAGAGTGGTCACGGTGCTGGCGAAAATAGCCGTCGCCACTTCGCGCGTTCCCTCGACGGCGGCGGTGGACGGCTCTTCATTGTGCTCCTGGCGGCGCCGGAAGATATTTTCCAGCACGACGATGGAGCTGTCCACCATCATGCCGACACCGAGGGCCAGCCCGCCCAGGGTCATCAGGTTGAGGGTGAACCCGCTGATATAGATGAGGGAGAAGGTGGCGAGCATGGAGATCGGGATCGACAGGGATATGACCAGGGTGCTGCGGAGGTTGCGCAGAAAGAAGAGAAGGACGAATATGGCCAGACCGCCTCCGTACATCACTGAGCGGGAAACATTGGCGATCGACCGCTCGATGAAGTTGCCCTGGCTGGTCACCGGCACGATTCTGACCTGTGGATAGGACTCGTTGGCAGCTTCGATTTCAGCCAGCACCGCCCTGGAAACTTCGACCGTGTTGGCCTCGGCCTGCTTGCGGACCGCCACCCGGATGCCGCGCTCCCCGTTGACCCTGACGATGCGCTGCCGTTTCTCGTAAGTGTCCCGGACTTCGGCGATCTGCCCGAGCTCGACGGTGGCCCCCTTTTCCCGGTAAATGACGGTGGAGCGGATCTGATCGAGATCAATGAACTCGGCCGGGGCCCGCAGGGTCACCTCGTAGCGTCCTTGTTCGATCCTGCCTGCCGGAAGGTCGAGATTGGCGTTGCGGATCGCCTCGAGGATTCTGTCCAGCGGCAGGCCGAAAGCGTTGATCCGTTCGGGATCAAGCTCTATCCGGACTTCCCGGTTATAGCCGCCGAATATGTCGACCTGGGCCACGCCCGGGATGCGGGCGAACCGGTAACGGATCTGGTCCTCGATAAATCCGGTCAGTTCAACAGGATCAAGGTCGCCGGTAACGCCGAGGAGAACGACCGGGTAGCTGTCGATGTTGAACTTGGAGACCCGCGGCCGGACGATGTCTTCGGGCAGTTCGTTGATCTCGTCTTCCAGGGTGGCAAGGACATCGAGGGCGGCGGTGTCGATGTCGGTGCCCCAGGCAAAGGTGACCCGGACCCGGCTGATTCCCTCGGACGACGTGGAGGTCATCTCAATGACCCCGGGCACGGTGGCCACGATTTCCTCGATGATTCGGGTGACAAGCCGTTCCATGACCTCCGGACTGGCACCGTGGTATTGGGTGGAGATGGTCAGCGTGGGGAGCTCGATATTGGGCAGCAGGTCGATGCGCAAACGACTCAGCGACACGGCGCCCAGCAGGATGATGATCAGGGTCACCATGGTGGTGAAAATAGGCCGGCGGACACAGAATTGAAACAGGTTCATCTCAGCCCATCCGCGGCTCCGGCGGCGTCAAGCCCCTTTTCTTCCGCGGGAATGATGATCGGCGAACCGTCGTCCACCAGATGCTGGCCGAGGACGACCACCCGGCCCCGCAGGTCACCGTTCGAAACCTGAACCCGGTCACCTTCGCGGATGCCGACCTGGACCGGGTGCCAGGCAACGGTCATCGCCTCTTCGTCGACAACAAAGATCCCGATCTGGTCTTCGCGATGGGTAAGGGCCTGTTCCGGGACGATGACCGCCTCTTCCCGGTGATCGGGAATAACGGTGGCGCGGATGAACATTCCCGGTTTGAGGCGCATTTCCGGATTGTCGATGGTCAGTTCGACCCGCGCCTGGCGGGTGGCTTCGCGGAAGACGGGTGCAATACGTTCAATCCGCCCCTGAAAGCGTTCGGCGGGATAGGCATCGGTTCCCAGGGATACCTCCTGGCCCGGCCGCAGGCGGGCATATTCCTTCTCGGAGACGAAAATCACCCCGGTGATGGGATCCAGTTCGACAATGAGCAGCAACTCGGCATTGGCGGATACGGTCTGACCCTCGTCCACATACCGTTCGGCCACCAACCGGATGTCGTCGCCGCCTGTCCAGTCGGCCTTGACCTTGGTGTAACCGAGCCTGATATTGGCGGTTTCCAGGGAAGCCTCGGCCCGGACGACCTGGGCCCGGGCAACCTCCAGCCGCGCCTGCCTGGCCGACCTCTCGGCCATGGATTCGTCCAGCTGCGAATCCGAGGCCACACCGCGCTGGTGCAGGGTTTTTATCCGTTCGAATTCACGAACCGCTTTCTCCAGGGTGCTTTCCGCCTCGGCAAGATTGGCCTTGGTGACGGCCAGGTCGGCCCTCGCCTGGTTGACGGCCTGCACATATTCGTCATCGTCCAGTTCGGCTACGACCTGTCCGCGCCGGACCGGGTCGGCAAGGCGGACATTGAGACGTTCGACATGGCCGCTGACCTTCGGGGCCACCACAAATTCCGCCCTGGGCTCCAGGGTGCCGCTGAAGGTACGCCGCAGCTCGATGGGACCGAAGGCAATCGGGGCCACTTCAACGGGCGCGGCGTCGGTCCTCCGGGCCCGGTCGCCTTCCTGATCCCGCTGCTGCATCAACACGAGGACGATCAGGCCGAGAACAATCGCTGCCGCCAGGACAAGCGGCAGGGAAATTCGTTTGTTACCGCCTGTTTTCATGGATCCTCTGGAAGAGCCGGCCTGCAGGAAAAATTGGGTTTTCGATGGACATTGGTGGCTTTTTTTGTGGTCGGCAATGGCAAGATGGTAGGGATTGACTGGATTGGGGACATCACGAATACGTTCAAGGCGTCGGTTGCGCGCATCCGGCAGATGCCCGCGCCGCAGCCGAAGTGTTACGCAAATGACCGGCCGCGTTCCATGCAGCGCCGCGGGTCAAGCTGATTGATGTCGCTGCAAATGCACGATGCCGCCGGTTCCGGCACCGTGCTCCGCTCATGGTTGAGCGTTGTTCAGGTACTATACCTGAAACCGGGATGAATAACGATACATTTCCGGCCCGCCATGCCTGGTTGTCCGCGTATGGCAGAGACAATTACGCAACGAAAACAATGGGTGAAATCCCCAACCGCATCTGGTCTTTTGCCCAGATTTTTCCGGGGCAATTTTCTCACCGATGGTTAATTTTGTGATTCAACATTTTGAAATTGTTGATAAACTATATTTTTGTGGAACAATGGATTGATTATTGCTTAATATTTATCTGTATTTAGCGATGAAGGCTTTCCGTTTCGGCAGGGCTGAAAAAGTGACCTGATTGCAGCCGGATTCCCTTCCAGGGGATTCGATCAGGAGAAAAGAGGGGGGAAATCGTTATCCACAAAGGAAGTGGGGGAGATAACGATCGGCAGGTAAAGCTGCATTATTTGCCTCAGAGGCAGGGTCTTGTTCAGGACCCTGCCTTTTTTTTGCCCGCTACGCCGGGCAAAAAAATCCTCTCCTAAGGGGGAGATGGTTGCCGGAGGCCGGGTGAGGGGTTCTGGAAGCCTACAAGCCGCCAGGCTTTGAAACTCATGAATAACATAACGACAGATCAGGCAGATACGTCGCAGTCTCGTAGGTTGGAGTGAGCTCGCGAACTCCAACAATTCCCACGGCTTTGTGTCGGGGTTCGCAAGCTCACCCCGACCTACGAATTTTTCCCTGCACAGCCGGCCGCGCAAACATGTTCTTCCCCTCATTCGTCCCCGCAACGCGGGGTGGGGCGCTGCAAACTAACAACGCCAACTGCCGAACGGGAGAACGCCTGTTCTTTGCGCACCGGATCGGCAGGCATCAAAACCGGAGAACTTTGCCACTGGGCGCCCATTTACCCACTGCCGGGGGCGGAACAATCCGGTACGATTCAACATAGTCGCCGATGTTCACCGTTTTGAAGTCTTTTATTTTCAGTCCCACCTGCTGACCGGCTGCCGCTTTGTTTACGGCGTCCCGTTCAATATGGAGGGATTCGATGATCCCTGCATAAACCGGCCCCATGGCGGAGATGACCCGGAATCGATCTCCGGTCTGCAACCGTCCCTGCTCGACCTGGCAGCCGAGGATGATTCCCTTGCGGCTGCTCTTGAACAGGGCGATGACCCTGGCGCTGCCAAGGATTGTTTCCTCAGCCTGCCTGGGCAGGAGGCTTGCGGCGATGGCGGCGATATCCTGCTGCAGTTGATAGATCACCGAATAGAGCCGGACCTCGACGTTCATTTCCCGGCACAATTCATTGATCCCGTGCAGGACTCCCACGTTGAAGCCAACGACCAGCCGGCTGTCCTCCGCCGCCATCATGAGGTCATTCTTGCAGATGTCCCCCACGCCCTTGTGCAGGATTTCGAGCTCCACCCCCGGCACGGCGTTTTCCAAAAGGCTCGCGCAGATCGCCTCCTCGACCCCGTCGGTATCCCCCTTGACCACCAGCGACAGGGTCGGCTCTGTTTTTCTTCATTACGCTCCGGCCTGGCGGGAGGTCTTACAGGTGCGGCTTGCTTGTCATGACGGTGGTGACCGGATTTATGGCTCATGGGCGTCCTCTCATCAGCAGCAAGATCATGGTATCGAAAATGATTTCATTCTTACAGAGTCAGCCCCGGCTTCGGGCGGCTGAGCGACGTCCTCCACTTGCATCCCTGTTTCGATCGGTCAGCATTTTTCAACTGTTCAAGTTATAATATGGGAACGACGATAATTTTTTCAAGAGTCAGCATGATGGCGAGCAGGTCATCATCCAGGACAAGCAGTTCTCTTGGTACAATGGTGGTCGCCGTCCGCCAATCACGAATTACGATGCTTTTATCAACTGCATCCGGGCTGTGGTGTCAATGGCCATGCAGAGTGTTGTTTCCATCGATAAAGCAAAAAACGCCGCCTTCAATTTCCGTGATTCCGGCCCCGGTGAAATGTCTGGACGGTGGCGTAATGTGACTTACGGTGCAAGGTATTCTTGCTCCGGCCGACCGG
>Ga0209614_1001723_pt1 | contig 15550 bp, 10 predicted proteins | sample BlaSprsedimmetaG_FD_185484 | JGI IMG/M metagenome (GOLD analysis project Ga0209614, IMG submission 185484) | Hot spring sediment bacterial and archeal communities from California, USA to study Microbial Dark Matter (Phase II) - Blank Spring... ... | reverse complement strand
CCCTATTGACGTCCTATCTCTCTGCCAACATCAAAACCGTTGTCAGTATCCTGCCGCAAAAAACCTTTGTCGAAGCGATTGGAGGGGAGAAGGTGGAGGTTTCTCTTATGGTTATGCCAGGAAACTCGCCACACACCTATGAGCCCAAACCTTCCCAGATGAAAGAGATCACCAAAGCAGATCTCTACTTCAAGATCGGAGTGGAGTTTGAAGAGGTGTGGCTAGAGAAGTTCAGCGATCTTAATCCTAAGATGAAGATCGTAGATCTTACACACGGTATAAAAAAGCAGCCAATGCTAGCCCATGCACACCATGATGAGCAGGAAGAAGAGAAGCACCACCATGTGCAAACAGACCATGATGCGCACGATAACCATAAGAGAGATCAGCATCCCAAGACGCTTGACCCGCATATCTGGACAGCCCCGGAGAACGTGCTAACGATCGCGAAGCACATCTATGCTGCTCTCAGTAAAGAAGATCCGCAAAACGCATCCTACTACAAGAAGAACCTAGAGGCCTTCATCGCTCAGATAAAAGAGACTGATGAGACGATCAAAAAGATACTCGCCGATACGCCTAATGATGCGGCGTTTATGGTCTTTCACCCCGCATGGGGATACTTTGCTAAAGCCTATCAGCTCAAACAGCTTCCCGTAGAGATCGAAGGAAAAGCACCCAAACCCCAACAGCTTATGCAGTTGATCAAAGAGGCAGAGGAAAATGGAGTCAAGGCGATCTTTACACAGCCTGAGTTCTCCGATGCTACCGCAAAACTGATCTCCAAAGCGCTTGGGATCAAGGTGATCAAGGTCTCTCCGCTTGCACCCGACTGGTCGCTAAACCTGATCAACCTTGCCCATGCGATCGCAGGAAAATAACCCATGGGCGTCATCGATGTAGCACATGTGAGCTTTGCCTATGAGAAGGATCTGGTGCTGGACAATATCAGCCTTACGGTGGAAAAAGAGGATTTCCTCGCGATCATCGGCCCCAATGGCGGAGGAAAATCCACCTTCCTCAAATTGATGCTTGGCATCCTTAAACCCAACAAAGGAACGATCAGAGTACTGGGCAAAGAGCCTTCCAAAAACCTCTCTTCTATCGGGTATGTCCCGCAGAACACCAATGTCAATACCGATTTTCCCATCAAAGTGATCGAAGTGGTGATGATGGGTCATGTGGGAAGCAAGCGACCTCTATTTGGCTATGCCAAAGAGGAGATCGCCTGTGCGATGGGAGCACTGGCACAAGTGGGTATGGAAGCCTATGCTGATCATAAGATCGGTTCTCTTTCGGGAGGGCAAAGACAAAGAGTCATGATCGCTAGAGCGCTGTGCGCACACCCCTCCATCCTTATCCTTGATGAGCCAACAGCCAGTATCGATGTTGCAGGACAGAGAGATATCTACGAACTCCTCAAGGCACTCTCAAGGAGTGTCACCATTATCGTCGTCAGTCATGATATTGCGGTGATTTTGGAGTATGCCAACAAAGCGGCCCATATCAACAAAACCCTCTCCTATCACGATATCCCCAACAAAGAAAAGAGCTTTCTTTCTCATATCAGAGGTCAGCACTTCTGTGAGGTAGAGCTACTACAGATGCTCGGCTCAAAAAGGAGTCGCGACACATCCGAACCAAAGAATCAATGGAGGACAACACCATGATCGAAGCACTCTCCTATGGATTTATCCAGCATGCACTGATCGCAGGAGTGCTCGTCAGCCTGGCTTCTGGCATCATCGGCTCACTGATTGTTGTCAATCGCATGGTCTTTCTTGCTGGCGGTATCGCACATGCCTCCTATGGCGGCATAGGAATGGCAGTCTTTCTGGGGCTTCCCATCTTTCTTGGAGCCTCTTTTTTTGCTGTCGCAGCAGCGCTTCTTGTTTCAGTGCTTACACTCAAAAAACGCGAACGCACCGATACCTTTATCGGATTGATCTGGGCAGTGGGTATGGCGATCGGTGTGCTTCTTGTCGATATCACGCCGGGATACAATGTGGATATGATGAGCTACCTCTTTGGCTCTATCTTAGCCGTAAGCAGCGAGGATCTCTACTTCATGGGTGTGCTCCTTGGGGTGATCGTGGCGGTCATGCTCTTTTGGTATAGAGATATCCTCGCAGTCTCCTACGACAGTGAATATGCGGCCCTTCGCGGGGTCAATGTACGCCTCTTTTATACACTGATCCTCATCCTCTCGGCACTCACCGTGGTGATCGCGATCAAGGTGGTTGGACTGATCTTGGTGATCGCGATGCTGACGATCCCTGTTTACATCGCTGAAAAGTGCTCCCATTCACTTGCGCAGATGATGCTCTACTCCGGGCTTATCGCCACCTTGTTCACCCTAACAGGACTGGCGGTATCCTATACGTATAACCTCACTTCAGGAGCATCCATTATCGTCATCTCTGCACTTGGCTTGGGACTTTTTATGCTGATAGACAAAGTTAAGCGCATGGTGTGAGAGATTAAGAAGATTGCTGCTTTTAGCTGCGCTCTATGTGTCTAATGCGTGCATTAAACAAAGATACCTCTAAAGACTCTTTTTTGCTTGCGTGCTTTTGGTATCCTACGTATTTGTACGTTAGCCCAAAATAACCTAGAGACTCATCACGACTCACTTACCATCTGCTCACGTACTCTAAGCCTTTTGATGAGCTTTGTAAACGCTTACAGCTCCCCTCCGCTTTTGATGATATCGATCCCGAACCTCTCGCGTAACTTCTGCATCGAATCAGTCAGCTTAGAGGCTTTCTGGTCTGGTTCATAGTGCAGAAGATCTATCGTGACCCCTCTTCCTTCGGCAAATTTGGAGAGCATGAGGTTCAGCTGTATGATCGCATGAGAAGGATGGATATCGATGCGCTCAAAAAGCCGTAGCATTACCTCCTTGCAGTATAGTTCACTAAAAAGTCTGTTAGAGTTGATGAAGTCTTTAGATGTGCTACGGTACTCATACCTGATCTTCAGCGCATAGTGTGTAGGCATATGTCCCCCCTTGTAGACAAGAAAAGCAAGGTGTCGACAGAGGATCATGATACGCCTGCGTATCTCATTGCGGTCATTTTCGGGATCAAAGCTCCTGCCAAGAGCGATAGACTTTTTGGCATGAGAGACACTGATCCCCTCCTCATCGATGCCGCAGATTCGGTTGTAGAGCTGTTTTCCTGGTTTGCCCCAGGAGTAAAAAAGTGTCTTTTTTGCTTTTATATCTCCTAGCGTACGTATCCCGCGTCCCGACAGTCGCTCTTGATACCCCCTGCCAATTCCTGGGAACTTTTCTATGGGGATATCTTTGATAAAGTAGTCCACCTCGTTTGGATAGATTACCTTGATGCCGTGAGGCTTGGCGTACTCTGTGGCGAGCTTGGCGATCCACTTGCTCCTCGATGCGCCGATGGAGATGGGTAACTGTAGCTCTTTATGAACCTTCTCTTTGATCTTTAGTGCAAAAGATTCGATCTTTCGATCAGAGATCCATCCACTGACATCCCCGAAAAACTCATCGATACTGAATTGCTCCACCGAGGGGATCTCTTGCTCAAGGATGACTCTCAGCTGGCGTGAGAGCTCATGGTAGAGCGGGTAGTCTGGCGGTAGTACCTTGAGGTGCGGGCAGTGCCTGAGTGCTTCTGCCACGCTCATCGCTGTTTTGACCCCGTATGCACGCGCTTCATAGGAGGCGGTGGTGATGATACCGCGCACTCTGCCGTCGGGATCGACAAAATACTCCTCGAAACTCTTCCCCTCATTGCTGCTGAGGATCGAGCTGGTAAAGACCCCCTCTATGGCACTGAGATACCTGGGCGCTTTTTTACGCTCAAAGATGCTCAGGTTACTTCTTCCGCCCACAGCGATAGGAATGCCGTGTAGTTGAGGTGCATCGATACGGTGTGCGGCTGCAAAAAAGCAGTCTAGATCCAAGTGTAACATCATGGTGTAAGTCTACCCTACTCTACACAAGAGACTTCAAAATCTTTCAAAATGCGATATTTTGCTAGACTTCTTTGATAGAAATGGTTTACAAACAGTCGGTGTACTCAATGATGAGACAAGGATCAAACTTTTACGCTTTATTGACTTCCAGCTAGATCATCGTTATATCGGGCACCAAAGATCTGATGGACAAGTTTCCTTTGCTTTTCAAGTGCATCGCTGAGTGTCCTCTAGGAAGGGTTGCAAAATACCTGCGAAACTAGGGTAGATACCCTGTAGTGCTCCCGTATCAATGATGAAGGACGCATCATCTTTACCCAGAACCGCGAGCGTTCAGTGTGACCATCTCTTCACACTGTAACTCAAAGCAAACAAAGAGTCAAGCGATCCCTCAAACGCATCTTAAAACAAAATAACAATGCGCTACTTTTTCTTCGACACATTGCTTTGATGATGAAATATTTTATAGGCCGATATCATCAAAACAAACGCCAACAGCAGTACAAGCATATGGCTTGAAACGATGCCAAGCAGTGCTGACCCTATGGCTGCTCCGACCACAGAACCGATGGCTAGTGCAACAAACAAACTCCGTTCCTCCTGCACTACGACAAACGCCTGGCTTCTGCTGTATCGTACAAATCCTACAACCATCGTCGGCAGGCTGATCGCCAATGACAAACTCCCCGCAAGTTTCACATCGACACCGTAAAGAAGCACTATCACAGGGATCAACAATTCGCCGCCAGCGACACCAAGCATAGAGGCGACGACACCGATGCCAAACCCGGCTAGGATACCTATGATGATCTGCAAAGAGAGGGTATCAAAAAGTGCTCCCTGCTGATCTTGCAGGAACCAATGCTCAAACAATAATACTGCAGCAAGGAACAACAATAAAAAGAAAATAATCCGATCTAGCAACACTTCATCGATCTTCATCGCAAAACCTGCAGCGATCCACGCCCCTGCTAGTGACCCGAAAAGAAGGTTGATGATGATACTTTTATGTTCCCATATCTGCTCAAAGGGAATTTCGTGTGACCTGAAAAGCAACGCAAAAAAGACCACGATCAATGATGTTGCCTTGTTCAGAACAACTGCTTTTAAGGTATCTAGCCTGAAAAGCCCTTTAAGGATCGGCAGCCTAAATTCTGCTCCGCCCAGACCAATAAGCCCCGCCAATGTTGCCACAGCTCCCCCTGCACCAAACCCCTGTAAAAAACGTTTCATTGTTCTCCTATTTAAGAAAATTCATTATCTTTATGATAGATAACTTTGATGTCAAAAAATTTATCAATCATAGCACTAAACCGCTATGAGATAACTGACTATTTCCTATCGATAATCTAGACGACACTATGACACTCTTGGCTTCTTTAGAGGCTATCATCGCACATTCCACTCCACCAATGTGCCAAAACGATGAAATAAGGAGGTGAAACGTCACACAAAAGTAGTTGGGGCTTTTCTGGGTGAAGGTTCAGTGTTGCGATCACTGGTGCTGCTTGTGGGGGATACCAATGCCAAGTGGCTGGATAAAAAATAAGATTTGAGCCACGACAATCGTATCAAAGAGGAACTTACAGAAAATTTTTGACGGTATTGGCTGGTCGCGCTTCTGGGGCTATTGTAAACTTGTAGTGATATAATTTCGATATTTTATCTGATAAGGAAAGTGGTTTATGGGTACGATTTTCAATCCGAAGCTCTTTACAATGATAAAAAACGGCATTTCAAAAGAGCAGCTATATTCTGATGTGATAGCCGGCACGATTGTGGGGATCGTTGCCCTGCCTCTTGCTATCGCTTTTGCAGTTGCCAGCGGTGTTTCGCCTGAAAAGGGTATTATCACCGCAGTGATCGCAGGGATCATCATTTCTGCACTGGGCGGGAGCAAAGTACAGATCGGCGGTCCTACCGGCGCTTTTATCGTGATTGTGTTTGCCATCGTGGAACAGTATGGAATTGACGGATTATTGATTTCTACGATCATGGCTGGGATCATTCTGATTTTCTTTGGACTCTTTCAATTGGGGAATCTACTACGCTATTTTCCCGAACCGTTGATTGTGGGGTTTACAAGCGGTATCGCTCTAGTGATCTTTTCAACACAGATCAAAGATGCCCTGGGTTTAAATATCGATAATGTTCCCTCTGATTTTTTTGAGAAATGGACAACCTATTTTCATCATATTCATGAAGTGAATCTCTATGCCTTGGCTATCACTGCTGCAACCATACTTATCACCGTATACTTCAAGCATATCAACAAGAAAATACCGGGTTCATTTGTAGCCATCATACTCTTGACCCTGTTGGTTCAACTATTTGATTTGCCTGTCACTACTATCGGAACATTTTTTAGCTCGATCAGCAGTGACATAACATTTGCAATACCAGATTTTCATCTGAGTGATTTAAGCACCTATTTAGTACCTGCGTTGACTATTGCGATCTTAGGTGGCGTAGAGTCCCTACTCTCAGCTGTCGTCGCTGATGGTATGATAGGGGGCAAACATCGCTCAAATACAGAGCTTATAGCACAAGGGGTAGCAAATATCACGACACCTTTTTTCGGAGGGATCCCTGCAACCGGTGCCATCGCAAGAACAGCAACCAATGTCAAAAATGGCGGCAGAACCCCGATAGCCGGCATCGTGCACGCTTTGATACTGCTGTTGATCATGCTTTTTTTTATCGATTATGCAAAGCTGATTCCTATGTCGATCTTAGCTGGGATTTTGATAGTCGTTGCGTTTAATATGAGTGAATACCGATCTTTTATCTCTATCTTAAAAGGTTCTCCTTATGACTATATTATTTTAGTCACAACCTTTATTTTAACCGTATTGGTAGATTTGACCTTTGCCATTGAGGTAGGTATTGTCTTGGCTTCATTGCTCTTTATGCACAGAATGGCAAATATTGACGGAAATAAAATGATCAAAAGTGATGATGAAGATGATATGGAGCATTATGAAACTCTCCCCAAAGGTATCTCTGTCTATGAGATCGGCGGACCTGTATTTTTTGCTTCAGCCAAACAATATGCACAGCAATTGCAAACTATCGGAATCCAATCGCAAGTGTTAATCATTCGAATGAGATATGTCAGTTTTATCGATTCAACGGCATTGCACAATTTTAAAGAGACGATCAAATTATTAAGAGAGAGCGAAATATCCGTTTTAACATCCGGTACTAATGATGAGGTGTTTAAAGCATTGAAACATCACGGCGTAGTAACATTGATAGGAGAGAGCAATATGCACAGAACCTTTCAAAGAGCCGTTGCCCAAGCCAGAGAACTTTTAAGCAAAGAAGCCTGATCATCTACACATCAACTCGTTCTCGCATATGCAGGCATTCAGCTTTGGGGACAATCCAATATTTTGCTCACCCCATACGCTGCATTGCGGCAGATCCCACATCAAGCTACATCCTGAAGCAGCGTTTTACGCCTCCTTGTTACCAGTTTGAGCTTTTTGGCTCCAACGTTGCAGGATGGACGTTACCGATCAAAGATCAAGCACGAGAGAAAATCCAAACACTCAACTTCTGAGTTTTTTTGCGAACTCCAGTGCCTGAGGAGTCGGATGCTCCCCTGCTATGATCCTCGCTATCTCTTGTATCCTCTCTTGCTCATTTAGAGCTCTCACCTCACTCTTCTGTGCTTCCTTGTGGACCAAGAAGTGCTGGTCGGCTTTGGCAGAAAGGTGAGGCTGATGGGAGATAGCAAAGATCTGGTAGACTTTAGAGAGCTGAGAGATCATCTCTGCGATCGCGATAGACTCATCCCCGCTCACATTGGCATCGATCTCATCAAGGATCAGCACTCCGCCCCTCTTTTCCGTACCGATCATAGAGGCCATCAGTGCCAAACGGACACGGTTGAACTCACCGCCACTGAGTGTATCGGCACGGGAACCTCCAAGCACTACATCGCACAGATCGCTTCCCGACTCATCAAAGGGTTTTGAAGTAAACACAAAACTGAGCCCAGGAAGCTTGAGTGCAGCAAGATAGACTTCTAGCTTCTCCTCTATCACCCTCGCCTCTTTTTGTCGGCAGAAGGAGAGCTGTTGTGCTAAGATTTGTAGTTCATTGGCTTCCATCATGATGAAATTTTCCAGCATGCTCTTGTCCTGCTCGATATGCTCATAACCTGCAAGCGCTTTTTTCTTCTCCTCTTTGTAGAGCAGTGCCTCTTCGATAGAACCATAACGGTTTTTAAGGGCTGTCAGATCCGAAAGCCGATCGAGTATCTGCTCCACATCCATCTCTTCAAGCTCTTCTGCCAATGTCTCAGTCTCTTCAAAATCCGCACGCACCTGATTCATCGCATCGGTAAACACAGAGGCATCTTTATCTAGCAGCCTATATACCTCTTGTACGCTTGCTTCCGCATCGAAGATCGCTGTTGCTTGCTGCATCACCTCTTTGATCTTGTCGATACGCGAGAGCTGTTGCTTGATGCGCATCAGCTCCTCATCCTCTCCAGGTTTAGGATCGACCTTCTCGATCTTCTCTACTTCAAATCGGGCAAACTCTATCAGTTCTGCACGCTTGCTCTCATCCTCTTTGATCTTATTGAGCTTTGAGAGTTGATCGCGGTAAATGGCATAACGTTTTGTATACTCTTTTGAGCGCTTTTTGTAGGTTTTATCCTTGGCAAGAAGTGCACACTCGATCATTTCTAGAAGTTTCTCGGACTCAAAGCCGCCTTTGTCCCGCACACTCAGATACTGCACATAGGGCAAGAAGAGTTCCTTGAGTGCTTTTTGGGAGATATTTTGCCCATCAAGATAGCGACGGATCTTCTCTTTTTTGAGTGTCTTGATCGTCACCTCTTCTTCCAAAGTATACACTTCAGACTCCAGACTTTCGGGTTTGGCAAGGTTCACTTCACACAAGGAGGCAGCCCCCAAAGCAGTATGCCCAAAACTTGAAAGTATCGCAGACATCAGCACGGACTTCCCCGCACCACTTGGACCTGTAAAGACCACAAGCCCCTTTTCAAACTCGACATCTACCTCTGAAAAAGTGACAAGTTCACGAAGATAGAGACGCTCGATCAATTTCTGTCTCCCCAAGAGAGCTTTTCACGTAGTACGGAGAAGTAGTTTCTCTCTTTTCTGTGCAAGAGTCTTGCCCCTCTTTTGGCCCCTTTTATGACTAGGACATCTCCTTGATGTATCTCATAGGCATCCTGTCCATCGATCATAGCCATCACTTTTTCATCCAAAGAACTGAGCTCTAGTGTAAAATCAGCGGGCACGACTAGAGGGCGCTGGGTCAACGAATGTGCCATGATGGGGGTCAGGATAAAGGCTTCGGTGAGCGGGTACATCACCGGACCGCCTGCTGCCAAGTTATAGGCAGTCGATCCAGTGGGCGTAGCGACGATCAGTCCGTCTCCCTTATAGCTATTGAACATCTCTCCATCGATCGCCGCATTGATCTGTACCATTTTGGAGATCACAGGGCGGCTGATGACCACATCGTTAAATGCAAAAAATTGCTCTTTTTTACCGGAGGCTTTACGGATATACCCCTCGATCATCATCCTTTCATCAACGCGGTACTCCCCCTTAAGCAACTGATCAAGAAAGTTGTCCACCTCTTCGATCGTGATATCGGCTAGAAAGCCAAGGTTGCCTGCATTGATCCCCAATACCGGTTTGCGGTACGCATAGCTTCTTCTGGCCAAAGAGAGGAGTGTACCATCGCCCCCCAAAGAGACCAAAAAGTCCGAAATCGTGCACATCTCATCAAACAAAACCCCCTCAGAGCCGATCATCTCAGCGGAGTGTTGCGACAAAAGTACACAGATACCCTTTGTCTCAAACGCTCCTCTGATCTTCTCATACAGCGGTTTAATCTCGGGTGAATCAGGCTTAAGTATAAAGCCTGCAGTTTTTATCTGTGCCAATCTTTCCAAAGTTGACGCTCCATCGTTTTGATATCTATTAGCGTAGCATAGTTTTGCTTTGTGGGTTTTAGCAGAGTGGATGCTGATCGTATATTTTATAGGCATTTGAGGCATGAGGGTTAAAATGTGTCATTTTGTCATATGTGTGATAAAAGTATCAACCAATGAGGCTTGATTTCTGTCGAAAAAAATGATAGGCTTCTTAAAGATTTCACGTGAGATTTTTGCTATACTTATAAGAATCAATTTTAAAAGGAAAAAAGTGCGATCGCCTAAAGGTTTTGGTAAACACTATTTTACACTGGCTGCTATCCTCGCATACAGCGCAGAAAAAACACTGCAAAGCCAAACCGCACAGATCACTTCCCTTTTCACGCACACGCTTTTATCACAGGAGCAAGAGAGTCAAGCACACACCCCTCCTTCGGATTTTTTGACCTCTCTGCGTACATTGAACGCCAAGCCTTGCCACTGCAACTACTTTTACAGGCTAAGAACGAGGATCATCTTAAAGATCAACCATTTTATTCCAAGATGTCCCTACTACACAACATGGTTTGCATTTAGAAGAACCGGTGTACACCCTCCCCACATGACACGCTAATCTCACCAAAACATTGATCAACATCAAAATGAAAAACATAACAAAGGATAGTGTCATGTCAAAAAAAAGCTATATTGTAGGATTTCCAAGAATTGGAGAACAAAGAGAGTTAAAAAAATCACTGGAGGATTTTTGGGCACAGAAGTGCACATTTGATGATGTCAAGAAGGTAGCTAGCAAGCTCAAAAAGAGACACTGGAGCTATCAGAAAGAGGCTGGCATAGACTACATTAGTTCAAACGACTTCAGTCTCTATGACACCATGTTAGATACAGCGGTGATGCTCGGTGCCATTCCAAAAAGGTTTCAATCACTCAAAGATGAAGCGCTCTACTTTGCGATGGCTAGAGGGAACAAAGAGAGCGTCGCGATGGAGATGACCAAGTGGTTCAACACCAACTACCACTATATTGTTCCAGAACTCAGCCTTGAAGATCAGTACCGTCTCAACAGCAAAAAGATCATCGATGAATACAAAGAGGCAAAAGCACAGGGTATCAAAACCAAGATCAATCTTATAGGGCCTATCACCTTCCTGGGACTTTCAAAAAGAGTCGACAGAGGAGATACGTATGCACTCCACGCTAAAATTTTGCCAGTTTACGAAGCGCTGTTCAGAGAGATAGCGGCACTTGATGATACGATCACCCTACAGATCGACGAACCTGTGTTTGTCAAGGACAACGAGGCAAAAGTGCTGAGTCTTATCAAGCCGACCTATGACCGTTTGGCTGCGGTCTCAGACAACATCAACATGATTGTGACCACCTATTTTGAGCACTCCAATGAAGCGACAAAAGTACTGGTCAACACACCCATTTGGGGCATTGGGCTTGATTTTCTCTATGGTCCAAAAAACATCGAATCTCTGGAACTCATCGCAAAAAGCGGCAAAAAACTGATCGCCGGCGTTGTTGATGGTAGAAACATCTGGAAAAATGACATCGATGCGACGCTAGGACTCCTGGAGCGTATCGCACAGCGTGTATCCAAAGAGGATATCATCGTCTCTTCTTCTTGCTCGCTACTGCATACACCGTTTACACTGAAGTATGAAGAGAAGATGGATGCCAAGATCAAAGAGTGGCTAAGCTATGCGGTAGAGAAGCTCGATGAAGTCTCGCTCGTCACAAAGCTCTTCTTTGAAGGCGAAGAGAAGCTCAACGAAGAAGAGCAAAGAGCCTTAGCAGACAACAGAAAAGCCAATGAGGACAGAAGAACCTCTACGCGCATTCATGATGCAAAAGTGCAGAAGAGAGTGGACGATTTCAAAAAACTCACCAGAGACGGCGCCTATGAAGAGCGGATCACGATTCAAAAAGAGAGACTAGGTTACAAAGAGCTGGCGACCACGACCATCGGTTCATTCCCCCAGACACCAGAAGTCAGACAAGCCAGAAAAGAGTTTAAAAATGGGCTGATCTCCAAAGAGGAGTATGAGGCACAGATGAGAGCCTATATCGATGCGTGTGTAGCCTTCCAGGAGGAGTGCGGTCTTGAGATCCTCGTACACGGAGAACCAGAAAGAAACGACATGGTCGAGTATTTTGGTGAGCAGCTCAACGGATACGGTTTCAGCCAGAACGGCTGGGTACAGAGCTACGGCAGCCGATGTGTCAAACCGCCCTTTATCTACGGGGATATCAGCAGACCTAAACCGATGACAGTAGAGTGGATCACCTACGCACAAAGCAGGACAAAAAAGCCGATGAAGGGGATGCTCACAGGACCAGTCACCATACTCAACTGGTCATTTGTAAGGGATGACAAACCAAGAGATGAAGTCTCCAAACAGATCGCCGTAGCACTAAGCGATGAGATCGACGACCTGCAAAATGCGGGGATCAAGATCATTCAGGTGGATGAAGCAGCCTTCAAAGAGGGGTATCCGCTCAGAAAAGAGCATATCAGAACCTATGAGGAGTGGGCGGTCAGAGACTTCAAGATCGCGGTAAGTACTGCCAAAAAAGAGACACAGATCCACACACATATGTGCTACAGTGAATTCAATGATATCATCAAGACCATTGAAGCGATGGATGCAGATGTCATCTCGATAGAGACGGCAAGAAGCGGAAATGAACTACTCAAGATCTTCAAAGAGGTCGGATACAAACAGGAGGTGGGTCCGGGAGTCTACGATATCCACTCACCAAGAGTACCAAGTGTCGAAGAGATCGTCACACAGATCACACTGCTACTTGAAGTCCTCCCCAAAGAGCAGCTCTGGATCAACCCTGATTGTGGGCTCAAAACAAGAAAATGGGAAGAGGTAAAACCGAGTCTTACCAACATGGTAGAAGCGGTCAAGATCGTCCGCAATACACTAGATAGTTAAGATCCGCTACGCCTCACCAAACACTTTTGGGGTTCCTACGCACTGCTTGGGAACCCCTTCTTACCTATAAGCACTTAAAGCATTCGCCTTTTTCTTGATCTGGAGAGATTCTGCGTGTGCTGTTCTGCCATCTTCAAACTCTTAAACAACAATTAGATATAATCGCGTCACTATTCAACATACAGGACAGGAAGCGACGTGAGAACACATTATTGTGCCCAAGTAAATGAAGCGAACATTGGTGAAGCGGTCACTGTAGCGGGTTGGGTTTCCAGCCGCAGAGACCACGGTGGACTGATCTTTATCGATCTCAGAGACAAGGATGAAGTCGTGCAGCTAGTGTGTGACCCTGCTGACAATGCAGAAGCCCACAAACTGGCTGAAGAGGTAAGAGATCAATTTGTGCTTATCGCTACAGGTAAAGTGCGAGCAAGAGGCGAAGGTCTTGAGAACCCAAAACTCAAAACAGGAAAGATCGAGATCGTCGTTGACACGCTCGTGATCGAAAACCGCTCTAAGCCAATGCCGTTTGACCTCGGCGATGATAAGGTCAACGAAGAGATCAGACTCAAACACAGATACCTCGAACTCCGTACGCAAAAGTCTTATGATATCTTCAAACTGAGATCAAAAGCGACGATCGCTGCGAGAAACGCCCTTGATGAGCTTGGATTCCTCGAGGTGGAGACACCGATCATTACTAAGTCTACCCCAGAAGGCGCAAGAGACTATCTTGTACCAAGCCGTATACACCATGGTGAGTTCTATGCACTGCCGCAGTCGCCGCAGCTTTTTAAGCAGCTTTTGATGGTCGGCGGTTTTGACAGATACTTCCAGATCGCCAAATGCTTCAGAGACGAAGATCTCAGAGCTGACAGACAGCCGGAGTTTACCCAGATAGATGTCGAGATGAGCTTCTGCGACCAAGAGGATGTCATCAAAATCGCAGAAAAACTCCTTCATGATGTGTTTAGCGCTTGCGGATTTGAGATCCCGACGACATTTAGGCGTATGTCATACTCTGAAGCGATGGAGACGTATGGTTCAGATAAACCCGATATGCGCTATGACCTTGCGATGGTAGACGTGATCGATATCTTCAAGCGGTGTGACAACGCTATCTTCTCAACGATTGCACAATCACCAAAAAAGAACCGCATCAAAGCACTCCGTGTTCCAAAAGGCGATGAGATCTTCTCTAAACGACAGATGAAAGGATTTGAAGACTACGTTCGTAAGTTTGGCGCGCAGGGTCTGGGGTACTTCCAGATGAAAGAGGATGGTCTCAAGGGACCGCTCGCGAAGTTTTTCTGTGAAGAGGACCTTCAGGCGATCGTTGAGAGGTGTGACATGGAAGTTGGCGATGTGGTGTTCTTCGGTGCGGGCGAGAAGAAGCTTGTATGGGATTACATGGGAAGATTTCGCATCTTCCTTGCTGAGACGATGGAGATCATCCCCAAGGATAAGTTTGAGTTCCTATGGGTCGTTGACTTCCCGATGTTCGAGGTGGAAGAGGGTCATGTAAAGGCGCTTCACCACCCCTTCACACAGCCAAAGTCGCTTGACTATGACGATATCGAAGAGATCGAGTCAATCGCCTATGACATCGTACTCAACGGGGTGGAGCTTGGCGGAGGTTCTATCCGTATCCATAAAGAGGAGGTCCAATCAGAGATCTTCAAGCTTCTAGGGATCAGCAAAGAAGAGGCGCAGGAGAAATTTGGCTTCCTGCTGGATGCACTCAAGTACGGTGCACCGCCGCACGGCGGATTTGCGATCGGCCTTGATCGACTGATCATGCTGATGACAGGGGCTAGCTCTATCCGTGACGTGATCGCATTTCCTAAGACGCAAAAGGCTCAGTGTCTTCTGACACAAGCACCAAGCGAAGTCGATCCTGAGCAGCTCAAAGAACTGCACCTCAGAGTCAGACAACAACCAGCCACATAACTGCACTGCTTGGTCACTGGGACTGTTTCAGTAGCCAGTGTCCTACAGGAAGTGTTCTTGGGGTGCTTAAGTGACTGGTCACTTTCATCGCACAAGTGCGATAAGCATACCGTTGAGGAAAACACAACATAAGCGTTGTCACTTGGACTTTGTCCAAATGGCGTACTACATCAGAGAAAGGAAAGGTATATTTTATGAAAAAACTCTTTTTGATCATCGGAGCACCGGGTTCAGGTAAAACAACAGATGCAAGCATCATCGCAGGCAAACATGAGGATATCGTACACTACTCCACAGGCGATATGCTTCGCGAAGAGGTAGCAAGCGGTTCTGAGCTCGGACAGACGATCGAGCGCTATATCTCAAAAGGTGCGCTTGTACCGCTGGATATCATCGTCAACACGATCGTATCAGCGATCCATCATGCGCCAGTCGATACGATCCTTATCGACGGTTACCCAAGAAGTACGGAGCAGATGAACGCATTTGATGCGATCGTCTCACAAGAAGAAAATATCGAGCTTGCTTCTGTCATCGAAGTCAGAGTTAGCGAAGCGGTTGCCAAAGAGCGTATCCTGGGGCGTGCAGCAGAAGCAGCACCTGGCGAACAGAGAAGTGATGACAGCGAAGAGGTATTTAACGACCGTATGAAGATCTATACTGACCCGCTTGCACAGATCCAGGCATTCTATACAGAGAAAAATCTCCTTCAAGTCATCGATGGGGAAAGAGCACTTGAAGCTATCGTTGCAGATATGGAAGCGTTTATTCTCTC
>Ga0209614_1001722_pt1 | contig 15554 bp, 12 predicted proteins | sample BlaSprsedimmetaG_FD_185484 | JGI IMG/M metagenome (GOLD analysis project Ga0209614, IMG submission 185484) | Hot spring sediment bacterial and archeal communities from California, USA to study Microbial Dark Matter (Phase II) - Blank Spring... ... | reverse complement strand
CCTTGCATTCCGCACTTCTCCAAAGGAGTAGCGCCAAATCTGGGGGTTTAGCACTGCAAGCCCCCCATATATGGGATTGGCGTTTGTTGTGGCCGTTTTAGCCTGTTTGTTCTACACCATATATAGCGTTTTGATGGCGAATGATATCCATATATGGGGGCGCACAACCCTGATCTAGAAGTGCGGAATGCAAGTTGTCAAGAGGCTAGTGATAGGTGAATCCTGCATTTTCGGCGACCAGCGACAGATATTTGCACATCGCGCGGCTGGGTGCGTACACGCCGGTTTCCCACTCGCTGACGGTCTGCTGGCGGACGCCTAACTCGTCGGCTAATTGCGCCTGGCTCCACCCGGTCTGGTAGCGCAGCGCCTTGACCAGGTCGCTATTCCATAGCACGACGTCGCCCTCGCGGCGCACGGTGTACGCGCGCAATGGCTTGCGGAAGGTGACGCGCTCCGCGTCGAGATCGAAGTCCGCAGTGTGATAGCCCGCGCCGATCCACGCCGCCGCCTGCGGCGATCCCTGGCTGCGGTTGCTCCACCAGCCGCGATGCTTCCGCTCGCTGATCTCCAAAGCCAGATCCCGGGTTCGCTCGGTGACCTGTACTTCGAGCCAGTGTCGCTGGGCTTCAACGGCGCGCACCCGAGCGGATGCCCCGCCAGCCACGCCGCCGACGATGAGCAGAGCGACGATGCCCCTGAACCACCACGTATCCCAAAAGGGCGGGACGACGGTGACGCTGAGCGCGACGCCCTCCTCATTCCAGACGCCGTCGTTGTTCGTCCCTTTAAGCCGCAGGGTGTAGCTCCCTCCCGGGAGGTTGGTGTAGCGCCCAAAATGCCGCCCTCCGATATAGTTCCAATCCCGGTCAAAGTCGTCCAACCGATACGCGTGCTGGTTCTTTTCTGGTCGCACATAGTTGAGGGCCGCAAACTCGAACTCGAAAAAGTTGGTCGGCCAGCGCAGGGTGATCTCTTTCTCAGTTTCGACCGCCTGGTCGAGCGCCACGGTTTCACCTCCCTGCTGCAGCATCGTCAGCACGATCGGTGGGACGTATGGGTTGTCCTGGATCTCTTCGGGGATAAAGGCATTGAACCCATTGACGCCGCCAAAGAACATCATCCCGTCCGCACCCTGGTAATAAGCGCCCGGCTGGAACTGGTCGCTCTGCAAGCCGTCGCCAGCATCGTAATTCCGAAAGGTCTCTGTCTGGGGGTCGAACCTGGATAACCCTCGCACTGTGCTCAACCACAGCCGGCCGGCTTCGTCCTCCAAAATGCCGCAGATCACGTCGTTGGGCAGCCCATCCTTTTCTCGATAGTGGGCGAAGGTTTCGGCCGCCGAATCGAAGCGGTTCAGTCCACCGGCCGTCCCGACCCACAGCCGGCCACCCCGGTCCTCGTAAATGGCAAATACCACGTCGTTGCTCAAGCTCGCTGCATTCTCTGGGGCGGCTCGATATTGGACGAACCGCTCCGCCGCACGGTCGAACCGGCTCACGCCGCCGCCAGAGGTGCCGATCCACAGCTCGCCCGCCCGGTCCTCATAGATGACGTTGATGCGGTCGTGGCTCAGGCTTTGGGGATCGTTCGGCGCATGCCGGTAATGTCGGAACTGGCCCGTCTCCCGGTCAAGCTGCGCCAATCCCCCGCCGTTGGTGCCGATCCAGAACACGCCGTACCGGTCTTCGTAGAGCGAGTAGAGGGCGTCTGTGCTCAGACTGTGGGGATCGGTCGGGTCCTCCTGGTAGTGGGAAAACTGTCCAGTGGCGCTGTCCAGCCGGTTCAGCCCGCCATTGCCGGTCGCCACCCACAACACGCCGAACTGGTCCTGGTAAATCGCGGTGACATTGTCGTCGCTCAGGCTGTGCGGATCGGTCGGATTGTGCCGGTAATGGGTGAACTCGCCGCTCTTCCGGTCCAGTTGGTTGAGCCCGCCATCCAGCGTACCGATCCAGAGCACGTGGTCCGAACCCTCATACATCGTGGTGACAAAGTTGTGGCTCAAACTGTGCGGATCGCTGGCGTTGGCGTAGTAGTGGATAAATCGTTTGTAGGGCGGATCGGAGCGGTTGACCCCGCTGCCCTCGGTGCCGATCCACAGCACGCCCGAACGCCCGGCATAAATCGAGCGGATGTGATCGCTGCTCAGGCTGTGGGGGTCGTTATCCTCTTGCCCATACCGGATGAACCGCCCGGTTCGGCGGTCGAACCGGTTGAGACCACCGCCGTAGGTGCCGATCAAAAAATTGCCGGACGGCTCCTCGTAGAGGGCAAAGACGATGTCGTTGCTCAGGCTGTAGGGATCGGCGGGATCGTTCTGGTAGTGGGTGAACTGCTCCGTATCCCGGTCGAAGCGGCTCGAGCCGCCGCCAGCGGTGCCGACCCACAGGACACCGGCCCGGTCCTCGTGAATCACCCAGACCGAGTTGTGGCTCAGGCTGGCGGGGTCGGCCGGGTCGTTCTGGTAGCGAGTGAACTGTCCCGTTTCCTGGTCGAAGTGGTTGAGGCCATCGGCCGTGCCGACCCACAGCGCGCCCTCCTGGTCTTGGAGCAGGGAGATGACGCCATCGTTGCTCAAGCTGTGCGGGTCGGCCGGGTCGTGCCGGTACTGTGTGAACTGTCCCGTCCCCCGGTCGAAGCGGTTCAACCCGCCAGCCGCCGTCCCCACCCAGAGCAGACCGTCCCGATCCTCATAGATCACTGTGACGCCGTTGTGGCTCAGGCTGTGGGGATCGTGCGGGTCGTTCAAGTAGTGAATGAACCGGTCTGTATCCCGGTCGAACTGGTTCAGCCCACCGCCCTCGGTCCCAACCCACAAAGTTCCCGATCGGTCTGCATACAGCGCCCAGATCGAATTGGACTGTAAAGAGTGAGGATCGTCCGGGTCGTACTTGTAGATCTTGAACGTGTGGCCGTCGTACCGGTTCAGTCCGTTGCCAGTGCCGAACCACATGAATCCCAAATCGTCCTGCACGATGCGCAGGACCATCCCGTGCGATAGCCCGTCCTCGATGGAGAGATGGGTAAACCGCATCTGATACTCTGGGGGTATGTCTGGGGGTACCGTTGTAAAGACGGTATCAGTGCTGCTGGCCCGCACTGCTGTGTCTTCTCCCGTGCGGACAAAGATGAACATGGCGGCCCAGATGAGCAATCCACCCCATGCCCACAGCTTGCGTGGTTTCATTTATCCTCCTCCTCAATGGGACTGGGTCTGGCGGAGCGTGCGATTGGGCGTCCGCCATTCAGTCTTCTAATTGTACATCAATCGTCGTTGGGCGCAACTTGGGAAACAATGGTGGGATCGCCAGCGCGATGTGGGAATCTCGTCTCCTACATCTAACGGGGGAAACGAACAAAGTTTCTATTTTAAGGTTTCCCGTGCATAAATATGACGCATTCTGACAGGTATTGGTGGTACACTCGTGGCGTTGACACAGTTTAGGGGGTGTAGCGTGTTTTCCATGTATCATAATCACATTCTCATTCGCGGAGCCAGAGCACAACTTGAAGGGCATAGACGTCCAGTTGCCGCGCTTCAAACTGGTGGTGCTCACCGGCGTCTCTGGCAGCGGCAAGTCGTCGTTGGCCTTTGACACCCTCTACGCCGAGGGGCAGCGTCGCTATGTCGAGTCGCTCTCGGCCTACGCCCGCCAGTTCATCGGCCAGATGGAAAAGCCGAAAGTGGACTTTATCGGCGGCCTCAGCCCGGCTATCGCCATCGAGCAGAAAGCGGTCAGCAAGAACCCGCGCTCGACGGTGGGCACGGTGACCGAGATCTATGACTACCTGCGGGTGCTCTTTGCCAACGTGGGCAGGCCGCACTGTCCCCAGTGCGGGCAGGAGGTCCGCGCTCAGTCAGCTCAGGAGATCGTCGAGCAGGTCGCCGCGCTGCCCTCCGGGACGCGCTTCCAGGTGTTGGCGCCGCTGGCCCGCAACCGGAAAGGCGCGTTCCAGGACGTGTTCGCCCAGGCCCAGGCCGACGGCTTCTCGCGGGTGCGGGTGGACGGCGAGGTCCGCGATCTGAGCGCCACGATCACCCTCGACAAGAAGAAAAAGCACACCATCGAATTGGTCGTGGACCGACTCGTCGCCCTGGATGGGGACGGGAACCGAGACGAATTCGTGGCCCGCCTCACTGATTCGGTCGAGACCGCCCTGCAGGCTGGGGATGGCTTGGTCATCATTGGCCGGGAAAACGACAGTGGGGGCAACGGAGGCGAATGGCTGCTCTCGGAACAGAACGCCTGCCCGGTCTGCAACCTGAGCTTTCCAGAATTGACACCCGCGATGTTTAGCTTCAACTCGCCGCTGGGGATGTGTCCCGATTGTAATGGCCTTGGGACCAAGGTCGAGTTCAACCCCGACCGGTTCGTGGAGCCGGACAAATCGCTGCACGAGGGCGGCGTCCGCACCTGGGGCGAGCTGCAGAAGAAAAAGTCGAGCGGCACGTACCAGGTGGCGCGGCAGATCGTCGCGCAGTTCGGGCACGGCCTGGACACGCCCTGGCGGGAGTTGTCGGAGGCGTGCCAGCAGGCCATCCTGTACGGCGGCGTCAAAGTGACGTGGCAGTCGGAGAGCGAGCGCGCCTCGTGGCAGGGGGAGTGGGACTATGAAGGGACGATCAACGGGACGCGCCGCCGCTACCACCAGACCAAGTCGGAGCAGATGCGCCGCTGGTATACCACGTTTATGAGTCAGCAGACCTGCCCTGTCTGCAACGGGCAGCGACTGCGGCCCGAAAGCGCCGCCGTGACCATCGGTGAGCGGACGATCAACCAGGTGACGGCCGCCAGCATCGGTGAGGCGCTGGCCTGGGTGCATGGTCTGGGGGCGAGTATGACGGCAGAACAGCTCGAGATTGCCGCAGAAGTGCTCAAAGAGATTCAGGAACGGCTCCAATTCCTGATGAACGTGGGACTGCACTATCTGACCCTCGACCGGCCTGCCCCGACCCTCTCCGGCGGGGAAGGGCAGCGCATCCGGTTGGCGAGCCAGATCGGGTGCGGCCTGGTGGGCGTGCTCTACGTGCTGGATGAACCGAGCATTGGGCTGCACCAGCGGGACAACCGCCGCCTGCTGGACACGCTGGTCCACCTACGGGATATGGGCAACACCGTCGTCATCGTCGAGCACGACGAGGAGACCATCCGCACCGCCGACTGGATCGTGGATCTGGGCCCTGGCGCCGGTGTCAACGGCGGGTGGGTGGTGGCCGAGGGCCCGCCGCACGAGATCGAACGGCACCCCGATTCGCTGACCGGGCGGTATCTGCGCGGCGACCTACGCGTGTCGTCGCCCAACGGTCAGCGGAGGCCCATCAACGGGCAGTGGTTGAGCATCGTCGGCGCGCGGCAGAACAACCTCAAGAATTTGACGGTCCGCTTTCCACTGGGTCTCTTCACCTGCGTGACCGGCGTCTCCGGCAGCGGCAAGTCGTCGCTGGTGGCGCAGACGCTCCATCCCGCGTTGGCGGCGGCGCTCCACAACGCCGAGCAGACGCCGGGCGCCCACGACCGGATCGAGGGGTTGGAATATGTGGACAAGGTGATCCACATCACCCAGTCCCCCATCGGGCGCACGCCCCGCTCGAACCCGGTCACCTATGTCCAGGTGATGACCCACATCCGCGAGCTCTTCGCCCAGACGCCGGAGGCCAGGGCGCGGGGGTACCAGGCCGGGCGGTTCAGCTTCAACGTCAAGGGAGGACGGTGCGAGGGCTGCAAAGGGCACGGCCAGAAAAAAGTCGAGATGCATTTCTTGCCCGATGTGTGGGTGACGTGCAACGTCTGCAAGGGCAGCCGCTTCAACCGCGAGACACTCCAGATTCGCTACAAGGGGAAGAGCATTGCCGATGTGCTCGATATGGATGTGGCGGAGGCGCTGATCTTTTTCGAGAACGTGCCCAAGGTTCAGCGCATCCTGCAGACGCTGGCCGATGTGGGACTGGGCTATGTCAAGTTGGGCCAGAGCGCCACCACCCTCTCCGGCGGCGAGGCGCAGCGGGTCAAACTGGCGAAGGAGCTGGCCCGCGTCGCTACCGGCGACACCGTCTACATCCTGGATGAGCCGACCACCGGGCTGCACTTTGCCGACATCCAACGGCTGCTGGACGTGCTCCACCGGCTGACGGATGCAGGGAACACGGTCATCGTCATCGAGCACAATCTGGACGTGATCAAGACAGCGGACTGGATCGTAGACCTGGGGCCGGAGGGCGGCGAGGACGGCGGACGCATCATAGCCCAGGGCGCGCCGGAAGAGGTGGTGCAAATCGAAGCGAGTTATACAGGACAGTTTTTGAAGCGCGTATTGTAGAGACCATATACCGAGGGGGTGAATCGAATGTCGTATATATGTGAAATCAAGCAGCAGCCGGCGCAGCTGACTCTGGTCGTCTGCACTGCACGTCGGTGCAGGAGCTGCCGCAGGTGATCGGGTACGAGGCGACTGGCGTAGCGTACGAAATGTATCTGTCAGGTGCGACGCACTTCCCAAGTGCGTCGCACCTGTCGAGAAGGAGGAGAAATGAACACGGTTGAACTGTTGCACTATGCTTTGAGGAATGCGTTCGGCATTCTGAGTCAGGTCACGGGCGATTTGACCCAGGAGCAGGCCGACTGGACGCCCCCCGGCGTCGCCAACCCCATCGGCGCGACCTATTGGCACGCCGTCTCTGGGGTTGATGAGGTCGTACACGGCTGGGGACGGGGGGAAGCGCCGCTTCATCAGCGGGAGGGGTGGCGGGAGAGAGTGCTGACCGGCTCCCCACCGGAGCCGGAGCGGGGCGGGGATTACCTGGCCTACTATCGGGCCATCCGCATCGACTTGGCGGCGCTGAACGACTATGCTCAGGCCGTGACCGAGGCGGCTCAGGGCTGGCTGGCCTCCCTCACGCCGGAGGATTTGGAGCGCCAGGTCGAGACTCCCATTGGGGAGCTGAGCCTGGCCCAACTGGTCGAGACCTTTGTCATCTGGCACATCAACGCCCACTGCGGCGAGATCTCGGCGCTGAAGGGCTGCCAAGGCGCCAAGGGATATCCGTTCTAGGGCATAGAAATAGAAAGATGGTAACTGCTCAGCCCATTGGTTACACAGAGCTTCACAGAGCATTTCACAGAGGCACACAGAGGATTTTTACCGATTCTCTGCGAATCTCTGTGCCTCCTCCGAGGTTCTCTGTGTCCAAGCGTGGGTAGCCTGAGCAGTTACGAAAGATGAACGATCAAATCACGTGGCTGCTGGAATCGGGCGAACCCTGGACCCGCTACCGCACGCTGGTCGACCTGCTCGACCGGCCGGATGGCGACCCAGACGTGCAGGCCGCCCGCGCCGAGATGACCGCGCATCCCCAGGTACAGGGATTGATCGCCGCGCTGCAGGACTGGCCCGGCCCGCCGCTCAAGCGGCACAACGACGCCGCCCATCCCTTCAACACGCTGCCCGTCCTGGCCGACTTTGGCCTGACGGCGGAAGAGCCTGGCCTGGCGATCCCCGTCGAGCGGCTGCTGGCGCAGCAGCACCCCGACGGCCCGCTGCAGGTCGTCGTTCAGATCGCCGAGCGGTGCGGCGGGAGAAGGTGATCCTGGTCGGGCACCTCGGTGCGACGGAAAAGGACGGCCAGTATTGCAAGTCGCGGAACGTCAAGCAGAGCGAGCGGTTCTTTCACGACCTGCTTACCCGGCTGGGGACCGACTATGTGGACGTCGTCATGCTGCACAATTTCAACGTGATGAACGATTACGAGCAGGCGACCAAGCCCGGAGGGCAGGCCGATCTGGCCCGCCGCTTGCAGCAGGAGGGGAAGGCGCGCGCCCTCGGGATCAGCGTCCACCGGGTCGACGTGGCGGCTCGCGCGGTGGAGGAGGGCCTGGTGGACGTGCTGATGCTCCCGGCCGAGGTCAGCCCGGTGCGCTGCCTGAGCTACACGCTGGCCCAGGTGGGGGTCTCGCTCGCTCTGCCGGGGGTCAAGGACAGGGCGGAGCTGCGGGAGGCGCTGCACACGTTGGAGGCGACCGCCGCCGAACAGGACTTTGGGATGCTGGTGGCGGCGTTCGAGCGGTACGTGGAGGGCGAGTGCGTCTACTGCAACCACTGCCTGCCATGCCCGGTCCACATTGACGTGGGGCAGGTCCATCGGCTGGTGGACCTGGCACAGCTCGGGCAGGATGTGCAGGCGGCCTACGACGTGCTGGCGGAGAGAGCGTCGGCCTGCACCGGCTGCGGCGCGTGCATGGAGCGGTGTCCCTTTGGGGTGGACGTGATCGCCGGGATGGAGCGGGCGGCGGCGCTGTTCGAGTAGGGTATCAGTCGGCGGGGGCGTACTGCTTCAGTGCGCTCTCGGCCGCTTCCCGCACCCGCGCGATCAACTCGGGTGGTTCCTGCACCCGCGCCGCTGCGCCCTGTCCCAATACCCAGCCGGTGACCCAATCCAGGTTCGCCACACCGAACTGGGCGATGGTCGAGCCATCCTCTTGGTCGGTCATCTCCATCCAATGGCCGTGTCGCTCGCGAGCCTGGAGGGCGGCGTCGGGCTGCAGGTGGACGATGACGTGATAGTTCGGGGTGAAGCGCATAGTGCGCTCCAGGTATTCACGCACCGAGAAATCGCGTGGGATGGTGAAGGGATCTCTTGATGCCTGGATCTGTTGGATGCGGTCCACCCGAAAGGTCCGTAGGCCTTCTCGCAGGCGGCAGAAACCGACCAGGTACCACAACCCCCATTGGAGCGTCAAGGCGTAGGGTTCGACCACGCGCTCGGTAACCTGAGGGCGCCCGAGGCCGCGGTACACCAGGCGCACGCAGTACCGCTCTCCGATGCATTGGCGCAGGGTGTGGATGGTCGGTTCCCAGGGCCGATAGTCGCGGGCAGTGAGGCCGCTGACGACCAGGCTCTGCCTGGCCCGGGCTACCTCCTGGCGCAGGTCGTCGGGGAGGACGTTGTCCAGCTTGGCCGTCACCGACGTGACGGCGTCTTCGTACGTCTGGCCCCACACTTCTTGCACCAGATTGGCCCCCATGTAGAGCACCGTCGCTTCCTCGGGGCCAAAGATCAGCGGGGGCAGTTTGTACCCGCGCACCAGGGAAAAGCCGCCGTGAGGGCCTCGCTCCGAGTACAAGGGGATGCCGATCTCGTCCAGCATGACCATGTAGCGGTGGATGGTCCGCTCCGAGACGTTCAGTTCATCGGCCAACTCCGAGGCTTTCCAACTGGGCCGGGACTGGAGCAGCATAATCAGCGAGAGCAGGCGGGTAGCGACGCTGGGCATCTCTTCCTTTCCGATTGTGGTGAGAACAGCCCTATTATACCACAAAATTATGACGTAAGGTGACAGGTTTCCCTGGCAGAACGCCAAAAACCAGGGATCTGGGCCTGGAGATCCCTGGTTCTTTCACTTGGAGCTGGCCTTTATAGGTGGTACAGCTCGCCGTATTTCTCCTGCAGGTAGCGGACGTATGGCTCGATGTCCAGCGGGCCGCCGGTGACGCGTTCGATCAGCTCGGAGGCGGTGTACTTGCGCCCGTGCCGGTAAATGTTCTCCCGCATCCAGCCGTGCAGGGTATCGAACTGCCCCTGCTCAATCTCGGCCGGGATTTCGGGGTGGGTGTGCAGGGCAGCGTCAAAGAACTGGGCGCTCAGGATGTTGCCCAGGGTGTAGCCCTGGAACATTCCCCCGACGGTGCCGGCGTACCAGTGGACGTCCTGGAGCACGCCGTCCTGGTCGTCGGGAGGGGCGATGCCCAGGTCGGCCTGGAAGCGTTCGCGCCAGACCTCCGGCAGGTCGCGGACCGCCAGCTGGCCTTCGAGCAGCCGCAGTTCCAAGTCAAAGCGCAGCAAGACGTGCAGGTTGTAGGTCACTTCGTCGGCGTCGGTGCGGATCAGGGAGCGCTCCACCTTGTTGATGGCCCGGTAAAAGGTGTCCAGGTCCACGTGCTTCAATTGATCGGGAAACTGGTCTTGCAGTTGGGGGTAGAAAAAGCGCCAGAATCCCCGGCTGCGGCCCACCAGGTTTTCCCACAGCCGGGACTGGCTCTCGTGAACGCCGGACGATGTGCCTTGAGCCAGCGGGGTGCCGTCCAGCTCGGGATTGACGCCCTGCTCGTACATGGCGTGGCCGGCCTCGTGCATGGTGCTAAAGAGCGCGTCGCCCAGGTTGTTCTCTCGGACGCGGGTGGTGATGCGCACGTCGCCGACAGAGAACTCGGTCGTGAAGGGATGGGGGGCCTGGTCCTGCCGTCCGCGCGTCAGGTCGTAGCCAAAGCGGTGGATGACTTGCAGGCCAAAGGCGAGTTGGTCGGCGGCCGGAAAGGTCTGACGCAGGCAACTGTCGTCGGCCGGGGGCTGGTCGGTGATCGCCTGCACCAGGGGGACCAGTTGCTCCCGCAGGTCGGCAAAGATGGCACGGATGGTGGAGGCTTTCATTCCATAGTCCGCAAAGTCAATGAGCGGATCGGCGATGTGTTCATAGCCGGGGAAGAAATCGGCCAGTTGGCGGCTCAGATCAACGGTCTTTTCCAGGTAGGGCTGCACTTGGGAAAAATCGTTCTCCGGCCGGGCGGCCTTCCACACCTGGAAGGAAGCGGAGGTATGCTCGGAGAACTGGGCCACGAAGGAAGGGGGCACTCGAACGGCCCGTTCATAGTCCCGCCGCGCGACGCGGATCAGGCAGGCGTCGTTCGAGTCGGGGGGCAGGCTCTCCGCGTAGGGCTGGAGATCGTCGAGCAGCTTGCCCAGCGCCGGGTCGGTGGATTTCTCGTGGGCCAACCGCTGCAGGGTGGCCATCTGGCGGCCGCGGGCCGGCGCGCCGCCGGGGGGCATGTAGGTGTTCTGGTCCCAGCTCAGCAGGGCGGCCGCAGATTCGAGATCGTCAATTTCCAACAGTTGCATTTTCAGCTCTTTTAATTTGGTCTCCATATATCCTATCCTCAAGAGTAGCTTGTGTGTCAGCTCAGGCTATACCGTGAAAAATCTGGACGGGATTAGCAAGATACAATCAATCGCTTCAAGAATCCTGTCGAAAAATCGCCGGCCGGGTGATGCTCGTGCGAGCGATCAACGGGGCATGTCGGCCAATACGTTGATCAGCGTGTCCACTTCCCGGGTGGTGTTGTAATGGGCCAGTCCGACGCGTACCAGCCCGCCCTGCTCCTCCAGGCCCAGCCGCTCGGTGACGGACAGGGCGTAGAAATTACCATCCCATACGAAAATGTTGGCCTGGTTCAACCGCTGGGCGACGGTGTGCGGTGTGCTCCCCTCTAATGTGAAAGAGACGGTGGGCACGCGCTGGTCGAGACGGTCCAGGGCGGTGATGCCATAGATGCGCAGGCCAGGGATCTCTTGCAGCCCGGCGATCAGGCGGCGGCACTGCTCCCGCTCATAGGCCTGGATGGCGGACATGCCGGTTTTCAAGTCCAGGCGGCGGCCCTCGAAACCGGGGAAGCGGTCCGCGAACTCGCGGCCCCACTTTTGCCCGATGGAGGCCAAATAGTCCACGGCGGCGGTGGTCCCGGCCTGGGCCTCAAAGTTCCCCGTGCCGGTCTCGAACTTGTGGGGCGGGTCGTTGTCGGCGGGGCGCACCTTGTAGGCCGGGAGGGCATCCAACAGTTCGTACCGCCCGTACAGCGCGCCGAGGTGCGGTCCAAAGAACTTGTAGGCTGAGCAGACCAAAAAGTCGCAGGCGAGGGCCTGCACGTCGATGGGCCCGTGGGGGGCATAGTGGACCGCGTCCACATAGACCCAGGCGCCGACCTGATGGGCCAGGTCGGCGATCCGCCGCACATCGTTGATGCTGCCCACGGCGTTGGAGGCATAGCCCACGGTCACCAGTTTAGTCCGCTCGGTGATGGTCGCCCGCAGGCTCTCCATATCCAGCGTGCAGTCGGTGGGGTCGAAATCGGCCTGGCGGATGACGATGCCGTGCTCCTCCAGCGCGCGCCAGGGCGCGACGTTGGCGTCGTGATCCAGCCAGGTGACGACGATCTCGTCGCCCGGTTGCAGCGTCCGCTCGATAGCCCGGCTGAGGTTGAAGGTGAGGGTGGTCATGTTCGGTCCAAATACGATCTCTTCCGGCCGAGGGGCGTTGAACATGTCGGCCAGGGCGCGACGGGCCGCGGCAATGGTCTCGTCGGTGCGGCGGCTAAAGAGGAACGCGCCGTGGGAATTGCTGTTTGCTTCGGTCAGGTAGCGGCGCATGGCCTCGATGACGGAGCGGTGCACCTGCGTGCCGCCGGGGCCGTCGAAAAAGATGAGCGGCTGTCCGTTGGCCCTCTCTTGCAGGGCCGGGAATTCGGCGCGCAGCGATGAAACGGCGGTTTGGTCCAAAGTTGACATAGGTTGCTCCTTGATTTTGGGATTGGGTGCTTTCTCTGGGTAGAATATATAGAAAAACTTCGATTTGTATGTAGGGTATCACGGATTGGAGGAATTGTCAAGCAGCCGGGGCCTTGTACTAGGAGGGCCAACGCGGTACAATAGGGCTTCTATGAATGCATCAGAACCTATCACTCAGGACATCATCAGCGGGATGCGTGAGCACATCTACCATCGCACAAGGGAGCGTCGGTTGCACACCATCGAGGAAGCACGCTCCTTCGTCACCGAGATGGGGTTCTGTCACTTTTGGCCGATCAAAGGTGTGGAGACCCCCAACCTGTTCCACGCTATTGCCGGGAGGGAGCGGTCTGTGCCGAACGCGCACGACGACCCCGACCTGAGCAGGTGTTGGAGCTGGAAGGATCACGCGCTGGATAAGCGGTGGTGGTATTATGGCAAGCTGCTGCGCCGGCGGGCGACGTTGGTTTCACTGGAATATCTGCCCTATTTTTATGCCCTGAGCGGAAATTTCGGTGCGCTGGACGATTACTTGATCGAGTATGAGGATGGCAAGCTGACGGCCGAGGAGAAGTGGATCTACGAGGCCATGCTAAAGTACGGCCCGCTGGACACCATCCGGCTGCGGGAGACGGCGCGACTCAGCGCCAAGTCGCGGTTTGACCGGGCGCTGGTTGAGCTACAGGTGGGGCTGAAGGTGCTGCCCGTCGGCGTGACCGAGGCGGGGGCGTGGAACTATGCCTTCGTCTACGAGATTCTGCCGCGCCACTTTCCCGAGTTGCCGGAGCGTGCACGCTCGATTGGGCGAGGGGAGGCGCGGCGAGCGTTGGTGCAGCGATACCTGGATAACGTGGTGGCTGCGGATCGGGCGATGGTTGCCAAGGTGTTTCACGTACTAAAGTGGACGCCGCGGGAGTTGGATCGGACGATCGCTGCGTTGGTCGAGGAGGGGGCGGTGCGGAAGATGGAAATCGAAGGGGTGCAGCACCCCCAGCTTGTTTCGACCTGTGCTCTAGATCAGAAGGGAATAGTTCAAGAGTGGTGGTTGGGATTGTCTACCGCCAGCCCCTCAGCGGAGGCGGCTTCGTTGAGTCGATCGTCCGCGGAAAGAAAGATGAGCGGTGCGAGGTCGTAATCGACCAAACGCTGGTTGGTGATGACGGCCGTCGCCAGGTGCACGGCGTCGTAGGCTCGCAGCGGATACGCTTCGAGCAGCCGGTTGGCTTGATCGATTATGTTGCCAACAGCAAGGGCAATCTCGTATTCGTCTAGGCAATCTGAGCGGAACGCGTTCTGTAGTTGCACAACCTCTGTCGATGTCAATGCACCTTCACGTAGCCGCCGCATCAGGGCGCCGGTCATCTCCACGATGGCCAGGTGTACAATGATGATGGAGGGCGCTGGCTGTGCACCCAGTGCCGTGCGGAGCCAACCGCTTCCAGCTTCATCAACGTAGCGTTTTACCAGTGCACTCGTATCAACGTAATACGTGGTCATGCACGATCTCCACGGTCGGCGATGATAACCTCTGAGAGAGGACCAACCTGCCCCAGTTTTTTGGCCAGGCGTGCGCGATCTTCGGGCGACACGGGGGGGGGAGGCTCCCATTCAGGCTTGTAGAGCATTCCAACTGCCTGAAGAGCCTGGCGTACCCGGATTCGCTCGTCGGATCCTGCCGATTTGGGTCGGATGACGATCATTCCCTCTTCCCGTACAGCCTCCAATTCTTTCGTGCCCAGGTCACCCAGGGCCTTGCGGGGAATCAGTAGTCCTTTTCTGGTCATCTGTAAAGTCACTGTTGTGTCCATTTCATCACTCCCGTTTTCTTGCTCCTGGTACATTCTCAGTATACTTCAGGAGCGTGGCTCCGTCAATCCAGAGTGTGACAGGGGATTCCGCAACAAGTCCGCGGGATATATGAAGGGAGAACAGCAATTCCCGTTTTAGCATCGCCGTCACACATTTGACGTTCGTAGTGGCGACTTTAGTCGCTTCTATTGCGCAAACAGCGACTATAGTCGCTACTACGAACTCCATAACGGGAATTGCTGAAGGGAGAAGAGCGCCAGGGAGGGAGCAGGACAGGACAGGATGGGTTGGACGAGATTCCGGTGGGCTGCGAGGCGCGCGAGGGGGAGAACGAGCGCAACAAGTCGGTCGGGATGGCGGGCGAAAACGCAACAAGTCGACACAGTGACCGCTCCGGGGGGCAAATTGAGAGGCTAACGAGCCAGAAATCCGAGTCAGACTGAGGTGGTGGCAAGTGCGAGAGCCGCAAAGCCAGGCAGCAGGCGTACGGAGATAGGCCGGCGGCCTACAGGCGACAGCCAGAACAGATGTTCGATGCGATTCAATGACTGGGGGCAGACACGCACATCGGAGAGGCGCGCTGCCCCCCCATCAGTCGCCGGTAGAGACAGAATGGACGGCGGCTTCCGTGGCCTCCCGGACGAAGCGAGCGACGTTGAGGGCAGAAGTAAGAATATCGGCCAGGATAGAGGCCTTGGCGCTGTTCGCCTTGCCGTGCCAGGGAGAGCGTTTCACCCCCCGTCGAGTTTGATCGGCATTGCGGGCCTCAGCATAACTCTGCCGTCCGATGCGCAGTTTCCAGGTCGCGGAGTCGACTTTCAGATCACGAGCCAGGCGAATATCCCCGTTGGGGAACGTGAGATTGACGGTGATCACACACCCCAGGGGATGTTCCGGGTCGCGGTAGGGACAGGCAGCGGCTGATAGCGCCTCCTCGTCGAGGAGGATGTCGGGCACAACGTCGGGTTGGGAGCGGTGGAGGCAGCGCTGCCGGCAGACCCATTTGCTGTCCCCGCGCTCGTAATCGTGACCATTGAAGTAGAGGCGGTAGCCGTGCAAACACAGGGGATTCCCCTGGTCATCATATCCTCGCCTCAACCAGGTTAGTGGGTCCTTGTCCTCCGCGTGACGGCGGGGGACGATGATGCGCAGCGCCTTCAGATCATCGTGGGAAGCGCAGGATGTCATCGAACCCCTCACCGGCGTCGCCAATGAATTCGCCGATGGCGAGTTGGGGGAAACGACGCCGGATCTCCTCGAGGCCGGGGATGGTTTGGAGATGATCGTTCCGGGGTTGCCAGCAGGCGTTCCAACGCCGCCGCGACTTCGGATTCCATCTTCCGGGCCGCCAGTCGAAGGATGCGCAGGTAGGTGATGTCCGCTTTGCGTGGCGATTGCCACCGGTTCAGCT
>Ga0209614_1001721_pt1 | contig 15564 bp, 14 predicted proteins | sample BlaSprsedimmetaG_FD_185484 | JGI IMG/M metagenome (GOLD analysis project Ga0209614, IMG submission 185484) | Hot spring sediment bacterial and archeal communities from California, USA to study Microbial Dark Matter (Phase II) - Blank Spring... ... | reverse complement strand
CCGTGCACCCAGCCATTTTTGCAACGCGCGCAGGCCAGCCCGGGTGTTGTCGAAGCGCTGCGCCCTTTGTTCGTCGAGATCGAAAACATCGAGGTGGGATTTGGAAATGTCGACACCGATGGTATGTTCTGTCATCTTCACCATGTCCTATGCTTGTCATGCGTGATCTGTCACACGCGTATCCGTTCAGGCCCGGGGCGAAGACGGCGGTCGATCAAACTGCAGAACGGTCCATCACGACCCAGCCCATTACGATCCAACCGCCGCCGCTGCCCGGCATATTTAAGGTGCCGGGCAGCGGCTCCCTTCTAACCCGGGAGCCTGTGATCGTCGTAAGACAAGCATCGGTGTCTCCTCTCGTGTCGTCGTTGAGGAGACAGTGCGAAATTACGGTGTGGGATGTCGTGGGGACTGGCGGGGGATGCGGAGGGGGATCAGACGGCCTTTGCGGGACAGGGTTCTGACCGCGGATGGGGCACCATCATCCCCCACCATCCATCACCCATCCCCCTCCCGATCCCACGGGGGATGAGGCGGAAGGGGATCGGTCAGTCGAGATTCAGGCGGTAGCCGCCTCGGCGGTCGGACCGGATCAGCTGTCGCCAGTCCTTCTGCGACTTGAAGACGTCGGCCATGCGCAGGCTCTTCGAGCCGGCGCGCGACAGGATCGCCTTGCCGTTCTGCCAGGGTACGCCGGCCTGCGCGGCCTCGTGCAGCGCGCGCACGACCTCCGCCTGGATCGGGCCCAGCTTGAACCGGCAGCCGTTGCAGCAAACCTCAAGGTAGTCGGCCGAGTGGATGAAGGTGGCCTCCTCCATCGGCTGTCCGCCGGGCGAGAACCCGGTCTCGATCTCGAATCGGTCGCGTTCATCGCGCCTTAGCAGCAGGTCGCCGATCATCACGAGGACGGGCTGCGCATCGCCCCAGGTCTCGGCGTAATCGGACTTCGGCGTCCGAAAGCTCTGGAGATGGACTTCGCCGCACCGGAAGAGCTGGAACACATCGCGGGCATGGAGATCGAGCAGGCCGCTGTAGTAGCTCTGCTCCCACGGCACCTTGTAGGGCTGGCCTCGATCATCCTCCTCGACGTCCCCGAACTCCATGGGCGCGCCGAACACGCGCACCGACAGACGCAGCTTGTCGTTCTCCGCGAGGTAGATCAGGTCGGCTTCCGTGATCTGCCAGCGCTCGAGGATCTCGGGGAGCGTGAAGTACAATTTGTCGATGTGCATTCACTGCCCTCCACGCCGATTCCCGTGTAAGATGTTTACCTTCTGTTCTTATTCGCTTGACGGGCCCCAATCAATCCGATTTTATCCTATTTTATCCACAGATGGGTGGGGATGACATGACCGAGCACCACACGCTTTCCGACCGCCTCAGAGCCCGGGCCAATCAGCTCGGCCTGACGCCTGCCCATGTCGCCGAAATGGCCGGCGTGCACCGCTCCTTCGTCTACGACATTCTGCGCGGCCGCTCCGCCCGTCCCGGCCTCGACCGGCTGGCCGAGGTCGCCCGCGTGCTGAAGGTGGATCGCGACTGGCTGATCCATGGCATCGGTGAGGTGGAGGGGAAGCCCCCCTTCCTGGACAATCCTGACGACGCCTTCGTTGCCATCGCCCACGCCACCCCGCGCCCCGCGATGGGCGGCGGCGCCGTCGTGACCGAGGACGGCGACACGCCCGGCCGGGTCTATCATTTCCGCCGCTCCTGGATCCGAAACAGCCTCAAGGCCACCCCGTCGCAGCTGCGCATCATGCATGTCGAAGGCGACAGCATGGCGCCGACTCTGCTGAGCGGCGACGCGGTGCTGGTCGACATGACCCGCCGCGCGCCCAACCCACCCGGCATTTTTGTGCTGGACGACGGGATGGGGCTGGTCGCCAAGCGACTCGAGCACATCCCCAACAGCGACCCGCCCGCGGTGCGCGTCATCTCCGACAACAAGCACTATCCCGAATACGAAAGAACGGCCGACGAGATCCACATCGTCGGCCGCATCCGTTGGTTCGCGCGGGAGCTCTGAGCATGGCCCATGTCATCATTCGCGGCGGAAACGGCCGTCGTCACGAGGTGGACTTCGAGGACGCCGACATCACGGTGGAACTGCACGCCACCGAGGATCACGTCGAACTGGTGATCGAGTCGCCCCATGATGAGGCACCATCGGACAAGAAACGCTTCGCGCTGGTCAGTATCCCGCGACATCTGCTGAGCAAGGCCATGGCTGATCTGGCGCGCAAGGATCGCCGATCATGATTGCGTGGCGCGACATCGACGATGCCGACCCGGCGCTGGCGTTCTCGCCGCTGGTGCGCGGGATCGAGAAGACCTTCGCCTGGATCGGTGAGTACGGCGGCATCCCCCTGACGCCATCCAAGGCGTTCAAGCGGGTCTTCGTGCACTGGGCCGCGGCTGAGTTCGACTGGCCCGGCCACACCGAGGCGGACCTCTTCGCCGTCAACAAGGTGCTGAACGAGCCCGACTTCGCCCCGCTCATGGTGCTGCACGACCTGATGATCGCAATGAAGCTCGGGCGGTACTACAAGGGCGAGTTCCGCCTGACAAAGGCAGGCCAGGCGCTGGCGGGCCATCCAGGCCGGATCTTCGGCACGGTTGTCCCGTTCTTCCTGTTCCGGATCAACCACGCCAGCATGTCGCGCTTTGACGATGCGCCGATCCTTGGCAACTGGGATGTGTTCCTGAACGTGCTCAACGTCGAGACCGAGGACGGCGCCACCGGCGCGCACCTCCGCCGCGTGTTCTTCGGCGAGCCCGAGACTGGCCCGCTCCCGCACGACGAGGTGATGGGCCAGCTCTACATCCAGGTGCTGCGCCCGCTCTGCTGGGCTGGCCTGTTGCAGCAAGAGCGGGGAACGGCCAGCTATCGCTTCGAGGAGGTGGTGTTAATGAAGACGCCGCTCTGGAGATCGGCGGTGGTTCTCGACACCGATCCCCAGGTCGCGCCGGCGATACGTCACTGAGGCTCCGCCGGTTCCTATCCTCTGCGCGGGCCTACGCAGAACTCCCATAAGCTTTTGAATCCGATTGTTTTCGGAGGGTGTGCGGGTAGCGTTTCCCCCATGCGAAACGTGCCGACAAATCCACAGCGGGGTTCAAACCCGCTGCCGCCCGACCAGATGACTCCCGCCGAGCGCCGCGCCGAGTTGTGCGGCCTGCTGGCGCTCGGGCTGGTCCGCCTGCAGCTGCGGGAACAGGTCGAACCTTCTGACGATACTGGAGAAATTCGCCTACACTCTCCGGCCGACCGATGCCGTCATGCAACTCCAACTCACCGGAGACCCGCATGACGACCCACGATCCCATTCCCGCGCGCCTGGCTGCGCTGAAAACCGCCACGACGCCGGACCTGAAGGCGCAGTGGCGCGACCTGTTCGACAGCGAGCCGCCGCCGTTCAACCGTCGCTACCTTGAAAGCCGTATCGCCTACCGCATCCAGGAACTCGCCTATGGCGGGCTGAAGCCGGAGACGATCCGGCGGCTGGAACGGCTTGGCGAGGAACTAGACGGCGGAGACACGAGAAAGCGCGGCATCCGCGCCGATCGTGACCGTCCCATCACCGGCACGCGGCTGCTGCGCGAGTGGCAGGGCGTCGAACAGATCGTCACCGTCACCGCCGACGGCTTCGAATGGCAGGGACGGCCCTACAAGTCGCTGTCGGCTATTGCGCGCGCCATCACCGGCACCCGCTGGAACGGCTGGGTGTTCTTCGGCCTCAAGAACCACAGGGGGCGGACATGACGAAGCCGCCCGAAAAATCGAAGGTCGTCCGCAAGCTGCGGTGTGCCGTCTACACCCGGAAGTCCTCCGAGGAAGGGCTGGAGCAGGAGTTCAACAGCCTGCACGCCCAGCGCGAGGCATGCGAGGCATACATCGCCAGCCAGCGGTCCGAAGGCTGGGTGCTCGTCCGCGACCAGTATGATGACGGCGGCATCTCCGGCGGCACGCTGGAACGCCCCGGCCTGAAGCGATTGCTGGCTGATATCGAGGACGGGCTGGTCGATGTGGTGGTGGTCTACAAGATCGATCGCCTCAGCCGCTCGCTGGCGGACTTCGCCAAACTGGTCGAGGTGTTCGACCGCAACGGCGTGACCTTCGTCTCGGTGACCCAGTCCTTCAACACGACCACGTCAATGGGGCGCCTTACGCTGAACATTCTGTTGTCCTTCGCCCAGTTCGAGCGCGAGGTGACGGCCGAGCGGATCCGCGACAAGGTCGCGGCCTCGCGGCGCAAAGGCATCTGGATGGGCGGAGTACCGCCCTTCGGCTACCGCGTCGAGAACCGGAAACTGCTGGTCGACGAGGAGTACGCCGAGCACGTCCGCTGGATCTTCGCCCGCTTCCTCGAGATTGGATCGGGGACGGAACTGGCGCGAGAGGTTGCCAAGCGCGGCATCCGCACGCCCCGCGGCAACCGGATCGACAAGAAATACCTGTATCGGATGTTGAACAACCGCGCCTACATCGGTGAGGCGGTCCACAAAGGCGAGAGCTATCCCGGCGAGCACGACGCGATCATCGACCGCGAGACGTGGGACCGCGTCCATGCCATCCTGCAGGAGAGCCCGCGCAAGCGGGCTATGCGGACACGCGCCGAGACACCCGCGCTGCTGAAGGGGCTGCTGTTCGGGCCCGATGGCGCCGCGTTCTCGCCGACACATACTCGGAAGGGGGATCGCCTCTACCGATACTATGTCAGCCAGACGGTGCTGAAACATGGTGCTGGTGCGTGTCCTGTCGGCCGCGTGCCTGCGGACGAGATCGAGTGCGCTGTCATAGACCAGCTCCGCGCCGCCGTGTTCCGCCAACCGGAGATTATTGCAGGGACGTGGAAGGCGGCGCGCGCCCATGCCGAGGACATCACCGAGGCCGACGCGCGAGCAGCACTGCAGCAACTCGATCCGCTGTGGGACAAACTGTTCCCCGCCGAACAGGCCCGCGTCGCGACGCTGCTGGTCGAGCGCGTCGACATCGGCACGAACGGCCTGAACGTCCGCCTTCGCGTGGACGGCCTCGGCAGCCTTGCGCGCGAAATGCTGACCGGCGGGATTGGAGAAGCGGCATGACTCGCGGAGCGCCGATCACCGAGACCGTGACGCTCCACGTCCCGTTCCGCGTCGTGAAGCGCGGCGGGCGGAAGGAGATGCAGCTGCCCGAGGGCGCCACACAGGTGCGCAGGACGGACAGCACGCTGGTCAAGGCACTGGCGCGCGCGTTCCGCTGGAAGCGCATGCTGGAGACCGGCGAGTTCTCGTCCATCTCCGAACTGGCCGAGCGGGAGGGCATCGCCTTCACCTATATGGCGCGGCTGATGCGGTTGACCTTGCTTTCACCCGAGATCGTCGATGGCATCATGGACGGCCGTCAGCCCGCGGGCGTTATACTCGCGAACATGATGGACCCTTTCCCGCTGGACTGGCAGGAACAGCGCGCGCTCTGGGGCGAGCCAAGACCGCCTCAGGGCTGAATCAGGCGTGCAAACAGACAATTCCCGCGATAGGGTAATGGAAAACAAGCCCTTTTCGTGAGTTCGCGCGCGCCATGTCTGATAGCCTGACCGACCTGATCCTTTCGCTCATGCCCGAAGATGGCTCCTCCATCGGCAACGGCGCGATGATGGCGCTGCTGCGCGAGCGTGTCCCGGGCCTGACCGATGACGACTACGCCACCGCGCGCGACGCCTTGGTGGATGATGGCCTGCTTGCCAGAGGCCGTGGGCGGGGCGGGTCGATCATGCGGGTGGTCGATGCTGACGAGGATGAGGACGAAGGCGAGGACTCCTCGGACGACGATGCCGACGACGACGGGTTCGAACTGACGCCGACCGACGCGCCGGCGCCGCGGCAGCGTGCCGCCTCTCGCAGAAAGAAGGCCGCGCGAAAGCCGGGCGGGCCCACGCAGGTGCTCAGCTACCGCCACGGCGAAACCCGGGTGAACAACCCCGAGGTGGGCATGGTTCATGCCGGCACCGATCCGGACGGGGACAAGACGGTCTGGGCCTATGATCCGCATCTTGACCCGGTGCTGAACTTCGACTCTGCGCGCGCCGGGATCGAACGGCTTATCGACGATGCACTTGCCAGCGACGATCCAGAAAGGATGCGGGATGCGCTGCAGGAGCTGAAGCGGCTGCAGGCGCCCTATCTCAACTGGACGGGCAAGGCGGAGAAGACAAGCTTCGACGTCGATACCGTCAGCCTTCATGTCCATGAACGGGTGGACCCGGCGACGATCCTGGCCAATGCGGCAAAGCGGCTGAAGGGCAAGGACGCGGGCGCTGAGTGGCGGCAGCCGGACCTGTTCGCAGCACCCTTCGAGAACCTGCCGCTGCGCCAGGCGCTGGATTTTTACCACCACGAGAAGGGCTGGTCGAACCGGCTGGTGGCGGGCGACAGCCTGCTGGTGATGAACTCGCTCCTGACCAAGGAGAGCATGGGCGGCCGCGTCCAGATGATCTATATCGACCCGCCCTATGGCATCAAATACGGGTCGAACTTTCAGCCCTTCACGAACAAGCGCGACGTCAAGGACCGCTCCGACGACGACCTCACCCAGGAACCCGAGATGATCAAGGCGTTCCGCGACACCTGGGAACTGGGCATCCATTCCTACCTCACCTATCTGCGCGACCGGCTGCTGCTGGCGCGGGAATTGCTGACCGAGAGCGGGTCAGTGTTCGTGCAGATTTCGGATGAGAACGTGCACCACGTCCGCGAATTGATGGACGAGGTATTTGGTGTCGCAAACTTCTGCTCGATCATTCAGGTACAAAAAACCGGCAGCCAAGCCGGGAACCTTCTGGCAACAACAGTCGATTTTCTGGTTTGGTATGCGCTCGACAAGAGTTCGGTGAAATATCGGCAAATCTACTTGGAGCGCGTACCTGGTCATGTCTCATCTGACCGCTACGATCAAATCGAGTTGCCTACAAACCAAGAGCGAAGGTTGACAAAAGCTGAGCTCAACAGAGAATCAGAAATTCCTGAGGGCCGAATTTTTCAGCATACCAGCCTCATTAGCTCTGGTCAATCCAGTTACGAGCAGGAATTGCAGTTTTTTGGTAAGAAATTTGACTCTGGCGTGTCCAGCCATTGGAAAACCACGATGGATGGCATGGCGCGCCTTCATAAAGCTGGCCGTGTATCTGATGGCGCAAGCACGATTCGTTACAAGCGGTTTCTTGACGATTTCCCGGTGCTGCCGATTTCTGATCGATGGGATTCAATGCAGATTGGAACTGGCCTTCTCTACGTCGTTCAGACCAGTGCTTCAATTGTGGAACGCTGCCTCCTGATGACCACCGATCCCGGCGATCTGGTGCTCGATCCCACCTGCGGCTCCGGCACCACCGCCTTTGTCGCCGAAAAATGGGGGCGGCGCTGGATTACGTGCGACACGTCCCGCGTGGCGATCACGCTGGCCAAGCAGCGGCTGATGACCGCCAGTTTCGACTATTACGCCCTGCGCTATCCCCATGAGGGTATGAAGGGCGGGTTTGAGTATGAAACCGTGCCGCACATCACGCTGAAAAGCATCGCCAACAACCCCGACATCGACACTATCTACAACGAGGACCACCCCAAGATCGCGGCAGCGCTGGAGGGCCTCAACGCCGCGCTCACCGCCGCCCCGCCGAAGCCGCTCAAGCCCACGCAGGGCGTGCGCAAGGGCAAGCTGGTGGACTTCACCAAGGGCGACATCCTGCACGAATGGGAGGTGCCCTTCGACTGGCCGGAGGACTGGCCCGAGGCCGCCCGCGCGTCGTTCGACACCTTCCACGCCGCCCGTCAGGCGATGCAGCGCCGCATGGACCAGTCCATCGCCGACCATGCCGAACAGGAGACGCTCTACGACAAGCCGCGCATCGACCGATCAAAGCTGCGCATCTGCGGGCCATTCTCCGTCGAGGCGGTTCCCGCGCCCACCGTCCTGTCGCTCGACGAGAGCATCCCGCTGCAGGAAGCCGATGAGTCCGTCGCCCGCTCAGGCGAGACCTCGCGCCAAAGCTCATGGCGCGACGAGTTGCTCAAGACCGGGGCGAGGGCCAAGGGCGGCGCGATGCTCCGCTTTGCCGAGTTCGAGACGTTACCGGGGCTGCGCTACCTCCACGCCAGCGGGTCGCTCGCCGAGACGGGCGAGCGCGTCGTTGTCAGCTTTGGCCCCGAGCACGCGGCGCTGGAGCAGCGTCAGGTGGAACTGGCCCTGACCGAGGCCGAGACCCTGCGCCCGGCGCCGAAATTCATCCTGTTCTGCGCCTTCACCTTCGATCCCGAGGCCGCGAAGGACATCGACGAGGTGACCTGGCCCGGCGTGACGCTGCTCAAGGCGCAGATGAACACCGATCTTCTGACCGAGGATCTGAAGAAGAAGCGCGCCTCGAACCAGTCCTTCTGGCTGATGGGCCAGCCGGACGTTGAGCTGCGCAAGCGCAAGGACGGGATGTGGGAGGTCGAGGTGAACGGGTTTGATTATTTCGACCCGAAGGCGGGCGATCTGGTGTCCGGCGGCAAGACACAGATCGCCATGTGGTCGCTGGACGTGGATTACGACAACCGCTCGCTGATGCCGCACCAGGTGTTCTTCCCCATGGCGAATGCCAAGGGCGGCTGGAACCGCCTGCGCAAGACGGTGAGGGCAGAGCTGGACGAGGACCTGCTGGAGCAGTTCCACGGCACCGTCTCGCTACCGTTCAAGGCGGGCGAGAACCGGCGGATCGCGGTCAAGATCGTGGACGACCGCGGGATCGAGTCGCTCAAGATCATGTCGTTGGAGTTCTAACAATGGCTATCAAGAAGAACAATAAACGTACAAAAATTCGTCTTGAAAATGTTGGCCCAATATCTGATGCCAAATTAGATCTTGGTGACCTCACGGTTCTTGTTGGGCCGCAAGCTAGCGGCAAGAGCGTGTTCTTGCAGACACTGAAGTTAGCAGCAGATCGTAACCACGTACTCGCATTCTTTGAACAACAGAATGTTGTGTTCAACGGTGACCCTGCGGCAGTTCTCAACGGCTTCTATGGGCGCGGTATGGCAGGCATGTTGGATAACAACCCGTCTGTTACCTGGGAAGGGCAGCGCTATGACCTCAGCGCACTCACGAAGTTCAAGAAACCCAAATCCAGCCAAACTGAAAGCCTTTTTTACATTCCCGCGCAGAGAGTAGTCAGTTTACCTTCAGGTGCTTCTCAGGCCTTCAGCAGCTTCAATTTTGGAGACCCGTTTGTTCTGCGCTATTTCGCGCACCGGGTACACATCCTGCTGCAAAACGAATTCGGCTCAACGGCTCAGCTTTTTCCTGCAAAGGGCCGCTTGAATGAAAATCTTAAGGCGCCAATCGCAGAACACTTTTTCGGCGGTGCTCAACTTAAAATCGAGCCTAAGGATTTCACAAAGACGCTCACCCTCGAAATAGAGGGTTTTTCTGAGGGCCTTCCATTTCTGGCTTGGTCGGCCGGTCAACGAGAGTTTGTACCGCTCCTGCTCGGTCTCTATTGGCTCTGCCCTGCAGGGAAGGTTTCGAGGCGCGACAGTATCAAGTGGGTCGTAGTAGAAGAGCCCGAAATGGGGCTGCATCCTCGAGCAGTTTCGACCTTCTTGCTTATGGTTTTGGAGCTGATGAGGCGTGGATACAAAGTTCTGATATCCACTCATTCTACGGTCGTTCTTGATCTAATTTGGGCGCTTCGCCAAATACAGGAAGACGAAGGTACTGAGGCTGACGTTAGAGAGCTTTTCGGGCTTAATTCAAACCCCACAACGAAACAGATCGCCGATAGCGCGCTGGCAAAGGATTACTCAGTCTATTTCTTTGAGCGAGGTGAGCCTGCTCAAGACATTTCATCCTTGGACCCCGGGTCAGAGGACGAAGCAGTCTCGAATTGGGGTGACTTGAACGGTTTCGCAGGCCGCTCGGCAGATGTTGTCGCAAAATTTGTTTCGAGAGCAAGCACGACGGCCGCTGAAAAATGACTGTGTTCTTGGATTCGACGGCAGCAGCTGAACTAAATGGAAAACCTGGCAAACAAGCCATAAAAGCTGAGTACCGCGGTAAGGTCTTGGTAGGAGGCGGTGCCGGCTTCACTGGAAGTGTCGATCTCGACCTTCATTTTGCGAATGCCGAACCAAATGCCAATCGTTGGGACTATGGAGTCGGCTTCAGTCACGGGAATGAGTTTGCTTTGTGGGTTGAGTCGCATCCTGCGAGCGGCTCGGCGGAAGTTGCTGTTATTCTTAAGAAACTGGATTGGCTAAAATCAAAGCTTAGATCACCTGGATATGAAGGTTTGGCTGCACTGACCAAGGCTGCAGAAGAGAAAGGAGAGATACCCTTTCGCTGGCTGTACAAAGGGAAAACCAGTTTTCGGGCCAGCGGCAGAGAAGCCCGTCAGCTTGCCCAAAAGGGTATGAAATTACCCGAACGAAGCATACGGGTTGGTTGAATCATGTCCCTCATCATCAACACGCCATTTGAGTGCCCCTCGCAGCACTGGGTCGAGGGCAAGGGCGGCAAGCTCGAGATCAAGCCTGAGCGGCGGCCGGCAAGCTACGAGGTCTTCGACGCGCGAAACAACACCAAGCGGACTGAGGTTCTGGATCTGGTGAACACGATCCGGGCGCGCGTAGATCAGTGGCGCGCGGACGGCTGGCCCGGCGTCACCATCGTGACCCGAAAGCTGCTTGAGCACTGGCACGACCGCGATGCGCGCCAGTACCCGTTCTATTTCTGCCAGCTCGAGGCCATCGAAACGCTGATCTGGTGGGTCGAGGGTGCTGAGGCCTACAAGCAGGGCATCGCGATACCCGGCGACGGCGGGGCGTGGGAACGTCTGTGCAACAAGATGGCCACCGGCACGGGCAAGACCACGGTGATGGCCATGATCATCACCTGGCAGGTGCTGAACGCGCTGACCTATCCGAAGCGGAACAAGGACTTCAGCCGCGCGGTGTTCATCGTGGCGCCCGGCCTGACCGTGAAGGAACGGCTGCAGGTGCTGATGCCCAGCGAGGGCAGCTACTACGACGAGTTCAACCTTTGCCCGTCCGAAGCCCTGCGCCAGAAGCTGAACCAGGCGGAGGTGCTGATCGAGAACTGGCACACGCTGATGCCGCTGAAGGAAGCCGACCGCTCGGTGGTCAAGAAGGGGCGCGAGTCCGACGAGGCCTTCACGCGGCGGGTGCTGGGCAAGCTGGCCGCGCACAAGGACATCATCGTCATCAACGACGAGGCGCACCACGCCTATCGCAAGCCGCCCGAGGTGAAGATCAGCAAGAAGGTGGCCGCCGAGCAGGGCATCGACCTGGACGAGGCCACGCGCTGGATCGAGGGGCTGGACCGCATCCACAAGACCCGGCGCATCCAGCGCTGTTTCGACCTCTCGGCCACGCCCTTCGCCCCGACAGGCAAGAAGAGCACCGACACGGCGCTGTTCGACTGGATCATCTCGGATTTCGGTTTGAACGACGCGATCGAGGCCGGGCTCGTGAAGACGCCCCGGGTCGTTGTGCGCGACGACGCTGTTCCGGACGCAAAGACGCTGCGCTCGAAGCTCTACCACATCTACCGCGACCCATCCGTCTCCGAGGACCTCAACCGGGCAAAGGCCGAGCCGCATGAGGCGCTGCCGAAGCTGGTGCAGGACGCCTACACGCTGCTCGGCGCCGACTGGCGGGAAACACGTCGGCAGTGGCGAGAAGCCGGGCATCATTCGCCTCCGGTCATGCTCACCGTCTGCAACCGCACGGAGACCGCGGCCCGCATCGAGAATTATTTCAACAAGGGCGATGCGCATTGGCCGGAGATGCACGCGCCAACGAGGACGCTCCGGGTCGACTCCAGGGTGCTGGAGAAAGCCGAGATCGGAGAAACCGCCTCATCCGACAAGGATTACGAGGCGCGCCTGAAGGAGATCATCGACGCGGCAGACCTCCCTGAAACGCGCCGTCAGCAGTTCCTCGCCCTGAAGAAGGAGGAGCTGCTGCGCGAGATCGTGGACAACGTCGGCAAGAGGGGTGCCGCCGGTCAGGACCTGCAGAACGTCATATCGGTGGCAATGCTGTCGGAGGGTTGGGACGCCAAGAATGTGACGCACATCATGGGGCTCCGGGCCTTCACGTCCCAGCTGCTCTGCGAGCAGGTCGTCGGACGAGGGTTGCGCCGCGTATCCTACGACACCGACGAGAACGGCCTGTTCCTGCCCGAATACGTCAACGTCTTCGGCGTGCCGCTCTCGATCTCGGAAACCGGTGAAGGCGGTGAGGCACCGCCACCTCCGAAACCAACCACGCAGATCGAAGTGGTGCCCGACCGGGCGCATCTGGAACTTCGCTGGCCCAACGTGCTGCGGGTGGAAACGGTCGTAAAGCCGGAGCTCGCCATCGACTGGAGCAAGGTACAGCCCCTCGTACTCGATCCCGCCAGCACACCGATCAGCGCCGAACTCGCTCCGGCGCTTGGTGGCGCGACGGACATGGGCAAGGTCACCGCGATCGATCTCGAGAAGCTACCGGATGGCTTCCGTCTTCAGCGACTCGTCTTCCAAGCTGCACGGAAGGCGTTTGCAGAGTTGAGCCACGGGTTTACCGGCACGCCCGAATACTTGGCGGCGCAACTGGTCAGAATCGTTGAGGCATTCCTGAACTCCGACCGTCTCGACATTCCCTCGTTGTTTCATTCCGACCCGCTCCGGCGGCGCATTCTCATTGCGCTCAATATCGACCTCGTGGTCCAGAATGTGCTGAGCAACGTGACTGAGCAGAACACGGAACGCCTGACGCCGGTCTTCGACGAGGAGAACCCGATCGGTGCAACCGGCCAGATGCGCACTTGGTACACCACCAAGCCATGCTTCCCGACGACCAAGTCACACATCAGCCATCAGGTTGGGGACTCGGCGTGGGAAGGTCACGCGGCCAACGTCTTCGAGAAGCGTGATGAGGTTCTTGCCTACGCCAAGAACGATCACCTCGGTTTCCAGATCTACTACATGTGGGCGGGGTCCCGGCGGCGCTACGTCCCGGATTTCCTCGTGCGCCTTGCGGGCGGCACGATCCTCGCGCTCGAGATCAAGGGCACCGACAGTCCTCAGAACAAGGCCAAGCGGGACGCACTGAACGAATGGGTGAAGGCGATCAACGCTGCAGGCGGTTTCGGACGTTGGGCATGGGATGTCGCGTTCAATCCGGGCGAGGTGCGGGACATCATAAAAAAACATGCGGCCGTCGCCGAGCCGGTTGTGTAGTTATGGCCTACGAGCATCCGTTGAAGCCTCACCGGACTGCCAACGACTATCTCGGCATTTTGGCTGCTTTGTCGCCGATGATTGTCGAAAGGAATACCTCGTCCAGCTTCGGCTCGTCCCATCGCTCTGCGACGGCAAGCCAACGGTCGAGATGGTCGCGAAACCTCGGGTCGTCAGCCTTGAGGTGAAAGGTGTAGAGCCGATCGACGATCTGCCGCATCAGGTTTCGCATCTGATCGTCGTCGAGGTGGGAAGCGTCAGTCCAAGGAATTTGGCGGCCGTCGGCGTCGGTGATGAATACGTCCGAGTAGTCGCCCGTGTGGGTGACCGGGACTGCGCCGGCGTGCAGTTCCTCGATCCTGGTGTTGCGCACGCAGATCATCGCCATCAGCTTCGCCAGCCGGGCAGCGATGCGCGCCTCGTCGGCCGGCTTCATCGTTCGGACCTTCGTGGATCATCTGACCGCTGCTTCATGAATAGCTCGCGGAGAGCTGCTTCGGCTCGGGTCAATCCGGCCTCTGTCAGGGCGAGCGATTTGGCCTTACCGACGGGATCATGGATCAGACCCTTCGCGTACAGCCTGTCGGTGATCGACCAGTCGATCCCTTTCCAGACGCGGTCGCCGTCATGCAGCGTCAGGCTGAGGATCGCCAGCGCCGCGTCGTCGAGCTTATCTGTATCGAGCTCCGGCTCCGCCATATTCCGTCTCCTTCCCGTTCAGGATGCCGTCGTCGCCGGAAATTCTCAATGGCGGAAGGGATTTGCGAGGCCGGGCAAAGAAAAGAACGGGTTGGATTTCAGTTCCTTTTCACAAACGCCCCCGGCGTCGAAGTGTTCAGGTGGCGAAGAAAAATATCTTCACCTTTTCAGAATGTTACAGGCTATGCACCAGATTCGTGCAGTCGAGAGGTCCGGAGAATATCGGGCTCCAGAGAACGATTCCGGCTGCTGCGTCGAAGTCGCCAGTGCTCAGCCCCTGCCGCATAACCCTCGAATACAACGAGAAAATCCGGCCGCAGCCGGATCGGGAGAACGCTTTCGCGAGGGCAAGTGGCGGAGACGAAGGGATTCGAACCCTCGAGACGGTTTCCCGCCTACTCCCTTAGCAGGGGAGCGCCTTCGACCACTCGGCCACGTCTCCGCTGACGCGTATAGCCGCCCAAGTGACAGAGAACAAGGCCGTTATCCCCGCATGTCCGCGACTCATGCGGCCGGGCTGGTGTTTATCTCCGGGTCAGGCGAGGGTTGCCCGATCGCGCGGATCCTTGCGGGGTGATCTGCGGACTTGGCGTTCTTCCCCCGAACGGGGATGCGGGCGGGGTTGAGGGCAAGGGTGAACGGCCGGGGCTGCCCGATGGTGCCCGTCTCGGCAAGCGGGTCCGGCACCCCCGGAGGCCGCGCGCAATTGCGTTAACCGTCGCAGCCAGGCCGAGTGCGAAAGGGCAGAGGGCTGCGACCCGTGGCGACAAGCCCGGCCGCCAGTCCGGTTCTGCCTCGCTGACGCGCGGCGATGCGCGCCGGAACCCTGCGCCCCCGGCACGGTCGGGCATGGTCCGTCGGAACCGGGGTTTCGATGTCTGATACCAACGGCCTTAGCTTCTGACCGCTTTGGCATAATCGCGGTTTGTGATGGATCGGACGGTGGCGATGTCGTTGGCGAAGAAGTTCCAGGCTTCGCAGCATCGGGTGACGATTTCCTCGCAGGTCTCGAAGACGGAGATGGCGAGGCGGTTGGCGCGCAGCCAGGCCCGGACGTTCTCGATGGGATTGAGTTCCGGGGCGTATGGCGGGAGCGGCAGCAGGGTGATGTTGTCGGGCACCTCCAGGGCCCTGGAGCCATGCCAGCCTGCGCCGTCCAGCACGAGAATGGCGTGCGCGCCCCCGGCGACGGTGCGGGAGATCTCGGCGAGGTGGGCGCTCATCGCCGCGGTGTCGGCGTTGGGCATGACCAGTGCTGCGGTTGCCCCACGTTCGGGGCAGACAGCGCCGAAAATGCAGGCCCAGGTGTAGCGGGTATCGCGCGGCGCGCGCGGGCGGGTTCCACACTCGGCCCGGATGCGGGTCAGCGTGCCCTGCTGGCCGACCCGAGCCTCATCCCGGAACCACACCTCCAGGGGTTTGCCTTTGGCGTGCTCTGGCAGCGCATCACCGACCTTCACGGCGAAGTTTTTTTAAACGCCTCCTGGGCGTCGGGGTCCGACCCGGGGTGCTGCGGGCGCACCGAGAGACGGCGAAAGCCCGGGCTTGCCAACTGCTTGCCAACGGTGCGCTCGTGCATCACGACACCAGACCGATCCTCGAT
>Ga0209614_1001720_pt1 | contig 15564 bp, 6 predicted proteins | sample BlaSprsedimmetaG_FD_185484 | JGI IMG/M metagenome (GOLD analysis project Ga0209614, IMG submission 185484) | Hot spring sediment bacterial and archeal communities from California, USA to study Microbial Dark Matter (Phase II) - Blank Spring... ... | reverse complement strand
CGGGAACGGAGCGAAACAGCGGCCCGTGGGATGAAGAAATCCAGTTTTTCAAACAATCCGCTACGAACCGGCCCGATAAACCGGCTGATTCTTCTCTTCTACAACCAGGCAGCCTCTACGAAGCATAGTTCCGGTATTTCCACGTATTTCTTCAGAAGAGCCGGCCAATGAGTACATGTTTTTCGCTTCCTGCAAAGCCACCCCCGGTACCTATGACAAGCCCCCCGGCAATGCAGGCTTTCAGGCCACCGGCTCCGTTACCACACCGGCCCGGCAAATTGAAGGACTTAGTGGCAAAGATGAGGCCCGCACCGTGTAAGCGTACAGAACGTACGTACCAGGCGGGATCCTGAAGAGGTGAAATAAACATACCGTCTGAAACTGACGAAATTTTTAAACAAAATGACCATTATCAAAACTTCTGTTTGGAGGCAAATGTGATATCTTCAGGGATTCATTCATCAATTCAATTTTTTAATTCAAAGGAGAATAAAACATGAAAAAAAGAAATGGTCTTGTGGTCTCTCTTGCTCTGGCGCTCGTATTGCCGGCGGCCACAATGGTTTTGATTGCCATGGCAGGCCCGGGAGGCAATTCGGTTCCGCCCAGGCCGGAAGGTCCATGTGACATCTATGAAGCTTCAGGCTGCCCGTGTGTGGCCGCCCATAGCACCACGCGTGCATTATATGCATCCTATAACGGCCCCCTCTACCAGGTAATGCGCCAGTCGGACGGCAAAACCCTGGATATAGGAGTAGTTCAACCCGGTGAGGGCGATCCGGGCGGATATGCCGATGCCGCCGCACAGGACGAATTCTGTGCAGGTACCTATTGCTGGATTACCGTTCTCTACGACCAGTCGGGAAAAGGGAATCACCTGGCACAAGCACCCCGCGGCGCCTTTGTCGGTCCTGCCATGGGTGGGTTCAACACCCTGCCGGTAGCCGACATGGCCCCCATTACCATCATGGGGCACAAAGTGTACGGCATTTTCATCGCGCCGGGTATGGGCCTCCGCCTGAATGATCCGAAAGGCACTGCCGTCGATGACCAGGCAGAGGGCCAGTACTGGGTCATTAACGGACACCATTACAACGACGGCTGCTGCTTCGATTACGGAAACGCCGAAATTGACAGCCGCGACGACGGCGACGGCACCATGGAAACCACATATTACGGCAATGCCAGCCACTGGTATTACGGGCAGGCTCCCGGCCCCTGGATCATGACCGATCAGGAGAACAACCTGGTGGGCTGTGTCAACGCTTCTCCCAACGACAAGTACTGCCCGGTTCTGCCCAGCATCAACTGGCGCTTTGTAACGGCAACAGCCGACGGCGAACCTCACCACTGGAGAGCTATGGGCGGAGACGCCCAGCGGGGCGATCTGCTCATGATGTTCGACGGGCCCCGCATTATCAACGACCGAAACAGCTATGACCCAATGCGCAAGCAGGGAGCAATCCTGCTGGGCAACGGCGGCGACAACAACAATTATTCCCAGGGAACCTTCTACGAAGCTGCCATGACGGCTCCGGGCACTTTCCCCACCGAGGAAACCAACCAGAAAATCCAGGCCAATGTGGTAGCTTCCGGATACGATGTTCAGCGCTTGCGCATTGCCCCGGCCAATGCCACCGAAACACCTCCGGGGGTCCAGACATTCTCACCGGGATCGTCACAAAACACCACCCTTACCTTTACCAACACCACCGGGGAAACGGTGAGAGACCTCACATTGAGCATTGACGTTCCCGCAGGATGGAAATCGGTTGTATTAAACGGGAAAGAAACCACAAAAAAATTCACCGGCCGGATTCGCCCGGGAGAAACGGCAAGCGCCACTTTCACGGTTACGTCCGGATCAGAGTCTTTCAATGGGGACCTGGTAGGGAAAGCAACGTGGATGAACACATCCGTCGGCCGGACTCAAACAGAGACCATGGCCGAAAAGGTACGAAATGTCAATACGGTCAAGATCAACGAATTCCGAATCAGCGACGGTTCTGCCGGCAATTCCACGAACTCGTTCATCGAGCTGTATAACGCCGGCAACAGTGAAATCGATATTTCTGACTGGACCCTTACCCTGCACCCCGACCAGTTGCCCATCTTTTCATCCATAAAGATCCCTGCCGGAACAAAACTTTCTCCCCGTGGATTTTACCTGTTAGGCCTCGCTGCCTCAGGATTGGCCGTTCCCGCAAAAAAAGGGGAAAACACCATTTATGTACGGAGCACGGCCGGAATGTCGGTTGGCGATGAAATTGTGATCGGTGAAGGCCCCGATGCGGAAGTACGAAGGATCACAAGAGTAGGAACGGCCGCCGGCCTGAAAATACCGGAAGATCAAACCGGAATGTGGAGGCGTCGTCAACCCGAACCAGGGACCCCCACCACGGTGTGGCAACCCATTCCTGAAGGTCCGGTAATTACCATCCCGGAAGGATCTGCCAATATACCGGTGGCCAGTGTTGACGGCTTCGAACCGGGAGAAAAAATGGCTATCGGGTATGGGGCAACCTATCCCGTTGCCATAAACCCGGTGGAAAAGTACGAAGTGGTTACGGTAACCGAAGTAGGCAAACCCGGCACCCAGGGCTGGCTCTCCATGGACGCAAAAAAGGGGGATAAGAACATTAAGGTATATCCCATTGATAATATTTCGGCTGGTGACCGGATCAGACTGGATATTGACAGTGAAGGTCACGGAATCGAATGGGTGACTGTTAAACGTGTGGGCACACAGTCTGTTCGAAGTACTTTCCGTGGTCCGCTGGAACCCGGTGAAGATCCGGGCACGGGTCTTGATCTGGAAAAAAAGCTGAAGTTTGACCATTCATCAAACCTGCCTTTCAGCTGTTGGGGAACCGGGATCAGCTTCACACCAGAAACCGCTTTCCCTCACTCGAGCAACGAGCCGGTACTGCCGCTTGGAACCGGTATCACCATCGACCGTCCCCTGAGCATGGACCATGAGATCCATACTGTTATACTGAACGAAAAGGTAACTACCGCAGGCTACCAGGGGACTCCCGCACCCGATCAGTGGTTCGGGGGACCTGCCCTATCTTCAAGATCCAGCAGTATGGTGTTGCGTGACGCAGCCGATAATGTGGTTGACGGTCTCAACTACGGGTGGCTGGTAGATCTCTGGGCAGCCGAAGGCTACCAGGCCGCATCCGGAGCAGGTGAAAGCGGATGCAAGGCTCCCCTGCCGGGTATCGGAGGCGGCAGGTTCGGGGCTCCTGCCACCGGCGGGCCCCACCTGAGTTCCGGGCGCTTCCCCGATGGAAACGATACCGACTCCAACTGCGAGGATTTCCATTTACAGAACACGATCACCACCTTACTGGCCGCCCCCGCAGGCACTGAAAATGTGAAAGTGGCCAGTGTATCGGGCCTGAAAAACGGTCAGAAAGTGGTTGTCGATAAAGGCGAAAACAGCGAAACAGCCGTTATCGCTATTATCGGCACAACAGGTGGCACAACCATCAGTACGGCCACCAGTGCAGGCGCTACCGTTATTCCTGTTGCCGGTGTGGAAGGGTTCAGCGTTGGCCAGACCATCACCATAGACAAAGGAACGAACCGTGAAACAGCCGTCATTGCTTCCATCACGGTACCGCGTCGCCGTTTCGGCAGAGATGACAACGGCCCGGGGAACTCCATCACCGTAGCCGAACCCCTGGAAAGGGATCATGCTGAGCACGCACAGGTTTCCGGCACCGGTATAACCTTTGCCTCCCCATTGGCCAGGGATCATGAAAGCGGTGTGCAGATAGCCGGCAGCCTTCCCACACCGGGTGGACCTAATCAATATTAGGTAACTTGTATGAAGGGAAAAGCCGGATTTAAATAAAATTCAGACACTACTCCGCGGCATGACAACATAAGGGCATGCCGCGGAGTTTTCTATGGCCAAATGCAGGAGGATATGATTCTGGCAACTGACAGAGATAAAACCGGTTTTCATAAAGCCTGGCCCTGGTGGCGGTGTGTTCTGACAGGCCTGATCCTGTTGGCTCTGATTATGACAGCCATTCTGAGCCGGCATTATCTGGAGGGTGGATCCATCGCAGGATGCAGCGGAGGAAGCCCCTGTGAACAGGTGCTCAGCAGCAGGTGGTCGATGATTGCGGGAGTGATACCTGTCAGCGGGTTAGCTATGGGAGTATACCTGGCGATGCTGGTCGCCGGCTTCTGTATCGGTCCGGCTGCGGAGGCTCCCGTCAGGCGACTTGCCTGGAGTGTGCTGCTGATCCTGGCTGGTTCGGTGGCGGGAAGCGCCGTATGGTTTATCATTGTACAGAAATGGATCATTGGTGACTTCTGCTTTCATTGCATGATCACCCACATCACCGGCTTGTTGTTGACTGCACTGATTATATGGCGGGCCATCAAAGAGTCAGACCACCCTTCGGCAAATTCCTCATCTAAGAATCAAAAAAGGGTCAGCAACAGATCTTCAGCCGCCCCGGAACGTCTTATCCGTCCCATGACTGCCAGGGTGCTGACGATGGGCGGACTGCTCCTGGCCGGTATCATGGTAATCCTGCAGTCCGGATTCTCTCCTTCATCCGTATATCACGACGGGGAATCACGGGGAAGCATGCCCGTTATCGATTACCACACCGCACCGGTCGTCGGGTCACCTGAAGCCCCTTACATGGTCACCCTGCTTTACGACTACCAGTGTTCACATTGCCAGAGAATACATTTCATGCTCGATGAGGCCATTCGCCGTTACTCAGGCAAACTGGCCTTTGTACTGTGTCCCACCCCATTGAGTTCCGAATGCAACACGTACGTCCGCCGGGAGGTGGATGCAGCCAATCCCTCCTGCGAACTGGCTAAAATCGGCCTGACGGTATGGAAGGCCAGGCCGGAGAGGTTCCCTGCTTTCGAAAACTGGATGTTCTCATACGAGTCGGGAAACAACTGGCATCCCCGTTCTCCGGAAGCTGCCCGGGCAAAAGCCATTGAACTGGTGGGTCAGTCAGACTTCGATGCTGCATGGGCGGATCCGTGGATAGAAACTTATTTGGAAACCAGTGTTCAGGTTTTCGGCCAGACGATTCAAAATGGAATGGGAGCCATTCCCAAACTGGTCTTCGGTTCATACTGGGCCATCCCTGAGCCCCGTGATGCAGATGACCTGGTTTATATCCTGCAGCATAGCCTGGGTGTGCCCGAACCCTGATCCTACCGTTTGCCTGCATTTCAACACACATATACCACACCATCTTTCTTTACCCGGACACCCTGAATTCTTCCGCACTAAATCTAATTTTGTATTTTGGCAGTTGAAAAAAAGAAAACCTTCTCATAAAATAAACAGCTAATGAAATTATCGTTTTTCTTTCTTACACTCACCATTGCTTTCCTGACTGCTGCCACGGCACAGGATGATTTCAAAGCCAATACTCCGGGCGCAGGGAACCCCCTTCTGCCGGGTTATTTTGCTGATCCGACCATTAAGAAGATCGGGGATATTTATTACATATACGCCACCACCGACAACGAGATGCTGGCCTCAGGCGCCCCTACACTGTGGTACAGCAAGGATTTTCAGAACTGGTATAACTACACCCCGGAGATCCCGTCGCTGGAATCGGTCAACCTGCGTAATTACTGGGCACCCGATTTGGTGGAGGGAGCCGACGGCAGATACTACCTCTATTTCGGTAACTGCCAGGCAGGATGTAAGATCTACGGCTATGTATCCGATACGCCGGTGGGCCCGTGGACCAAGCTGCATGAAGACGATACCCCTGTGATCCCCGACGGCTACCCGCGCAGGGGATTCCCCTCCCTGGATGCCCAGTTTTTCGCGGACGATGACGGGACAATATATGCATACTGGGGCACCTGGGTGCATTACAACAACGGATATGCCGCAGGCATACTCAACAACCAAACCATGGCCTCGGTTTCGGAAGGAAGGAACATCCCCATTGAGCAGACACCCGAACCTTTTGAAGCGCCCTACATGATGAAGCGGAACGGGAAGTATTTCCTCATGTACTCCAGCGCATCGTGCCATGACGAGACCTATAATGTCCGTTATTCCTATTCAGACAGTCCCCTCGGCCCATTCACTCCCGGGGCCAACAATCCCATATTGAGCACCAACGAAGATCAGTCGGTGCATGGTCCGGGACATCATTCGGTGCTGCAGAAAGGAAACGACCATTACATTGTGTACCATCGCCACGACTACCCCATGACACGGGGGGGCATGTCGCGCCAGGTGTGTATTGACAGCCTGATCTTTGAAAACGATACCACCATCCGGAAGGTCATTCCCTCGCACCGGGGAATCGTTCCTTTCAGGGAATCAGACGTGCCTGAGGATATTGCTTACCTGGCCGAAACCTCGGCCTCCTCTTACTACCACCTGGATGCTGCCGGATACGACTATCCCTACCTCCCCTCCTATGCCACCGACAACAACAACGCCACCATGTGGAAGGCGGCGGACAACAGCCTGCCGCAGCACCTCACCATCGACCTGGGAGAGGTGAAAAGGGTCCGACGGGTGATGACCCAGTTCGAGTTTGCCAGCTATTATTACCGGTATATCCTGGAATACTCCCGGAAAGGGAAGAAATGGAAGATGTATGCCGACCGTTCCGGGAATTGCACTTCCGGAAGCCCGATGATCGATGACAACACCGTGAAAGCACGCTACATCCGGCTTACGGTGCTGGATACCGAAAAAACCGGACTGCTGGCGGCGGTATGGAACATCAGGGTGTACGGTTCCCGTTTTGATATTCCCCTCGGGCTGGTGAACAAGCCCTCGGAAAACGAACCCGGTGCACGGAGCTCGCGGGAAATGGTTTTCGGGTTCGACCTTTCGGAGGTCCCGGAGAACGACCCTCTCGAAACCCTGCCTAACACCGGAACGGTTGGCGGCCATTTCAAAAAGAACGGAGAAGTAAGAATGGCCAGAGATGAAGAAGGTGTGAAAGCCATTGAATTCATCAGGGGGTCGCTCATACTCGAAGACAGGCCCGTCCCGCAGAGCCTGGCATGGAACGGATCGTATACCGTAGCTGCCTGGGTGAAAAACCCGGAAGTAGCCCGGGAGGGAGAATGCCTGGCCTCGTGGTGCGACCGGTTTGCCTACCGCCTGGCAAACTCCTGGAACGCACTGTTCTACAACAGCGGCCCGTACGGGGCAGCCGGTCATCTCGACGGCCATTTCGATATGCGCTACCGGAACGTGCCGGCTGAAAACGAATGGCACCATATCGTGCTCACCTTCGACGGGGTGGTGGAAAAAATTTACGTGGACGGGGTACCTGATAATTCCCAGATCATGACCCTTGCTTCGGCCGTTGACAATGCCCGGTTTATCATCGGCGCTTCCGACGGCAGCGGTGAAAACTACTCCGGATACATGGCTTCCCTGAGAATGTACGACAATGCCCTGTCGCAGAAAGAGATAAGGAAACTGATGAAAGAGACCATTCCCCTTGCAACCCGCAGGATCACAGACGGTGAAAAGGCAGCAGGCCGCCGGCCCGGGGGAAAAGAATTGTATATTCCAAGAAAAGTGTTCCGCATACCCGAAGGGAACGATTACACCAGCAGAGAGAGCGATTATTGCTTCGACCGGATGGTTGAGGGGCCAAACGTCGCCATATTCTGGCATAAGGAATATGGCGACGACCCGCTGAACCACCCCGATGAAAACAAACGCTTCGATGTACATGAGTTGCTCAGCGAATGCGAAAGGTTTTACAACTACTATGTGGATGAATTGAAACTGGTTGAAAAAGGGAACTCGCTGACCGATCAATACAAGCTACTGGTTTATGTTTTCGGCGGAGATGAAGGAACCGCCTTCGGCGGTGGGGCGGAAGATAAAATTGGAGTGTTATGGACCAATGCTTCCCGGGTCAGGAAAGGCCCCTACGGTGTGCTGGCTCATGAGATGACCCATTCGTTCCAGTTCCTTTCGCGAATGGATACCGGTCATGGTGCCCGGGGAGCCATCAGCGAGATGGCGGCGCAGTATGTGTTGTGGCAGGTTTATCCCGAATGGATGACCTTTGAAAACTACCACCTGGCAGATTTCATGAGGAAGACACACTTCGCCTTCCTTCATCCCACCAACATGTACCATTCCCCCTATGTGCTGGAGTACTGGTCGCATAAGCACGGGAAGGAATTCTATGGCAGGCTGAACCGGGAAACGGCCGAAGGCGAAGATCCGGTGATGACATACAAACGGATCACCTCCATCACCCAGGAAGAGTTTAACGACGAAATGTTTGATGCCTGCCGCCGGTTCATCACCTGGGATATGGAACGCATCAGGGAGGTTGCCGCCCTCTACGCCAACCAACACCATACCGTGATCAACGAAACCGGAGACGGCTGGTACCGCATTGCCCCGGAAAAATGTCCGCAAAACTACGGATACAACGGCATCAGGCTTCAGGTTCCGGCAGGCGGCACGGAAGTGGCGCTCACCTTTGAAGGAATAGCCGGTGCCGAAGAATACAGCGCAGTGAATACCGGCAAGGCCGGCTGGCGTTACGGATTTGTTGCCCATCTGGAAGACGGCCGCCGGGTTTACAGCGATATTTATAATGATCGGGAAGGAAAGGCAACATTCAGAGTGCCTGGGAACACGCAGCACCTGTGGCTGGTGGTAATGGGGGCACCCACGGAGCACCGGCCTGTTCCCTCCCGGCGCAGGGGACAGACCGAACAGGCAGAGGAAGAACAGTGGCCGTACCGGTTTAAGCTGGAAGGAACCGCCCCGGATGGGTCGATTGTTCAGTAAAGAGCAGGAAGAGTGTTTTACCCAAACACCTATACCCCTCAACACCCTGGCTTTTGTATATTTACATTTAACTTCATAACAAGTGTTAGGTATTTTTGCGCAAGAAATATGAAATACATAATTGCGCTTCTTTTTCTTTTCCATCACGGCTTTTTATTAACTTTAACCGGTTTCAACCTGCAGAAGCCGTTCCTGACGGCTCCCTGACAGCCTTTGACAAGCCATGACGAAAATAAAATTCATCCATACGGCAGACCTGCACCTCGACACTCCTTTCCGGGGATTGTCGGAATGGAACCCGGAACTGGCCGGTCGACTCAGGGATGCTACTTTTCAAAGTTTCAGGAACATCGTCAACCTGTGCCTGAGCGAAGAGGTCGATTTTCTTCTCATTGCGGGCGATATTTTCGATTCTGAAAACCGCAGCCTGGCCGCCCAGCTCCGGTTCGTGGCTGAACTGAAAAGGCTGACCGGAAGGGACATTCCGGTATACTTCGTGTGCGGGAACCACGACCCGCTCGATTCCTGGATGGAGAGCCTCCACCTGCCGGAAGGGGTGCACCGTTTCGGAACTGAAGCCGTGGAACACATTACTTTTGCACGCAACAACCAACCGGTAGCCGATATTTACGGGATCAGCTTCCCGGAAAAGTCTGTGCGCGAAAATCTGGCCCTGCAATTCGAAAGAAAAATAGACCCCGCCCCCTTTTCCATTGCCCTCTTGCACGGAACCGTGGGAAACCCCGGTCCGCATGAAAATTACGCACCTTTCCGGATGGACGAGGTTGCCAATAAACCGTTCGATTACTGGGCCCTGGGACATATCCACAAGCCGGCGGTGATCAGGGAGGCCCATCCGGCCATGGTGTACCCCGGAAACCCCCAGGGAAGGGATTTCGGAGAAACCGGCCCCCGGGGCTGCTACCTGGTGGAACTCTCGGCTAACCAAAAACCCCGGCTCCGGTTCCTGCCGGCACAGGTAATCCGTTTCGAAACGGTCACCGCCGACCTCACCGGGGAAGACCGGTTCGACCGGTTGCCGGCCCGGGTGGAAGAGGCCATAAAAGGCCTATCGGCCTATAATGAATCGGCTAGTTACATGATACGCCTCACCCTTTCGGGAAGGACACCCCTGCACGTACACCTGAACCGTCCGGGCGAAACAACCCGGCTGGCAGAGCTTCTCAATGAAGGACAGTCGCCGGAAGCACCCTTTACCCGGATCGACCGCATCGACATCCGCACCCGGCCCGACATGGACCTGGACCAGGTACGGAAAGGGACGGACTTTCCTGCCGAGGTGCTGAAAGTTTTCGACACATACGAAAAGGACCCGGAGAAACTCAGGGCCCTGTTAACGGAAATTGAGAAAGAATTCGGCCACCATGCCGCCCGACGCCACCTCAGCGAACTGCCGGATGAAGAGATGAACGAACTGCTCGACCGGGCCCGCTGGTTGCTGATGGACCGGCTCACGGAAGAAAAGGAAACATCATGATCCTGAAAGAGATCCATATTGACGGGTTCGGCATGTTCCACGGATTCACCCTCGGCGGACTGGACAGGGGAATTCACATCATCCGGGGCGATAACGAAGCGGGAAAATCCACCCTCCTGAAATTCATCAGGTTCACTCTTTTCGGGTATCCCCGCTTCCACGACCAGCGGATGCCTCCCCTGCGCGGCGGAAAGCACGGAGGCCGCCTGCGTGCAATGCTTTCTTCCGGAGAAGAAGCCGTGTTTGCACGATCGTCGGACGACCGCATACGCCTCATTTACCACGGCAAGGAAAGTGCAAGCCACACCCTGTGGTCGCAATTGCTGGGATATGCCACCGCGGAACTTTTCAGCAATGTGTATGCCATTTCGCTGGACGAGCTGGCGGATATGAAGCAATTGAACGAATCGGGCATGCAGGACAAACTGTTCAGCGCAGGGCTGGGAATGGGCAAAATATCGATCGGGGATATTGAAAAGGACCTGCATGGGCTGACGGAACAACTGTACACTCCCAGGGGGAGAAACCAGATAATCCCCGGGATCATGAATCAGCTGGAAGAAAAATCCAGGCACGTCACATCCATACAGGAACACCTCCCCAGGTATGCTGATCATACGGAAGAAATCAAACGTCGGGAAGAACAACTGCAACAGATGGTAAACCGGCTGGAAACCGCCCGCACAGAAAAAACACGGCTGGAACATTACCTGAAATGCTATCCTTCTTTCATAGCGCTCAAAAATGCGGAAGCCGGGCTGAAAGAACTGCCTCCCCTGCAGGATATCCCGGAGAAGGCTCCCGGAGAACTGGAAAGGCTGGAAGAAAAAGAAAAGGAACTGGAAGAAAGGCTGGATATCCTGATGAACGGCAACGGGAAGGAAGAAGGGATCCGCGGGCTGGAAGAAAAGGCCCGGCGCCTGCAGGTAAACAACCAATTGCTTGAACAGGAAAAAACCATCGCATACCTGAAGGAAAACCTGGAAAAATACAAGCAGACCCTGAATGAAAGGCAGGAAGAAGAAGAAGAGATGGTAAAACTGCAACAATCCATTGACGGGGAGCTAAAAAAGATCGGGGAAAACCGGAGCGAGCAGGATATTCTCCGGTTTACAGGACATATTGTTCATAAAAACAGGATTGGGGAATTCCGTGACCGGTTGAGCCGGGCCGTCGAGCACCGCCGGGATGCCGAAGCCTTATTCGCCGCGAGGCAGAGCCAGGAAAGGCAGATCAACCTGAAGAACCTGTTCGTATTCCTGGCAGTTATGCTTCTCATCGGCACCTTCACAGCTATATACTACAAGCTTTATGTGCTGGCCGGGGCGCTGGCGCTCACCGCCGCGGGAATTCTTACCGGGAAAAAATTCCTGCTGAACAGAGACCATCCCCGGCGGCTGGAAAAAGAACTGACAGAAGCCCGGGAAGAAGAACAGAAGGTCCGAAGCGAATACGAAAGCTACCTGGAAAAAGAACTGGGGCTTCCTTCCTTCCTGCCGCCCGAAGCAGCCCTGGAGGTGATCGGCACCATTGAACGGGTCGGGGAAATCATTGCCCAGCGAAACAAACTGCAGGAAAAGATTTACCGCGACCGGTTGCCTTTTATCCGGGAAACGGAAGAAATGGCCCGTTCCCTCGGCCACCTCCTGCCCGATGAAGCACGCCCCGCAGATACGGCCGGGATGATCGAACGGCTGGCCGCCGCATTCCGGGAAGCAGCTACCGTCAGGCAGAATAAAGAAAAGCTGGAGGAGGAACGGAACCGGTTGATAAAAGAATATGAAAATACGGAAAACCGGCTGAAAGAAATCCGGCGGAATATTCAGGAATGGATTGAAATACTGGGCGCTTCTGACCTGGATGACCTGAAAGAAAAACTCAGGGTCAACCGGCAGGTAAAAGAGCTCATGGATACCGGAAAGAAAGCGGAGGAAACCATAGAAACCATTGCGGGGTTGGGAAAAACCGGGGAAGTAGTGGAATACCTCGGCCGCCATGAGAAAGATATTCTGGAAGCACGGGAAAGGTCCCTGGGCGAAGAAATCGGTAAACTCGAAAAGGAAATCAGGGATGAAAACGCCGGCCTGGGCGCTTTGAGAAGCGAGCTCTCGCAAATGGAGGGTAAATCGGAGCTGGCCGGGGCCCTTACCGCCATGGAATCGGAAAAGGAAAAGCTCCGGATAGCCTGGAAAGAATGGCTTGCCGGCAAAATGGCCCTGAAAATTTTGCAGGAAGTCAAATCGCTGTACGAGAAAGAGAAACAGCCGGAAGTGGTCAAAAAGGCCGCCCGGTATTTTGCCCATGTAACCGGCGAACGGTACACCCGGCTGGCCACAGGACTGGACTCGCCAGGGGAAGTCAGTGTGTACGACAAGCAGGAGAATGCCAAAAAAATTACCGGGTTAAGCCGGGGCACACGTGAACAGCTCCTGCTGAGCCTCAGGCTGGGGTACATCGATGAATACGAACGCCAGGCCGAGCCCCTGCCGCTGGTGGTAGACGAGGTGCTGGTGAATTTCGATCCCGCACGGGCCCGCAGAACGGCTGAGCTCCTCCAGGAATTTGCGAAGGAACGCCAGGTGCTGGTCTTTACCTGCCATCCTTCCACCGAAAAGTACTTTGATCCGGATGCCATTCAGGTAATCCCCCTCGGGCGGGAAAAATGATGAAAAATTGCGTACCTTCGGATAACCATGAACTCCCGAATGAAAGGTCTCCTGCGAATCCTGTCCTTTTTCCTTCTGCTTGCGGCGGCAACCGCCTGCAAGGATGAAGTTTGGCCCGATCCGGTGGAATTTTCCCGTAATTTTCAGGAAGATATGAAGGCATTCCTGATGGGCATCAGCTCGGAAGCCAAAACATACGACCCTGCTTTCTGTATCGTTCCGAATAATGCAGAACGGCTGGTTACCGAAACCGGCCGGCACCAGGATTTTCCTGACCTCGAATACTTGGAAGCCATCGACGGGCTGGGGCGCGATTATCTGTTCTACGGCTATTTCGGTGTGGATGTGCTCACACCCTATTACATCAACGGAGATATCCTGGGATACCTTGAAAAAATAGTTATCTACGAAAAACCCACACTCATTACCGATTATTGCATAACGCCCGGAAAGATTGACGATTCATACAGCCGGAACGAAAACAACGGTTTCATTTCCTATGCCGCCCCCACCCTGGAACTGGACCGGCCGGCGGAATACCCTTCTCCACCCTACCGGGTCAACACGGTTGACACCGATTCCCTGCATAAAGTAAAAAATTTCCTGCACATCAAACAGCCCGGAGCCACAGGCACCCGCCAGGAATATCTGAATGCCGTTTCTGCCACAGATTACGATCTGCTGATCACCGACCCTTTTCACAACGGCATCCCTTTTACCATTCAGGAAGTGGAAAGCATGAAGGTGAAACACAGCGGGCAGAAACGCTTGGTACTGGCGGGCATGAACATCGGCCGGGCCGACATATCCGCTTATTACTGGGATACGGCCTGGGTTACGGATCCGCCTGCCTGGCTGCTTGACGAAGACCCCGATCATCCGGGTCATTACCGGGTTCGTTACTGGGAACCGGCCTGGCAGGAAATGATCTTCAGAAGTGAAAATGCTTACCTCCGGCGCATCCTGGAGGCAGGTTTCGACGGAGTTTTCCTATATGGCGCCGGGGCATTCCAGTATTTCGAAGACATGGAATCGGCAGGAAATTCGTGGGAATAATTTTTTTCATCAACAAGATATGTGTCCACTCCGGCTGCGACTTCAAGTCGCAGCCGAAGTGTTTTTTTCATGCTTTTTTGCCCCCAAAAAAGCATGTCGCTCCGTTCCGGGAACGGAGCGAAACAGCGGCCGGCGGGATGGATAAATCCAGTTTCTTTAAAAAATCCACTACGAAACGGCCCGAATAATTGGCCGGTTCTTAATTTCTGATATCATCAGGCTGCTCATGCATAGCTATGTTCCATAATTACAACGAATTTTATCAAAAGTCCCGGCCTCTGAGGGTTTTATGAGAAAAACAAGGCGGGGGAAAAAGTGGGAAGGCCTGTGCAGCGATCCTGTCTGAGTCCCTGACAAGCACAGCGCTGTCAGGGACGAGTTTGGATCGCGGCAGGCTTTCCCCCGCCGTAGTTTTTCCATAAAAGCATCAGCAGCCAAAGGGTTTTTTGCATGCTTTTTTGCCCTACAAAAAAGCATGTCGCTCCGTTTCGGGAACGGAGCGAAACAACGGCTGGCGGGATGGATAAATCAATATTCTTCAAATATTCCCATGCTAACCGGCTCGATAAACCGGTTGATTTTTCTCTTCTAAAAACAGGCAGCTCCTGCGAAGCCATGTTCCATGGTTACCACGTATTTCATTAAAACGACCGGCCTCTGAGGGTTTTATGTGAAAAACAAGGCGGGGGAAGAAGTGGGAAGGCCTGTGCAGCGATCCTGTCTGAGTCCCTGACAGGCGAAGCCCTGTCAGGGACGAGTTTGGATCGCGGCAGGCTTTCCCACGCCGTAGTTTTTCCATAAAAGCATCAGCAGACGAAGGGTTTTTTGCATGCTTTTTTGCCCCCAAAAAAGCATGTCGCTCCGTTTCGGGAACGGAGCGAAACACCGGCCGGTGGGTTGGATAAATCAATATTTTTCAAACATTCCTCTTCTAACCGGCTCGATAAACCGGTTGATTCTTCTCTTCTAAAAACAGGCAGCTCCTGCGAAGCCATGTTCCATGGTTACCACGTATTTCATCAAAAGTCCCGGCCTCTGAGGGTTTTATGAGAAAAACAAGGCGGGGGAAGAAGTGGGAAGGCCTGTGCAGCGATCCTGTCTGAGTCCCTGACAAGCACAGCGCTGTCAGGGACGAGTTTGGATCGCGGCAGGCTTTCCCCCGCCGTAGTTTTTCCATAAAAGCATCAGCAGCCAAAGGGTTTTTTGCATGCTTTTTTGCCCTACAAAAAAGCATGTCGCTCCGTTTCGGGAACGGAGCGAAACAGTGGCCGGCGGGATGGATCAATCCGGTTTCTTCAAACAATCCGCTACAAACGGCAATATAAACCTGCTGATACTTTTCTTCAAAAAACCGTCAGCCTCTACGAAGCCATGTCTTACAATTACCACGTATTTCATCAAAACGACCGGCCTCTGAGGGTTTTATGAGAAAAACAAGGCGGGGGAAGAAGTGGGAAGGCCTGTGCAGCGATCCTGTCTGAGTCCCTGACAGGCGAAGCCCTGTCAGGGACGAGTTTGGATCGCGGCAGGCTTTCCCACGC
>Ga0209614_1001718_pt1 | contig 15575 bp, 16 predicted proteins | sample BlaSprsedimmetaG_FD_185484 | JGI IMG/M metagenome (GOLD analysis project Ga0209614, IMG submission 185484) | Hot spring sediment bacterial and archeal communities from California, USA to study Microbial Dark Matter (Phase II) - Blank Spring... ... | reverse complement strand
TGGGCGGACCAAATCAGGAAACAAAGTTTGAGCTAGTGCGCGCCAAGAAACTAGACGAAGTAGAAGACGAGAAGATAACCGTAATCGGACCAGACCTCAAAGACCTAGAAGAAGGAAGCAGTGTTCCCTTTGGCATCTACATAGAGATCGCTGGCGAAAAAGTTGAAGAGGACCTTGAGGGTGTAGTAGAGCGCCGCATCCACGAATACTGCAACTTCATCGAAGGAATCATGCACCTGAACCAACGCTACGACATATGGATACGCGTAAGCAAGAAGTCGTTCCAGAAAGGGCTGAACTCCTTCATCTATGTAGGCAAGGTCTTAACAAGGCTCTACAAGAGCGAGTTGCCCTTCATAGAGAAAATTCAGATCACCTTCATAACTGACCCAGCTAAAGTCAAAGAAATGCACGATCAAGCACTGGAAATTTATGATGCCAGAGACGCAAAAGCGCGAGGAATGAAAGACGCAGAAGTCGACACCTTCTACGGTTGTACTTTATGCCAATCCTTTGCTCCAACACACATGTGCGTAATCACTCCGCAACGATACTCCAACTGTGGATCCATTAGCTGGTTCGACGGCAGAGCCTCTGCACAGGTTGACCCAAAAGGACCAGTTTTTGCCATTGATAAAGGAGAAGTACTTGACAAAGAGAAAGGAGAATTCTCTGGCGTCAACGAAACTATAAAGAATAAGACCCTAGGCGCTGTTGACCGGGTATGGATGTATACCGGATTCGGTTACCCACACACCTCTTGCGGCTGTTTTGAAGCTATAGCTTTCTACATTCCAGAGGTAGAGGGTTACGGCATAGTAGATCGAGGATTCAAAGGAGTGGCCGTAAACGGATTATCCTTCTCAACATTGGCGGACTCAACTGCCGGAGGCAGACAAGTAGACGGTTTCCATGGCATATCCATTGAGTACATTCGGTCACCCAAGTTCCTGCAAGCAGATGGAGGCTGGGACCGAGTTGTTTGGCTGCCACAAGGAATCAAGGATCGGGTCAAAGACTTCATTCCAGAAGAAGCTGTTGACAAAATAGCGACAGAAAACGACGCGAAAACTGTTGATGAGCTAAAGGCTTTCCTAGAGAAAAAGAATCATCCTGTTGTCCAAAGATGGAAAGAGGCTCCAGTTGAAGAAGAACCTGCCGCTGAAGGCGAAGAAGCTCCAGAAGCAGCAGCGTTTCCAGTTTCTGCAGCGACTGTTTCCGCAGGCGGATTCAAAATAATATTCAAAAACGCCAAGATTCACGCAGAGAAAGTAATAATTAAACGGGAAAAACAAAAGAGGCGAAAATAAATGCCCAAAAGGGCGGAAAAAGACTCAGACCTCAAACTCCCCCCTGAGCTCTTGGATTTACTTGCTGGCAACGATGAAATTGAACTCGAAGATGTAGAGATGATAATCGAGGAACTGCAGTTCTTGTTTCAGCCAGGAGTTATGCCTGCTGCCTCAAGAATGGTTCCGCCAACAAAAGCTAAGCCTACATCGCTTTTGGATGCCCCATTCACTCTTCCAGTGCAGACGTATCCGTCGCAAATCGTTGAAGTCCAGCTTGGAGCCACAAAGAGCGAAGGCGGAAGCAGAGGAAAATCGATCGTTGTTGGCGGAGAGAAGTCTCCAGCCTTCTACACCTTCGAAAATCCCACCCCCAATCCCCCCGTCATTTCTTTCGACGTTTTCGACTCCAAGGTGCCCCTGCCGAAAGCCGTGAAAACAAATTTCACGGATGTCCTCGAAGATCCTGCAGCATGGGCAAAGTTTTGTGTTGAAAAGTACGGAGCAGACATGATCACTCTACACCTCGTCAGCATCGATCCTCTGAACGAGAAACCCTCAACCCCTGCGGAAGCCGCCAAAACGGTGGAAGATGTCCTCCAGGCCGTTGACGTTCCCCTTATCATAGGAGGATGCGGCGACGCCGAAAAGGACTTGGCAGTCTTTGAAAAGGTTACTGCTGCCGCTGCCGGAGAACGGCTGCTTATCAGCACGGTTACCTTAGACATGGACATTGAAAAGTCTGCTAATCTAATCAAGGAGCATGGTCACGTTGCTTTAGCCTTCTCGCCTATGGACCTGAACCAAGCAAGGGAGCTGAACCGGCGCCTCTTCGAGTTCCTGCCAAAAGAACAGATAATCATGGACACCACAACAGCTGCTCTGGGATATGGACTTGATTATGCTTACACCATCATGGAGCGGGCTAGGCTAGCAGGTTTGATGGGCGACCCAGAGCTTCAGCAACCCATGTCATCTGGAACAACCAATGCTTGGGCTGCAAGGGAAGCTTGGCAGAAGATGGATCCTCAATGGGGCGCCAGAGAACTTCGAGGACCCCTCTGGGAAACCGTCACAGCGCTGACACTGCTACTGGCTGGCGTCGATGTGTTCATGATGATGCATCCAGCAGCCGTTCAAACTCTTAGAAACGTGGTCAAAGAATTGTCGGCAAAGAGAGGCAGAGGAGATCCAGAAAAGGTGGCTAACTGGATGTCAGCAAAATTTTAAGGAAGGATTAGAGATGACGGAAAGAGAAATTAAACGAGGAATGAAGGAACTCAGCCCAATTGACGTTTATACACTGCTTCCCAAAACAAACTGTAAGGAATGTGGAGAAGAAAACTGTATGGCTTTCGCCACGAAAGTGGTGAACAGGGAAGTTTCTATCGATCAGTGTCCTCCACTTTTGACGAAGAAATACGAAAAGAATTACAAGCAGCTCAAGGAGATGCTTAAGCCAGCCGTCAAGGAGGTAACTGTTGGTGTTGATGACAGTGCAGTTAAGATTGGCGGAAAACTGGTCATGTACCGCCACGAGTTCACCTATTTCAATCCAACACCAATCGCCATAGATGTCACAGACGAAATGTCTGACGAGGAATTGTCTGACCGCATAAAGAAAACTCAAGAATTCTCATACACGTATATCGGTAACGATCTGAAACTCCAAATGGTGGCCGTCCGCTCCACTTCCAGCGACCCCGACAAATTCAAAGCCGCAGTTAAGAAAGTTGCAGAAAAAACCAAGCTGCCAATAATTTTGTGCTCCTCTGATTCAGCAGTCATGGAAAGCGGTTTGATGGCTATTCCTGAAGCTCGACCTCTCATCTACGCTGCCACAAAGGATAACTGGAAGGAAATGGCGGAGCTGGCGTTGATGTATAAATGCCCGTTGGTTGTTTCTGCTCCAAACGACCTCGATCTTCTCAGATCCTTAGTTAAGACCATGAAGGAATACGGCGTCGAAGACCTTGTATTGGATCCCGGCACCTTCCCCAGTGCAGGTTTAGGAGACACCATAAACAATTTCACTATACTCCGTCGAGCAGCATGCAACATGGGCGACGAACTGGCAGGCTATCCTCTGATTGGAACACCTATTGTAGCCTGGACTGAACCCGCGAAATCTCCGACAGTAAATGCTTGGAAAGAAGCGCAAGTTGCCTCTATGCTAGTAGTCAGATTTGCGGACATCATGATTATGCATGGTCTCGAAGGCTGGGCTCTTCTTCCGCTGACTGTGTTGAGACAGAACATATACACTGACCCCAGAAAACCGGTTGCTGTAGAACCAGGATTGAGAACCATTGGAACTCCAGATGAAAACTCTCCGGTGCTGATGACATCGAACTTTGCGTTAACCTACTACACTGTGGAACAGGACATAGAATCCGCGGGTAAGTCTGCGTATCTTCTGGTTGTTGATTCTGAAGGAACAGCTATAGACAGTGGGGTTGCTGGCAGAAAACTTACAGCGGACACGGTTGCGGATGCTATCAAAGAGAGCAAGGTGGAGGAAAAGGTGAAACACCGAAAACTGATAATACCCGGTAAAGCGGCGCGCATCAGCGGAGAAATAGAGGAGCTGTCCAACTGGGAAGTTCTGGTTGGACCACAAGACTCTTCGGGTATACCAAAATACCTACAGGATAAGTGGAAGTAGCTTATCCCCACTACTTTCTTTTTTGTTGCTTTCTTATTCTGGCTTTGCTGCAACTTTGTATCTGCCAACAGCATTGCATAAAATGTAACGCTATCGCTCTGTTTTGTAAGGGTTTATCCGTAATGAATACATAACACTCTAAGACGATCACACCTCTAGAATAAAAAGTGAAGCATCTTAGGAGATTACTGAATTGCCCAAAAAGAACACGGATTCAAGTGTGAACATCTATGATCTCCTCTCGGAAGCTTCTGAGGAAAAAGAAGAAAAGAAGAGCAGGCGGGCTGAGCTTCTGGGGTCCATGGGGGTTGAGGACCGATTTGAAGCGGGAAGCATCGAGATTGACATGCGAAGCTGCATAGGAATAGAATGCAATTTGTGCGTAAAAGCCTGCCCCACCAACGCCCTCTACTGGAAAGCTGGAGAGATAGGAATCGAAGAAGATCTATGCATCCACTGTACCGCATGTGTGCTCAACTGCTGTGTAGACGATTGTATCAGGGTCACCAGAAAGCGTCCAGACGGCAAAACAGAAAGTTTCAGCAAACCAAAGGATGTTCTGAAGCTAAATCGTAGCATCATTTCCAAGAAAAAGCGGGAAGCCGTGAAGTCCATCTTCGAAAATCCTGAAGATTATTACCTAAAACAGGAAAAATAGGTGAATCTCCAACCTGTTACGTCGGTTTCTTTGGAGTTAAGACCGCTTAGACTCGAGGAGTTTTCTTCTTCTGTCCTCTCCGGGCTTAAGCACGTCTTCCACCATCTTGAACTGTCTCTCGTAAAGGTGGCAGTTCTTGCTGTGAAAAATGAGTTTGCCCGTTTTGATGTCTAGGTTGCTTCGTCTGTTAATCTCTGAAGCGAGGGCTTCGTTGAATATCTGGATTCCAGCTATGTTGGCGGACAGTCCTGCGTAGGCATCCCAGGACCTGAAGTAACATGTCAAATGCAGTTGATTATCCAGTATTTCGGTGTCAATCAAACTTAAACATGGAGGCTCATGTTTTCTATCAGAGGTTAGGCTTTTTTTGATGTCTTCTGGTAGCCGAATCACAAAGGTCACCTGTCTGTCTCTCTTCTCCTCCACGTATCTCTTAACGGCTTCTTCCACCTGATCCACAGGTTCTCTCATCCTGCTTCCATACGTGTATGTTTCGTCCTCTATTGCTCCAGACCACAGATATTTCAGAGCATACCATTGAACATACTTCATGTCGCAGGGAGCCATAAAATCAACTAAGGGACGATTCTCAGGATGGGCGATTTCGATGCTCAGGTTCAACTTCTTAGTCTTGGAAACCTCGGAGCCGTATCCCACCTCAAAGCAGTCTCCATTGACCCATATTTCATGTAAAACCTTGTACCAAGCATCTGGGCAATCAAAGGCTTTAATCACAGCATACTTCAAGATGGAACCTCCAGTCTGTTTATACATTACATGTAACTCTTATAATTGCTTTTCACAACAAAAAAAAGATGTGAAAAAGAAAAGATTGAATATTGTAAATAGATTGTAGCTGGTTAGCTTAGTATCTATTTCTTCTCGGGGGTCTTCGTTTAGCGTAACATTCTCGGCAGTATACAGGTCTGCTAGAATCAGGCTTAAAAGGAACTTGGCATTTCTGTCCACACTCCGCGCAGACTGCATCGTGCATTTCTCTTGGTCTTCCATAAGACATTCGCATCGCACCTCCTATTCGTTATGAGAATTAGTTTCTTCCGAACACTAATCCTGAAATGTTTATCTTAAACTTACTTATAAAGTTGTGGACTATCATCCAAAAATGGTTGCCAATTTGATGCAGCTGAGAAGGAGCGCTTGCTTTTTTTGTATGCAGTTAACTGGTTGCCATGATTGCTTATTTAGTGATGATCTAGTGTTACAGTAATTATTCTTTAAAAGGTGGTAATTTTAAGGCTAGCTTTGTCTTTTTCGGAACAAGTTTCTGTTTTTAGTTGAACAGTGTTTCCACAACTTTTGCATTTAACCTTAACACTGCTCATGGAAATTAGTCTGAAGGGTGTCAAGCGTCCACATTTTTGGCATTTAGCAAACCGGAGTATTCTGCGGTCTTTTTTATGGATTGTTTCAAGCAGCGCCGTAAAGATGTTGTATTCTTCGTGTTTTGGGATTTCCACGGGAACTCACCGCATTAGAGCTCTTGCTTCCACAGGTTTTATTTGTCTCAGAAGGTTTGACATTTCCCTATAATTTTCGACATATTGGTTACCTTTAGCAGTTGTTTCGTAGAGCTTCTTTCCATTTTCTACGCGAACTCTAAGGAACCCCTTTTCAGTTAGGAAGGAAAGATACTCGTTCACCTGGCTGAAACTCAAATTTGCACTATACATTATACGCGTCTTAAGTTGGCACTCTTTCGTTGCCTCCATTATTTCAGCCATTATATGTAGACGGTCTCTGCGGTCCCAAACTGTTTGCACAGCACTATTCATCAAATACAATTCCTCTCTAATTTAGTTCAGTAATTTTCTTCTATACTTCTCACGGTTAAAATACTGTGCTTCTGTAGTATGCATATTACGAAAAAAAGAATATGACAACAGTTATCTAACGCAGGTCATTTCGGCGCAGCAGAGCTTTGCTTTTTTGTGGCCAATCGGCTAAATGATTGCTAGGTGTTCAAGGAGTATCTTCAGTCCTATAGCTATCAGAATTAGGCCGCCTAACGACTCCACTCTGTTTTTTAGGATGGATCCAAATCTGCCGCCGATATAGACTCCGAAAAACGACAGGAAAAAGGTGACAACTCCAGTTACGATTGCAGGGATTGTGGCTGAAACATTGAGAAGAGAAAGGCTGAGACCAACGGCTAAAGCGTCGATACTGGTGGCGATAGATAGTATTAGCAGTACTTTGATGCTGAGAGAGCTGACTAGTCTAGCGGATTCCTTTCTGGTGGACTCGTAAATCATTCTGGAGCCAATAAAAGTTAGAAGAAAAAAGGCTACCCAATGGTCATATTCTGAAATCAAATCTAGAAGATGGGTTCCTGCGTACCATCCGATGATGAGCATGATTGCTTGGAAGAATCCGAAGAAGGAGGCTATTTTGAGGGCATTAGTGGTTTTGAATGTTTTATTTGCTAATCCGTTTGCTATGGCTACCGAAAACGAGTCCATCGCCAATCCTAAAGCAATTAGCAGTATTGTTATGTCCATTCGGCTTCACTTTTGGGGTTGTATTTTGGGAATAAGCGTACACCTAAAAACGTTTCTGAGCTAGAAGTCGTAAATCTGAAAATTTTGAGGTCTTCCTAAACTGAGAGCAATATTAATAAGTGGAAAGTGCGTCGAGGTCGGTATTCAAGTTTGGATAGTGTGTGACTTTCGTAATCTCTGAAATTGTCGACAAGGAAACTGGAGCCGGTCTTTCGATTCCCGTAGACTTGATTCGCACCTTCGGCATCATCTTAGTAGTGTTGCTTCACGCATCAAACGAATACTACACTGCCATACAGCAGACTGCTCTTGAATCGCCGGTGTATTGGTGGTCATCTACTATCTACAAGTCCTTCGCTCTGCCCTGTGTTCCTTTGTTTGTTATTCTGAGTGGCGCCTTGCTGCTTCAGCCATCCAAAATTAACGAGCCTATCCGAGTTTTTCTTAAGAAACGGTTTAATCGTATTGGTTTAGCTTTCCTGTTCTGGAGTGCAGTCTATCTGGTGTGGGCGTTCTTGGTTACCGAGACGCCTGTCACTTTGAACAATGTTGTCGAGGGGACACTCTACAGCCTATTCTCTGGCTCTTACTATCATTTCTGGTTTCTTTATCTGATAGCTGGATTATACTTGCTTACTCCTATTTTGCGTAAAATAGTGTCAGTTAAGGACCCAAAAATTCTCAAGTACCTAATACTCCTCTGGTTTGTAGACGTAGCCGTTGTGCCGCTTGTACAATTGGTTACAGGATATTCCCTGAACGACACTGTTTTTGTGATTGGCGGCTTCATAGGCTATTTCGTTTTGGGCATATACCTGCAGAGAGTAAAGGTCAGTTCATCAATTTTGCATCTGCTCTTTTTATTGAGTTTCATTTTTACAATAGCTAGTACCTGGCTTCTGCATTTCCATTTCGAATCTTTAAGTCACAACTACTTCTTTTTCGGTTATCTGTCTGTGAATGTCATACTGGCATCGGTTACTATGTTCCTTCTTTTGAGCAAGTTATCTGCCAATTGGTCAAGAAACGTTCACCCTCTTGTCAGCAGGGGCGTGCATGCAATCGGTAGAAACACTTTGCCGATATACATGTTCCATCTAATTGTTATGGAAACACTTCAAAGAGGCTACTTAGGCTTCAAACTGAGTCTCACAGTCATGAATCCGATTCTTGGAATCCCTGTTATAACTGCAGTTACGCTTTTGATTACGTTTGGTTTAATCCTTGTCATGAAAAAAATACCTATTTTGAAGACACTCATCGGCTAAGCAGATACTAAAAGCATTGTAAAAATTAAGAACTTTCAGTGAAAAGAATAATCGCTTCGTAAACCTCATTGGCTATGACTGCTGCTCCTTCGCTGCTGGGATGTACGCCGTCCCAGAAATACTCTGGATGATCTTCTAATGCAGAGTAAACATCGATAATGGGCAGCCCCTCCCCGTTTGCTATCTGCTCAATACGCGGAATTATCCCCTCTAACAAATTTTCGTTTTTTAGTTCATGTTCATTGTCAAAAAGTGGGGGCGGTTTCACGAGAAAAACTTTTGGATTACTTTCTATCTCTTGGATTTCGTTGATCAGTTTCATGTAGTCGGAAACAAAATTTTCGATTGATTTGAAGTGGTCTGTGCGGGCATCATTGGTTCCAAGCATGATAACGGCGATATCTGGTAGAAAGTTTTTCGCTCTTACAAATTCAACCTGATCGATGTAGGGTTTCCCTGTATCCATCAAAACTGTTGCACCGCCGACACCGAAGTTTCCCACTGTGTAATTGGATCCGAGAAGAGCTTGTAGCGCATTTGGGTAGTAACCCATGTCTGTTATGCTGTCACCGATACAGGCAACACGAATCAAGTTGGCGCTGCCGTCGTCGTATGCCATGTTTTGAAGAATTATTGTTAATATACTCAGAGTTACTAGCAGAACGCCGACGCATACTACAACCTTTTTTACGTTTATATCAATCCTTCCTTGACTAAACACAGGATTACTGAACTCTACTGTTCATTAATCTAAAAAGATTTTTGAGCCAAACATTAGATGTGCAGCATACCCTTTGCCTTTAATCGCCTCTAATCTCAAGTCGAGTAACCCATATTCTGATTTATGGATGACCGCAGCCGTTCCTTTTCACAAGTTTTCTAAACGATGTATCTGTAGGCTACGTACTTTCCCGCAGTTTGACTTTTTCTGATAACCCTAACTATGTCTCCTGGTTTGCCGCCCACCGCTATGATGGCTGGGTCGTAAGCGTTGATTCGAGGCAACTGGTAAGGTTGCACTTTGTGCTCTTCCAGAAATTTTTCTTTTTCTTCGGGTGTGAGAAGTTCATGTTTGGACACGAAGTCGTGATCAAAAACGTTGAAAGATGGAAAGTTTGGCGGAATCAGTTCTATTTCGTTTTTTTTGGAGCGGGTCTTGGCAGTGTGGGTGTACTTTCCGATTGTGGTGATGATTCCTTTCTCAACCTTCGCGTCATCCATGGCCTTCTTGAGTTGCGTAACATATGCGACTCCCACTGTTCCATCGGTGGTAACAGCCCACAGAATGGCTTTCTCGCCATCTTTCATTTTAATCTTGTAGCTGATGGCATTCTTTATGTCTTCCTTTTCTATTATCTTGTAATCGCGAAGTTTTATGAGAACGTTGGTTTTTTTCTCCACCAATGTTTCTTTAGAACTCAACTATCCATTCCTCACGCTAGACAAGTATTTAGAGGGAAAACAGTCTGCAACCCTTAAACTTTACGCTATTTTGGCTCAACTTTAGATGATTTTTCTTCGGTTACAGTGATTACGGATGTGGGACAGGAATCTTCCGCCTCTCTGGCAACTTCAATCTCCTCATCCTCGAAGACTCCCGAGGATAAATTATCATCTGTTTCTCCCCCAACCACAGTTGACCTTCCTTCATCGTCCGGCTCGAAATGAGTTGGGTCTATGCTGTAGCACGTACCGCAGGAGATACATCCCTCACGTTCAATCTCAATCTTATACTTCACCTAAAATCACCACCTTAATGTTAGTAAAGTCTGGTTTATTAAACAATTAAAACTTGTTATGCTACGCAAACGCAAAACTTGGGAGACACAGAAAAACTCGGTTGGAACGTCTCCCGCATATTAGGCTCCTAATAGAGGTACATTGTTGAAAACAATCTTTTTCTGGAAAAGCAACCATTTTGCCAAAAATTCGCTTTTTTTAGACGATTCCGCGTTTAGAAGGAAGTAAAATCATAAAAAATAGAAGTTGTTTTGTTTTCTGGTCTGTTTTACCATTCCTCGTCTTCATCCTCTTCTTCTTCCTCATCTTCATCTTCTTCCCAGTCTTCTTCCATCAAACCTCTTTTCACCTCCCCATCCATTGTGCTTCAACGTCAATGTCTTTGAGAAAACACCTAACAGATTCAAATAAGCATTACGCAGAAAAACCTACACCCGCCCAAGCCTGCTCTTCGCTTCCTCCAAAGTTTTTTCTATCCTCTTCCAGTGCGCCCCCCGCCAATAAACCTGACCACACTCTGGACACCTCCAAAAATCACCGTAGTACATCGACGTTGCCTCAGGAACCTCATCAACCACCACCTCTTTAGGCACAGCCTCAATCCTAGCGTTACATTTGGGGCAACGAGAAACACTCAAATCAATCTCCAGCATGAAACCGAACCGCCCAGCCAAATCAGCAAGTTTCCCAGCTTCATCCGTTGCCTCAACCAAAACCGCATCCAATCCACGAGCAACAGCCTGCTGATACAGTTTATGGTCGCGGGTAAGCAGAACCCGCTTCTCAGCTTTCGCTAATTCAACAAGCTTTTCATCGTCAGCAGACCGAAAATAACTGACGTCATGCCCCAGCATACGAAGCCAACGGGTCAGTTTGCCCAGCATTCCATCAGTTATGAACCTCAAAACCGACAACCAAACACTACCTAGCAACGATATAGAATTTAACAGTGACCATGAACTCGACGAGCCGCAGAGAATTCACTAGTGTCCACTAGGTATCCGCTGAATGTCACGTTGTTATGTGACAGAATTACAGCCGATACAATGTCACAGAAACTTGATTGCTGACGCTTGCCGCAAAGCTAAATTTAAATATGTATAACGGTGTTATGTCCCTGAGTGTCACAGCATGAGAGTTTACATGGACTACGCCGCAACCACACCCGTTGACCCCCGAGTATTCGAAGCCATGAAGCCCTACTTCAGCGAAAAATATGGAAACAGCGTCTCCCTACACAAAGAGGGCAGAGAAGCAAAAGAGGCACTAGAACAATCAAGAGAAACAATCGCGGAAATGATGAATGCAGAACCCAACGAAGTCATATTCATGGGTAGCGCCACCGAGTCCACCAACATGGCACTGAAGGGAATAGCCTTCGCCAACAGAAAAAAAGGAAAACACATAGTGACATCAAAGATAGAACATCACTGCGTCCTTGAACCTGCACACTGGCTAGAAAAACAAGGATTCGAAATCACTCGTCTCCCAGTAGACAAATTCGGCTTCATCGATTTAACCCAGTTAGAAAACGCGATAAGAAAAGACACCATCTTAGTCTCCATCATGCACGCCAACAATGAGATAGGCACCATCCAAAACATCGAAAAAATAGGGAAAATTTGCAAAGAGAAAGGCATATACTTTCACTCCGACGCAGCCCAAAGCTTCGGCAAGATTCCCATCGACGTCAAAAAGATGAATATTGACCTCTTGTCCATCAGCTCCCACAAGATGTACGGACCCAAAGGAGTCGGCGGACTATACATACGGAAAGGCACAAAAATTGAGCCAATCATCCATGGAGGAGGACATGAATTCAGAAAAAGATCAGCGACAGAAAACGTTGCAGGAATTGTCGGCTTCGCTGAAGCAGCCAGAATCCAAAAAGAGGAAATGGCTTCCGACGCAGAAAATCAGACTGCCTTCAGAGACAAGCTGATAAACGAATTGCTGAAAATAGAAGATGCACACCTTACGGGGCACCCAACTGAGAGGTTGCCCAACAACGCCAGCTTCTGGTTCGCTTACATCGAAGGAGAATCTCTGCTCATGCAACTAGACATGAACGGCGTATCCGCCTCCACAGGCTCAGCGTGCTCTTCTGAAAGCCTAGAAGCAAGCCATGTGTTGCTGTCCCTCGGATTGAAACCTCAAGAAGCCCACGGGTCTCTAAGACTGTCTCTGGGAAAATACAGCACAAAAGAAGAAGTGGACTATGTTCTAGAGGTAGTGCCAAAATCGGTTGAAAGGTTAAGGGAGATTTCTCCATTCAAGAAAGGGTGGAAACAGTAAACATAGCTTATTTCTGAGAAAAAATTGAAGCAACTCCAGTTGACGACCACTAACCTTAAAGACAAAAACGGTTTAGCTCTAACAAAGAGCGATACAGACAATGCCGCTTGACTTCTCTGAAATTCTGGTAACCGGAGGCGCAGGATTCATAGGCAGCCACATAGTAGACCGATTGCTCGATGAAGGATTCAAAGTTAGAGTTCTTGACAATCTTTCGACAGGAGACAAAAAGAACCTAGTTCACCACCAGAACAAAAAAACATTCCAGTTCATAGAAGGCGACATCAGAAACTTCGAGTTGGCACAGAAGGCAGTTAGAGGCGTTGACGCAGTTATTCATGAAGCGGCTTTGGTGAGCGTCACCCGTTCAGTAGAAAATCTTTTACTGTCAAACGAAATAAACGTCACCGGAACTCTGAATCTGCTTAAAGCCTCCGCAGATGCGCACGTGAAACGGTTTGTTCTCGCTTCCTCCTGTGCAGTATATGGCGACACCGAAACCCTGCCCAACCACGAAAACTTGGCGCCTAAACCACTTTCACCTTACGCCGTCGACAAGTTGGCTGCCGAATATTATGCAAAAATTTTCTACGATGTTTACGGTCTTGAAGCTGCCATTTTACGCTACTTCAATGTTTATGGTCCCAGACAAAAGCATAGTCCTTACAGCGGCGTAATCTCGGTCTTGATAAACCGCCTCCTAGAAGATAAGCCTCCAACAATTTATGGGGACGGAGAGCAGACGCGCGACTTCGTCAATGTCAAAGACGTGGTAGAAGCCAACAGGCTCGCCTTATCGAAACGGGAGGCTGTGGGAGAGGTTTTCAACATAAGCACAGGGGAACCCATCACCATAAACAAGCTCACAGAAACACTTCAGAAGATTACGGGCAGGTCGTCCATTAAACCAGTTCACGCCGAACCTAGACTTGGAGACATAAAGCACAGTTATGGCGACATCACTAAAGCCAAAAGAAACTTGGGATACGAACCTAAGGTTCAGCTTGAGAAGGGGCTAAGCGAGCTTGTCAAAGCTTACTCAAAGCAATAAAGCACTAAACGATGCTGCTCTTTTTCTTTGGCCTAACTTTTGCTGAATGCACTTTCTGCAACTTCCAATACCTGAAGCGCCTCCTGAGTGTTACAAAGTGGGGGTAAGACATCATGCTTTTTAACGGAATCAACAAAACACTGCAATTCCATCAACAAAGGTTCACTTGCTGAGACAGGGATATCTTCTTCAACATGCCTAGATAACCACAGGATATCATCCCAGCTTCCATGCTCAATTTTCGCTTCGGGCGGAGCTCTGTACGATTTCAGTTTTTGTTGCGCGTAATTCAGAGTGTAAAATCTTTTGTTGCCATACAGGTGGATGAGACGCAGTTTATAGTTTGGGAGCCAGCTTGCCTCAATGTGACTGTGCATGTGACCGTATTTCAGTGAAATATATGCGTAGTCTTCAAAGTTGTTGTTTGATCTGCTGGAAAAGTGGCTGTAAAGCACCTCTGGCGCAGTTCCGGTGAGATAATTCAGTATGTCAATTTCGTGGGATGCCAAATCTAAGAACACGCCGCTGTATTTCGTTCTTGGCGGAAACGGACCAAAACGCATAGAAACCGTAGAATAAATTTGAGAAAAATCCACGAGTTCCCTTAACTTGCTAACTGCAGAGTTAAATCTTTCAATATAGCCCACAGCCAACAACCTGTCCATTTTCGCCGCCTTTCTAGTCATCTCTTCACCATTTCTTATGGTGTCGGCGAAAGGTTTCTCAACCAAAACATGTTTGCCTTTTTCCAAAGCTTCTATGACAACGTCTCTGTGCATGGAAGTGGGGGTACATACACTCACTGCATCAAAATTCTCCCCCAGAAACTCTTCAGAATCCTCAAAGAATTTGCAATTGTACGTTTTGGCTAGCTGCTTTTTTTCTGGATTGCTATCGCAAATACCAACTAACTCACATTCGTCAAGTTTGCTGTAAACCCTAGCATGAGCAGACCCCATGAACCCAAGTCCGATGACGCCGACTTTCACTTTCATTTCAAACTCACCTGAATGGCTAGATGATCGAGCGCTAATTTTGACGGATACAGCTAATAAACGTTAGCAAATTACAGATTAACATTTGTACATACCCAATGAAAATGGTGCCGTTTACATTGCAGCATCATCGGTCACGGTCTTCTTTACGGTAGGGTGCCTGAAGATACTAAATGGTTTAACAGAAGGACCCTACAGTTGTAGTCACAAAATCATTGTATTGAAAGTTAGATTATCAATGCTGTCGTCAATGCCAAAATTATTAATTCTGAATATTTATGGCGTATTCGGGAGTATTTTATTTTCGGTTCTTGAAGACCGATTATTCTTAATTTGATGTGCTTGAATGTAGGCGCAAACCATCTCTTCCAGCAAAACATGAGCGGCTGCCAAGGTTCTTGGCAATTTGCAATAATCTCTCCCAATCCCTACCTGAGCTCCCTCCTTTCATCTGCCCAGTATCCAATCCGACTGCAAAATCGGCTGCGGCTTCTCCCAACCCTCTGCTACTACACAACATAACACCATAGTTACTTCGATATGCTAGTTGTGCTGTTTTTACGGCGTCACTTACAGTCCTCATTCGGTTGACTTTCAATACGATTGAATTGCATGAACCCATCTCTATCCCTTTTTGGAAACGATTGAGGCTTGTTCCAAATATATCATCGCCAACTACTTCAATACCTAACTCTTTTGTCAGAATTGCATGGCCTTCAAAGTCTTCTTCGTCAAGTGGATCCTCAAGAATTACAATGGGGTACGTAGAGACAATGTCATTATACATGTCTATTAGTTTATCTCTAGTCTTATCATCTTCTGAGAATAACCCTATGAATTTTTTTCTTCTATTGTTGTAATAAAAGCTAGCAGCAACATCAATCATTATGCCTATCTTGTTTTTGTAGCCCATGTCGGTAATAGTATTCGTCAAAAGTTCCCAAAGCTTGCTATCGTTTATGAACGCACGCTTTTTGGTGGAAAATATTTTGGAATGAACGGATCGTAGGTATTTCGTAAAGTCTGAGAGAAATCCAAAGACAAGAGGGTTAGAATATATCTGACCCAAAAGCGCGCTCGCGCGGAGTTTGATAT
>Ga0209614_1001715_pt1 | contig 15602 bp, 9 predicted proteins | sample BlaSprsedimmetaG_FD_185484 | JGI IMG/M metagenome (GOLD analysis project Ga0209614, IMG submission 185484) | Hot spring sediment bacterial and archeal communities from California, USA to study Microbial Dark Matter (Phase II) - Blank Spring... ... | reverse complement strand
CCCACTCATGCATAGGCTTTTCCTCCTTTGCTCCTGCAAAGGGGCTTTCCCGGAGGAGAAGCCTATTTTATTTTTCGCCGGATCGGTAGAACCTATCCGGGTCCACCACCAGAGGTGGTGGGTTTATGAACAACTAATATAACACGAAAGTCTTCCTTTAACCAGGGCTGCGAGCACGGCATCCTCATCGACGATGGGACCGCGGGCGAAATTGAGCAGCACCGCGCCCGGCTTCATCGCCCCCAGGAACTCCTCCGCCACCAGGCCCTCGGTATTCCTGTTCAACGGCACGTGCAGGGAAACAAAATCCGCCCCGGCCAGCAGTTCCCGGCGGGAACGGGTTATCTCCGCTTCCGGGGACAGCTTGTGGATATTCCCCAGGACCGGATTGGGGTCAAAACCCACGACCCGCATGTGCTGCTGGATTCCCATGTTGGCAATCCTGACCCCGATCATTCCCAGGCCGATAACCCCCAGGGTTTTGCCGGCCATCTCCACCCCCTTGAATTCCTTCTTGCGATCCTCGACCACCTTGTCGAGCGCCGCTCCTTTCAGGCCGGCCAGCGACCTGCAGAAGGCGAGGCCCTGGTGGGTGTGCCGCAGCCAGTTGCCCAGCATGGTGAAGACCAGTTCGGTCACCGCGTTGGCATTCGCCCCCGGTGTATTGAATACGCAGATCCCCTGCTGCGACGCCGCGTCCACCGGGATATTGTTCACTCCCGCGCCGGCCCTGGCTATGGCCAGGAGGTTCGGAAACCGTTCGATCTCCACCCTGGAACTGCGCACTATGATGCCGTGGGGATCCTTTTCGGCCGCGTCCACCAGATACCTGTCCCCGAACAGGGCCAGGCCGTTGGGAGCGACCGCATTGAGTGTCTTTATGCGATATCTGTTCATCGATGCCGTTTGTCAGGTAAATATTGCGGCCTCCTGGACCCCGGTCAGCCAATGAGATACAGTCATGCCAAACGGCTCCAGACCTACAATAAACAAACCTTTGCTGTCAAGCAAAAGGAAGGGGACAATCGATCAGCCAACCCTTTTCTTTTCAGGAATAATGGTTAAGATAAATGGAACTTTTATCCATTTCCCTCAATGCACTTCAGGAAAAATACCATGTCCCTCAGCTCCTTTTCATCCCCTGCTTCCGGCTTTCTCCTGTTCGCGGCACTGTTGACCGTCCTCTTCCTGTTCCACGGCGAACGGGCCCGCGCCGATGAGGCCGCGCCGCCGGAAAATACCATTAATATCTCCTTTCGTCCGGAACAGCGATCCATGACCGGCACCGCCCGCATCGTTCTGCCGCCGGATACGCCCCTCACCCTCCATTGCGGACAACTTGATGTTTCCGGAGCCCTCCTGGAGAAAACCGGCCAGACCCCGCTCGCTCTCCGGCCTTCCGCCGCCAACACCCTGACCGTTCCGGCGACGGACGCAGTCCAGACACTGTATGTCTCCTGGTCGCTGATCGTCCCGCAGCACGGGGCCGGCGATAATCTCATCTCCCCCGCCGGCATTACCCTGGCCGGGCTCTGGCACCCCCTGCCCGACCGGGACATGATCTATCGGCTGGAAGCGCTTCTGCCCGACAATTTCACCGCCGTTTCCGAGGGCGAGACCTTGACCTATTGCAAGGACGACAGCGACGGGAACTACTTTTCCTCGACCTTCGCGCACCCGGTCCGCTCCATACACTTTGTCGCCGGGCCGTACACGGTGAAACACCGGGAGACGGCCGGCGGCGTCAAGCTGGCGGCTTTCTTTTTCCAGAAAGACCTCGACCTGGCCGCCGAATACCTCGACAAGACCGCCGCCTATATCACCCGCTACGAGGAGCTGATCGGCCCCTACCCGTACGACCGCTACAGCATCGTTGAAAACCGCCTGCCGACCGGCTACGGCATGCCGACGTTCACCCTGCTCGGCCAGGCGGTGGTCCGCCTGCCTTTCATCACCGACACCTCCCTGGGCCATGAGGTCCTCCACTCCTGGTTCGGCAACAGCGTTCGTCTGCCCGAGACCGGCGGCAACTGGGTCGAAGGACTGACCACCTACCTGGCCGACCACCTGTATGCCGAAGATGCTGGTGAAGGGGCGGACTACCGGAAAAACCAGCTGATCCGCTACGCTTCCTACGTCCACGCCGACAATACCATGCCCCTGGAGCAATTCGCCAATGCCAGCGATTCGCAGCCCATGGCCCGGCAGGTGCGGGCCATCGGCTACGACAAGTCCTCCATGGTTTTTCACATGCTGCTCCGCCGCCTGGGTGAAGAGTCTTTTTTTGCCGGCCTGCGGCAGTTTTATCTTGCCCACCGCCATGACCGTGCCGGCTGGGAGGACCTGGAAAAGAGCTTTTCCGCCGTCGCCGGGGAGGATCTTGCCCCCTTTTTCGCTCAGTGGCTGACCAGGAGCGACATACCCGCACTGGCGCCCGACCCCTACGCCATCGATGTCAGCCAGATAGAGGGCAGGTCCGTCATCACCTTTACCCTGCGGCAGCAGACCGATGAACCGTACGACCTCGATGTTCCGGTGGCCGTTAAAACACGGTCCGGCCAATCTATGCACACCGTCAGGGTTTCCGGCGAAAGCGACGAAGTACAGATCACCGTCGACGACATTCCGTCGGCGATGACCATCGATCCGTCCTATGATCTCATGCGGGCCCTGACGGCGATGGAGACTCCGCCCACCTGGTCCCGCTTCATGGGAGCGGGGAACAAAACCGCGGTTCTCCCCCCCGCAGAAAAATCCGCCATCTACGCCCCGCTGCTCCCGGTCCTGGAAGAAATGAGCTGTGAACTCGTTGCCGTTGACGAACTCGAATCTCCGGAGCTGGCGCAGGGCAGTTTTCTTTTCCTCGGTCCCTCGTCAAAAAGCCTGGGACTGTTTGCCGACCCGGGCCATGCCGCCGAGGGCTTTACCCTGGATATGCGCGCCAACCCCCTTGAACCCGGGCAGGTCATGGGACTGGTGACCTCGTCCTCCGCGGACCAGTCCGCCGCGGTTGCCGGGAAGCTCCGCCACTACGGCAAATACGGCTATCTGTATTTTGTCGACGGCCGCATCGGGGAGCAGAGTACGGCCCCAACCGCCGCAGGAATAGAAGTCGAACTGTTTCCCGGACCGGAGGGCTTCCTGGTGCCCGATATCCGCTCCTTTGACGATATCATCGCCGAGCTCGGGCAAAGCCGGGTCGTCTATTTCGGCGAGATCCATACCGACATGGGGACCCATATCGCGCAACTGCAGGTCATCCAGGCCCTCCACCAGGAAAATCCCGCCCTGGCCATCGGCATGGAAATGTTTCCCCGCTCCGTCCAAAAAGCGTTGGACCGCTATATCGACGGCATCACCACGGAAATAGAATTCATTAAGGAATCCAACTACTTCACGGTGTGGGGCTATGATTACAGGCTGTATCGCGAAATCATTGAATATGCCAGGCTGCACCGCATACCGGTCATCGGCCTGAACATCGACAAGGCGATTGTCAGCCATGTCTCCCGCGAAGGCAGCCCGGACGGGCTGCAGGACGATTTTCTGGACGACCTGCCGATCGAACGGAAACTTGACCTGCCCGGATACCGGGAACGGCTGTCCCGGGCCTTTTCATCGCACAACCAGAACAATGCCAACGGTATGCTCCTGGGCGGATTTATCCAGGCGCAGTCGATCTGGGACGAAGCCATGGCCGAGACCATTGCCGGATTTCTTCGCGCCAACCCGGAAAAGCGGATGGTGGTCATTGCCGGCAACGGCCATGTCTACAAGGACACCGCCATCCCTCCCAGGGTGGCGCGGAGAATCGATGTGCCCCAGACCGTTCTGTCCAGCATCAGCCACAACAACACCGGGCGGGAAACAGGGTATCTCGTCGATTATCTGCTCTATACAAGGGCCTTAGAGCTTCCACCGCCGGCCAAGGTCGGAGTGGTGCTGGAAATGCAGAAAGTCGAGGAGACCCCGGACCGGACCCGCCTGCGCGTCATTCAGATCAGTCCGCACGGCAAGGCCGGGGAGGCGGGCATGGTCAAAAATGATGTCATACTTGCCGTTGACGGCCAGGGGGTTGAGACGATCGACGACCTGAAGATTATTCTGCTGGACAGGAAGCCGGGAGACACTGTCAAAATCAGGGTGCTGCGCTCCCAGGTTCTGCTGCCGGACAAGGAACTGGAACTCGAGGTTGAACTGAGTTCCCCGGTGAACTCCGGCGGCCTGCCTGCCACCCATCCGTAGCGACGGCGGCCGGAAGGGTCGCGGGGATACCGAAACAGCGGCAGCAGGCCGTAAAGGATAAACCGGTCCGCTGCCGATTCACCCCGGGTCGGAGCAACCGCCCTGCACCGGCCAGACGTGGAAGTTCCGGCCCCGCTTGATCCCCACGCCCAGCGCCCCTTTGGTCAGGTAGAGGGCCCAGGCCCAATCCGGCTCATAGCAGCTGGTGGTTGACGACCAGTACGTCTCCCGCACCTGCTCAAAAGGATGTCCCGGCGGCAGGGCCGGCGAATGGGTTGAGCAGTCCACCAGCGATTCCAGCTCATTGATGTTGGGCAGGCGAAAGCCCTTGGCCCCATTCCCGTCTCGTCCATTCAATTCCGCCACCAGCCTGAGCGCTTCCGGCCAGCTCACCTCCCCCTCGGAGAGCGCGGCTTGCCGCAGCCACCGTAAACCGGTGAGCCGGTCCAGCACCACGGCGCCCTCCACGACAAAACGCTCCTCCGGCCACGCCGCTCCGGGCAGTCCATATCCGTTCCGGACCTCGTCCGGACAGGGGATGCCGCCGCCCAGCGCATCATGGCAGGCTTCCTGACCCGTCGCCGGCAGAACTTCGCTTGCGCCCCTGACCGGCCAGACAAGGGAAAACTGATTTTTGCCCCCGTAAAACATGCGGGCGCCGTCCATGTGCACATACCAGGCATAGGCCGGGTTGATCGCGGCACTGGTCGAGGTCCAGTACCAGTTCAGGACGACATTGACAAAGGGATGATTTTCCGGCAGGGCGGGCCGCTTCGTCTGGTAGGAGATCAGGCTGCGGAGTTCCCGCCTGTCCGGCAGGCGCCAGTCCGCGTGACCGAACGCGGTCCTGTCGTTCATCTCCGCGACGAAATCAAGTGCTTCCGGCCAGGCCAGCGGAAAACCGGCAAGGTTGGCATTGATCGGCCAGACAAGGCCGGTCAGCCGGTCCTCGACCGTTTCACCCGTTGTTCTGAAACGCGGCTCCGGCCATTCCAGGCCGCAGCCGAATTCCGCATCCTGTCCGCTGCCGGCGCACTCCACCTCGACACCCCGCTCATCGTAGCAGGACCGCTGACCCGTCTGCAGCACCCATCGAAAAATCCTTTCCATCCCTTCCCTTCAGGACCCGGCCGTTTTCAGGGCCTGGGCCAGCAGCACCGCCTGCCGGGACAATGCGACATCATGGACCCGTACCAGGTCGGCTTCGTTCAGGGCACAGTACAGGGACAGCATGGCGGTGGCGCAGTCCCTATGCTCGACGTCCAGACCAAGCACCCCGCCGATGAACGATTTGCGCGAGTGGCCGATCATCACGGAGCAGCCGAGCTGTTTGAACGCCCGAATGTTTCGCAGAATAGTCAGATTGTGTTCCGCGGTCTTGCCGAAGCCGATGCCGGGATCGATGACAATGCGCTTCCGGCTGATTTCGTTTTGTTCGAGCCAGTTGATCCTTTCGCGAAAAAAAGCTGTTATCTCGCCGATGACATCGTCATAGTGCGGCTGAATCTGCATGGTTTCCGGAGTGCCCTGCATGTGCATGATGATGACCGGACCACCGTAGCCCCGCACCACCCCGAGCATGGCCGGGTCGTGGCGCAAAGCGCTGATATCGTTGACCATGGTGGCCCCTGCGGCCAGTGCCGCCTCGGCGACCGCCGCCTTTCTCGTGTCAATGGAAACGGGCAGGTCCGACATTTCCCTGATGAGTTCAACAACCGGGATGACCCTGGCCGTCTCCTCCTCGGGGGAGACCGGCTCGGCAAAGGGCCGGGTTGATTCGCCGCCGACATCGAGGATGTCGACCCCTGCTTCGATCATGGTCCGGACATGCCCGGCAACGGCATCGCGGCCGAGCAACCGGCCGCCGTCGGAAAAGGAATCGGGGGTGATATTGAGAATGCCCATCACCCTGGTACGTGCGACTGTTTTCATAATTCCCCTGACCCGCCTATGAAAAAAAGGCACGGAGTACCTTCTCCGTGCCTTTTTGCTCCTGCTTCTTGAACCGGACTCCAAAAGCCCGGCGGGTATGAATCGAATCAATTATCCCTGCTGGACGGCGGCCTGTGCCGCTTTCGCGGGGACCTCCTCCGGCGGAGGAACCGCGGCGCCTTCCTTGTACTCCCGGATAATCCGGTCAATATCGTCGAGCATGATCGTTTCCCGAACCAGCAGTTCCCTGGCGATGATTTTGAGGATCTCTATATTCTCGCTCAGCAGCCCGGTAACCTTGTCCCGGGCATCCAGGACGATCTTTTTCACAGCCTCATCGATCTTTCTGGCTGTCTCCTCGCTGTAATCCCGATGCTGGGCAATTTCCCGGCCGAGAAAAATCTGCTCCTCCTTTTTGCCGTAGGTCAGGGGGCCGAGCTCGTCGCTCATGCCCCACTCGCAGACCATCTTCCTGGCCAGTTCCGTCGCCCGTTCCAGATCATTGCCGGCGCCGGTGGTGATCTGGTTGAAGACCAGCTGTTCAGCCACCCTGCCGCCGAAAAGGATGCAAATGGACTTCTCCAGAAAATCCTTTGAATGGGTGTATTTTTCGTCGATGGGGAGCTGCATGGTCAGACCCAGCGCCCGGCCGCGCGGGATTATGGTCACCTTGTGAATCGGATCGGTATCCGGCAGGAGCCGTGCTACAAGGGCGTGGCCCGCCTCGTGAAAGGCCGTCACCTCTTTTTCCTTCTCATTGATGATCATCGATTTGCGCTCAGCCCCCATCAGGATCTTGTCCTTGGCAAGCTCCAGCTGTTCCGTCGTCACCACTTCCTCGTTGGCCCGGGCCGCCATCAGGGCGGCCTCGTTGATGAGGTTTTCCAGGTCCGCGCCTGAAAAGCCGGGGGTGCCGCGGGCTATGACAGCCAGATCGACATTGGGGGCGAGTTTCGTCTTCCGGCCGTATATTTCGAGAATCTTCTCCCGGCCCTTGATATCGGGAACCGGCACCACGACCTGGCGGTCGAACCTGCCCGGGCGGAGCAGGGCCGGATCCAGCACGTCCGGCCGGTTGGTGGCGGCAATGATGATGACGCCTTCGTTGGCGTCAAAGCCGTCCATTTCGACCAGCAGCTGGTTCAGGGTCTGCTCCCGTTCATCGTGACCTCCGCCCAGCCCGGCCCCCCGATGGCGGCCGACTGCGTCAATTTCATCGATAAAAATGATGCAGGGGGCATGTTTCTTGCCCTGGTTGAACAGGTCGCGCACCCGCGAGGCGCCGACGCCGACGAACATTTCCACAAAGTCGGAACCGCTGATGGTGAAAAACGGCACCTCGGCCTCCCCGGCAATGGCCCGCGCCAGAAGGGTTTTGCCGGTTCCCGGCGCTCCGGCCAGCAGGACCCCCTTGGGAATGCGGCCGCCGAGTCTGGTGAATTTGTGGGGATCCCGGAGAAAGTCGATGATTTCCTCCAATTCAGCTTTGGCTTCGTCTATGCCGGCGACATCCTTGAAGGTCACCTTCATTTCGCCGCCTTCACGCAGTTTGGCCCGGGTCTTGCCGAAGGAAAGTGCACCTCCCTTGCCGCCAACCTGCATCTGCCGCATGGAAAATATCCAGACGCCGATCAGCAGGAGCATCGGAAACCAGGAGGCAAAAACCGTGAAGTACCACGGGGTTTCCTCCGGTTCCCTGACCGATATGTCGACCCCCGATTCCCGCAGCATGGGAATGAGTTCGGTATCGCTGGGAACGACTGTCATGAACGGCCGGCCGTCCTGGCCCGTGCCGACGATCTTCTCCCCCTGGATGGTCACGCGGCTGATGATCCCCGATTCAACGCTTGACCAGAATTCGCTGTAGGTCATCTGGCTGCTCTGCCCCTGGGGCTTGTTGAACACGTTGAAAAGCAGAATCATGGTCAGGCCGATGATCAGCCACATGCTCAGATTCTTATAAAATGTATTCAATCATTCCTCCTGAAGGATGAAATATCATCGTATACCACATTCTTTTATATTGTAATTCCTTTTTCAGCAATGTCCAGTCCCGGCCGGCTCTCTCTCCCGGGCGGAGAACTCCTGCACCGTCATGACCCCGGCCCTCTCGCGCTGCAAGGTCCCCACGGCCTGCACCATCGAACAGGCGCCGGAAATGGTCGTGCTGTAGGGGATATGATAATCCAGCGCCGCCCGGCGGATGGTATAGGAGTCTTCCGTTGTCCGGGAACCGGAGGAAGTGTTGATGATCCACTGCACCTTGCCGTCCATCAGCATGTCCAGGATATGGGGCCGGCCCTGGGAAATCTTGTTGACCTCCGTGCATTCTATGCCGGCCTGCCTGAGGCGGGCGGCCGTTCCCCTGGTGGCGAGCAGAATGAATCCGAGATCGCGCAGATCCCGGGCAACGGGGACAATGGCGTCCTTATCGCCGTGCCGCACGCTGACAAAGACCTGTCCCGCCATGGGGAGTTTCTGACCGGCGGCATGCTGCGCCTTGGCAAAGGCGAGGCCGAGGTTGGCATCGATCCCCATGACCTCGCCGGTGGACTTCATTTCCGGTCCGAGCAGCGTATCGACGTTCTGGAACCGGTCAAACGGAAACACCGCCTCCTTGACCGCCCAGTGACTGATCTTCTTTTCCTCCGTCAAACCGAGATCCCGGAGGGACATGCCCATCATCACCTTGGTGGCGATCTTGGCCAGCGGCACGCCGGTCGCCTTACTGACAAAGGGGACGGTACGGGAAGCCCGGGGATTGACCTCCAGCACATAGAGGATCTCGTCCTTCACGGCATACTGAACGTTCATCAGCCCGATTACCCCGAGTTCCGCGGCCATGGCCCTGGTGGCCCGGGTTATCTCCTCGATCACGGCCCCGGACAGGGTGTGCGGGGGCATCACGCAGGCAGAGTCGCCGGAATGGATCCCGGCCTCCTCGATATGCTCCATGATGCCGCCGATGACCGTCATGGTGCCGTCCGATACCGCGTCGACATCGACTTCAATGGCGTCCTTGAGGAACTGGTCGAGGAGCACGGGATGTTCGGAATGGGCAATCCCGGGGATCTGCATGAAATCGCGGATGCCCTGTTCATTGTAGACAATCCGCATGTCCCTGCCCCCCAGGACGTAGGAAGGCCGCATGACCACCGGGTACCCGATTCGTTCGGCCGCGGCCAGGGCTTCCTTCAGGCTGAAGGCCGTGTCGTTGTCCGGCTGGCGCAGTCCGAGCTTCTGCAGGAACTGCTGGAAGCGCTTGCGGTCTTCGGCCCGGTCGATGGCATCGGGCGGCGTGCCGATGATCCTGACGCCCTCCCTGTCCAGCGGAACCGCCAGGTTCAACGGGGTCTGGCCCCCGAACTGGACGATGACCCCGTCGGGCTTTTCCCGCTCGATGATGTCCAGCACATCTTCCCTGGTCAGCGGTTCAAAATAGAGCTTGTCCGAGGTGTCGTAATCGGTGGACACCGTTTCCGGGTTGGAGTTGACCATGATCGATTCAACCCCTATCTCCCTCAGGGCGAAAGAGGCGTGCACGCAGCAGTAGTCGAACTCGATGCCCTGGCCGATCCGGTTCGGTCCCCCGCCAAGGATCATTATTTTGCTGCGGCCGGAGAGCTGAACCTCGTCCTCTTCCTCGTAGGTCGAATAATAATAGGGGGTATAGGACTCAAACTCCGCGGCGCAGGTGTCCACCAGTTTGAACACCGGTTCGACGCCGTTCTTGCGGCGCAGGTCGCGGATGTCGTCCTCTGATGTGCCGGTGAGTTTGGCCAGTTGAAAGTCGGAGAAGCCGAGCTGCTTCACCCGGTAGAGATACCCGCGGTCCAGGCCGGGGAATCCCCTGTTCTGTATCTCCATGCCTTCATCGACGATTTCCTTGAGGTTGACCAGGAACCAGGGGTCGATCCCGCTGAGTGCATAAATCCGGGAAATGTCCATGTTCCGCCGCAGGGCCTCGAACAGGTAGGCGACCCTCCTGGAATTGGGCCTGATCAGACCGCCCTCCAGGTCGTCCGGGTAGAGGTCCGCCATCTCCTCCCGGCCGTCGAAACCGAACCCCATGCACCCGGTCTCCAGCGAGCGCATGCCCTTCTGGAACGCTTCCTTGAACGTACGGCCGATGGCCATGGTTTCGCCCACGGACTTCATGGCGGTGGACAGGATATCCTCGGCCTGGGGGAACTTTTCAAAGGTCCAGCGCGGAATCTTGACCACGCAGTAATCTATGGTCGGCTCAAATGAGGCGTAGGTCTCCCTGGTGATATCGTTTTTGATTTCGTCCAGGGTGTAGCCGACGGCGAGCTTGGCAGCGATCTTGGCGATGGGGAAACCGGTGGCCTTGGAGGCCAGGGCCGAGGAACGGGACACGCGGGGATTCATCTCGATGACCATCAGTTCCCCGTCAACGGGGTTGACGGCGAACTGCACGTTGGAGCCGCCGGTGGCGACGCCGATCTCGCGGATTATGGCTATGGCCGCGTCGCGCATGTCCTGGTACTCGCGGTCCGTCAGGGTCTGGGCCGGGGCGACGGTAATCGAGTCGCCGGTATGGACGCCCATGGCATCCATGTTTTCAATGGAGCAGATGATGACCACGTTGTCGTTGCTGTCCCGCATCACCTCGAGCTCGTATTCCTTCCAGCCGAGGAGGCTGCGCTCGAGCATGATCTCGTGGGTCATGGAAAGATCGAGGCCGGCGGCCGCCATTTCCCGCAGCTCTTTCCTGTTGTAGGCCACCCCGCCCCCGGTCCCGCCCAGGGTGAAGCTCGGCCGGACGATGAGGGGAAAACCGATCTCCCCGCCGGCGGCCATCGCCGCGTCAAGGGAATGGACAATGGCCGACTCGGGGACCTTGAGGCCGATCTTCTTCATGGCGGCCCTGAATTCCTCGCGGCCTTCGGCCTTGCGGATGACATCGATATCCGCCGCCAGCATTTCCACCCCGTATTTCTCCAGGATGCCGGTTTCAGCCACCATGATGGCGGTGTTCAGGGCCGTCTGCCCTCCGAGGGTCGGGAGAATGGCGTCGGGGCGCTCCCGCTCGATCACCTTGACCACATATTCGGGAGTGATGGGTTCGATGTAGGTCCGGTCGGCCAGTTCGGGATCGGTCATGATGGTTGCGGGATTGGAGTTGATGAGGACAACCTCATACCCCTCCTCTTTCAGGGCCTTGACCGCCTGGGCTCCGGAATAATCGAACTCGCAGGCCTGGCTGATGATGATCGGGCCGGAACCGATGATGAGGATTTTATGGATGTCTGTTCGCTTTGGCATTTCGCAAAACCGGGTTTGAGGGTTCTTTGTGAACGTCGTCTATCTGTTCTGCTCCCGGCGCATCATGTCGACAAACCGGTCGAAAAGGTACTCTGCGTCATGAGGACCGGGGGCGTGCTCCGGATGATACTGCACGGAAAAAACCGGAAATCTTTTGTGCCGCATGCCCTCCAGGCTGCCGTCGTTGAGGTTGATATGGGTGACTTCGATATCGTCGGGCAGGGAGGTCGGATCAACGCAATACCCGTGATTCTGGGAGGTGATTTCCACCCTGCCGGTGGTCAGGTCCTTGACCGGCTGGTTGCCGCCGCGATGGCCGAACTTCAGCTTGTAGGTCGTCCCGCCGTAGGCGAGGCCGAGCATCTGGTGACCCAGACAGATGCCGAAGATCGGCACCGTGCCGAGCAGGGCCCTGACATTTTCGACCACCCCGACGATGGCCGCGGGGTCGCCCGGCCCGTTGGAAAGAAAGACCCCGTCAGGCTGGAGGGCGAGGACCTCGGCGGCCGTTGTGCCAGCCGGCACGACCTGGACCGCGCAACCCCGCCTGACGAGGATGCGCAGCTGATTGTACTTGATGCCGTAATCAAAGGCGACGACCTTCAGCCTGCCCGCATCCGCATCCCCGAACCCGAGTCCCTCTTCCCGGCCGTGATCCGTCCAGCGGTACGGTTGAGCCGAGGTGACCTCCCGAACCATGTCGCGGACCAGCCCCGGCCATTCCCTCGCCCTCCGGGCCAGGGATTCCCCGTCCAGATCCTCGGTGGAGACGACCGCCTTCATGACCCCCCTGGTCCGGATGATCCGGGTCAGTTTTCTGGTGTCCAGGCCGCTGACCCCGAGGATATTATATTGCCCCAGCAGATTCGCCAGGGTGCCGGTCGAGCGGAAATTGCTGGGAATGGCCTGGTATTCGCGCATCAGAAACGCGCGCGGATAGACGGCCGCCGATTCCATGTCGTCGGCGTTGACCCCGTAGCTGCCGATCATGGGATAGGTCATGGTCACCATCTGGCCGGCATAGGAGGGATCGGTCAACACCTCCTGATAGCCGCTCATGCTCGTATTAAAGACAATCTCGCCGATTGCCTCACCCTTCCCGGTGAACGAACGGCCGGCAAGCACCGTCCCGTCCTCCAATCCGATTAACGCTTTCATGGATGTCCCACTCTGTCTCAGTTTTCCCTTTTTTCTTCAAGCAACCCCAAAATAATGGAAGCCTGTTTGCGTGCGGCCCCCCGCTGCGTGGCCACGGCCCTGACCGCATTGCGGCAGGCCTGTACATAAGCGGTCCTTTCCCGCATATGCCCCAGGATCGCGGCTGCCAGCTCATCCCCGTCCGCGACCCGGAATCCCGCGCCGTACCGTTCGAGCAGGTCGGCGGCGTCACTGAAATCCTTCAGGCCGCGGCCATAATATACCGGCCTGCCCCAGCGGGCAGCCTCCATGATATTATGCCCGCCCCGGTCCACCAGGCTGCCGCCGACAAAATTATAATCGCCGGCGCTGTACAGCCGTGACAGCTCCCCGAGACAGTTGATCACGACAACGTCGCGGCTTCTGCCCCGGCCGGCAAGTTCGGTGAACAGATCATAGCCCAGGCCGCGGCCCGTGAGCAGGGACAGGACCTCCGGCACCCTTTTCAGGTGCCGGGGGGCGATGATCCAGACCACCTTTCTGTCCCGCTCCGCCGCCAGCTGCCGGTACACGTCGGCGAGGATTTGCTCCTCGCCCGTCCGGGTCGAACCGCAGACGAAAACATCCTCGCCGTCGACCCCGAGAATTTCGCGGTACTTCCGCCTGACGGCTTCGGTGTCTTCGTCGGGAAAGTCATATTTCATGTTGCCGGTGACCCGGATGCGGCCGCCGTCCACTCCGAGACGGCTGAAGCGTTCTCCGTCCTCCCCGCGAATAACCGCTATCTCGGAGAATCCGCCCAGCAGTGGCCCGAACAGACTGCGGCCCAGGGCATACCTGGTAAACGAACGTTCGGTGACGCGGCCGTTCAGCAGCACCGCCCGCACGCCCGCCTTGCGCAGCTCGGCAAGCAGGGCGGGCCACAACTCGGTTTCCAGACAGGCATAGATATCCGGTCGGATATTGTTGATGACCCGGCGGGCGACCCAGGGAACATCCAGCGGCGCCAGCAGGCAGTTGACATGCGCCGGCAGCTGTTTCCCGGCGACCCTCCGCCCGTCGACGGTCATTGTCGTGACAATGAAATCAATGACCTCTCCTGCCGCCGCAAGCTCCCTGATCAACACGGAGGCTGCTCCTACTTCGCCGACGGAGGCGGCATGTATCCAGACCCTGGCGGCACATCCCTTTCCCGGCGGATCAAGGGGGGGTACAATGCCGATCCGCTGCCGCAGTCCCTGCCCGTCATGTGACTGAAATCGGATGATCAGGAGAAGAATTGGATAAAACAGGAAAAAAAGCGTGGACCCGATAACTCGATATAGCCAATAGAGCAAAGAAATTTCCTGTTTGATTACCTGGTTGTTTATTCAGTACACAAATCTGCTATTTAACCGCTATTCACTTTTGGAGTCAACAAAGAAGGGCACAATGCGGGAAAAATCATCCCGGTTTTGCTTGACAACGACCATGATGCTTTGTAAGCAACCTCTGAACATCAATTTTTCCCAAGTGACCGCCCCTGAAGGGTGCCCGGCGAACCGTCCCGGCCATTCGCTCCGGCGGCTCAACCGTGGTCCCCCGGTCGGCAGGACAGTGTGAGGTGAAGCAGTTATGCGAACGATATTGCCTGTTCTTTTTCTGACTTTCTTTTTTGCCTTTTCTGGAGAAACCCTCATGGCTCAGGAACAAAAACTCGAAGACGGTCTGTACGCGAAAATAATCACCGATAAGGGAGATATCCTTCTGCGCCTGTTTTACAGGGAAACGCCCCTTACGGTCATCAACTTCGTTTCACTGGCGGAGGGGACCAAGGTGCTCGGCGGGGCTGACAGGCCAACCGGAACCCCGTTTTACGACGGCCTCAAATTTCATCGTGTGATCAAGGACTTCATGATACAGGGCGGCGATCCCCTGGGAACCGGCACCGGCGGCCCGGGATACACGTTCCCGGACGAAATCGTCCCCTCCCTGAAACACAACGGCCCTGGTATCCTGTCCATGGCCAATGCCGGGCCGAATACCAACGGCAGCCAGTTTTTCATTACCCACCTGGCCACGCCCCATCTTGACGGCAGGCACACCGTGTTCGGCAAGGTTGTCAGCGGGCAGGAGGTGGTCGACGCCATTGTTCAGGGCGACATCATGCAGAAAGTTGAAATTATCCGGGTTGGCAAGGAAGCGAAAGAATTCCGGGCCGACCAGGCTGCCTTCGATGAAATAATGAACTCCCTCGATGAAAAAAAAGATACCGCCCGGAAGGAGCAGCAGGAGAAAATAGCCAAAATTCTGAAGGAGAAATATCCTGAGGCCGTGCGGACCAAGTCCGGGCTGCGGTATATCGTTAAAAAAGAAGGTGAAGGTGAATCCCCCGCCCCTGGAGCCATGGTCGTGGCCCACTACACCGGGACCCTGCTGGAAAACGGCTGGAAGTTCGACAGTTCGAGGGACCGGGGCGAGCCCATTTCCTTCCAGGTCGGCATCGGCCGCGTTATCACGGGATGGGACGAAGCACTGCTTGCCATGAAAAAGGGCGAAAAACGGATACTCATCATTCCCCCGGAACTGGCCTACGGTTCGCGGGGAGCCGGCGGGGTCATCCCTCCTGACGCCTGGCTGGTCTTCGATGTGGAGTTGGTCAATTTTTAACCCGCCTGACGGCGGAGTTGGCAGTCGGCAGCGCCCCACCCCGCGCTGCGGGGACGAATGAGGAGAAGAACATGTATGCGCGGCCGGCTGTGCAGGGAAAAATTCGTAGGTCGGGGTGAGCTTGCGAACCCCGACACAAAGCCGTGGGAATTGTTTGAGTTCGCGAGCTCACTCCAACCTACGAGACTGCGACGTATCTGCCTGATCTGTCGTTATGTTATTCATGAGTCAGAGGTAGGATGAGAAGGCTGGTCTTCCTCGCGAGCTGTGATAGAATCACGCTCAAAAGATTAACGCAGTCCAAGAGGCTGCAAAGAGAGGAGGACCAGCCATGCATAGAATAACGATAGGAA
>Ga0209614_1001711_pt1 | contig 15624 bp, 8 predicted proteins | sample BlaSprsedimmetaG_FD_185484 | JGI IMG/M metagenome (GOLD analysis project Ga0209614, IMG submission 185484) | Hot spring sediment bacterial and archeal communities from California, USA to study Microbial Dark Matter (Phase II) - Blank Spring... ... | reverse complement strand
GCATGATTGTCAGGATTGTAAATACTGCCAGTTTCAGGCTTTATGCGGCAGGGAAGATTATTACAAGGCTACACGGAGCGATAGCTGATGGAAAGTATTTTACTGAAATCCTCGGCCGGCGCGGGAAAAACAACCAGACTCACCAAAGAGGTGTTCAAAAGAATTGTTGCCGGCGGGAAATATATCGCCGCTCTGACCTTTACCCGCGCCGCTACGACGGAGATGCGTTCCCGCATCATGAAAGAGATTGCCGGTAAAAAGGAACTGCCTGTGCTGGAGCGCCTGCGGCTGATTATGGAAGCGGGTCGCGTCGGGTATTCCACCATCGACGCTTTTTTCTATCGTCTCTTTGCCGCGGCCGGGTTTGTGCCGAAGCTCGCGGACGAGAAGGCGCAGATGGAGCTTTCCCGTGAAATAGAATCTCTTTTCCGCGACCAAGTCAGGCAAAGCTCCATGGTCAATAAAATTATCGTGGCGGCCAAGATTTTGAGGACGGACATAGACACGCTCTGGAAGCCGCTGGCGGATGAACCGACCGTCGAGCGCTGCCTTATGAATCTGGCCGGCCTGGATAACATTGATGAGTTGATGAAAGAAAATGCTGTTTTAAGGAATACGCTTGCCTCTCTTGGCGAACGGGCCAAAGCCCTGGCCGATCAGGTAAAACCCAATGTCAGAAACCGGGTTATAAATTATTTTGACGATTACGATAATTTTATATCCAAAACCGTGGCCACTCATTGTGATTTGGAAAATTACACGAGCCTGGGAAAGAATATCGATTGGAATGAAAAATCCTATAAAGAGCTAAACAGAATATTCAAGGAATACCGGCAAATTTCCGAGAGTCTGGCCATCAACAAAGCGCTTTTGAGAGAGTTGGCCGTGACTTCTCTTTGCGGGTTGTATCTGGAAGCGGCAAATAAGGTGAAAATGGAAAAGGGGCTGATTTTTTTCCAGGATGTGCGCCGCAGCCTGCTTGCGCTGGACAGCGAAACAGCAGAAGAGCGCCCCAAACTCATGAGCCAGTATTTTTCCCTGGGGCTCGACCGTACCGAGCATCTGCTGATTGACGAATTTCAGGACACCTCCAAAGGTGACATTCAAATACTGCTGCCGCTGATTGACGAGATTTTATCCGGGCACGGTGAGAGCGGCGGAAGGTCGTTTTTCGCGGTGGGGGACTGGAAACAGATGATTTACGCCTGGCGCGGCGCGGACAGAGAAGCTTTGGAAGAGGCCATCGGCGGCTACGTTCAAAACAAAATAATCACGCAAGATTCGCTTGCCTGCAATTACCGCAGCACACCGTTGCTCATTTCTTTTTTTAACGAACTTGTCGGCCATCTTTATGAAGGGAAAGAGAAAGCGGAAACGCAAAAGGCGCCGCCACCGGAAGAGAGGAAAGATTTTGACGGCGTGACGGAAGTGAATCTTGCAGAGCTGGAAAAGGACGGCATTTCGGAAGCGCCTTTTTATCCCGCGATGGTTGAATATTTAAAAGAAAAAAAATCTCAGTACGGCTGTGCCTGGGGAGATATGGCCGTGCTGGCTCTGACCAACAACCATGTGCAGAAGATAGAAGCCGAGCTTTTGAAAAACGGCATCGGCGTGGCCGCGGTGAAGGGTAGGCAGCTTCTTTCCACGCAAGAAGGCGTGGGCGTTATGCTTTTTCTGGCCGCTTTACTGGGCAAAGATGATGGAAGAAAATTTCTTCATGCCGCGGCAAATTCCTCATTATGGAAAGAAGTATTTGGTGACATTGAAAATATACGCGCGGAATTTGCCCGGAAATATCCCCAGCCTTTCGGATTGCTGGCGGTAAGTCATGCCATAGAACTTCTACGGGGGAAGATTTCTCCGACAATACTGGATATCTGGCAGGATGAAGCGCAGACTTTTTTTACCGAAGGCGGTGTTGGCGTGGATGAATTTATGCTGCGGATGTTCAATGTCCGCTTCAGCGTAAAAGTGCCGGAAGCGGAAAAAAGCGCGAATATCAAAGTTGATACCATTCATGGGACAAAGGGTCTTCAGTTTAATCATGTATTTGTATTTTGGAATGAAGAAGAAAGAGGCGCGCCTTTTTACCTGGAGTCAAAAAAATGTCATGTGCAATTTTCCCGTCTGGAGATTAAATTTCTCGAAGCAAGCAATTCGGAAATGGCCGAAGAGATCATCAACAGGCACCGGACAAATCTAACGCGCCTGCGGCGCGAAAAGGCAAATGTTTTCTACGTTGCCGCGACGCGGGCGGCAAAAACACTGACCGTATTTTTGCCGAAAAAAAAGGATGATAATTATAAACCCGTGCATCAGGCGGTGTTGGATACATTCACGCGATTTGCGCCGGTAGGGACTAAAAAAGAAATCTGTTCTTCATCCGGCAGAAAAAAGGAAAAAGAAGATATAAAAATGATTGACGCGCCCGCCGGGCAAAGCGGCGAGCCGGAAAAATACGGCGAGATTGACTCGACGATGTTTTCAAGCAATATCAAGACAGGTATTTTACGAGGCGAGCGGCTGCACCGCTGGCTGGCGAAAGTTGCTGACGCTTCAGCGATTCCTGCGCCCGGAGAACTCAGCAAAAAAGAATATGAAGCAGCGGTAAGGTTTATAAAAAGAGATGATGTCGTCTCCGTCATGTTCCGTCCGGGCAAAGTATATGTCGAACAGCAGATATCGGATAAGGAAAGTTCCGGCATCGTGGACAGGATGATTCTATCTGATGACCTGGTTACCATCATTGATTACAAATCCGGTTCACTGAGAGGGCTAAGGCAGAAATACGATGAACAACTCCGGCGTTACACCAGGATTATGAAAAACCTCTATCCGCACAGTAGAGTCGAATATCACATTCTTCAGATAGACAAATAACGCATTTTAAGCGGTAATTTTATAAATCCACGACACTCACTGCTTGACCATCGAAAAAAAACTACCTTTTCCCCAGATGCAGAATGCCTTTGGTGATATTGCATAAATGGTCGTTTAGTCTTTCCAGGTCGGTCAGAATGTCGGTAAAAACCAGGCCGGCGTTGCTGATGCAAATATTATTTTCCAGCCGTTTTATATGATTGAGCTTGTACTGGTTTATCAGCTCGTCCAGTTCCTTTTCGATATTCAAAGTAATGAGTGCCGCCGTCTGGTCGTTATCCTGCATCGCCTTTCTGGTTTGCTTCATCAGTGTTTCTGTCTTTTCGAAGAGTTTTTCGATTTCTATTGCCGCCTCGTCGGAAAAAGCAAGGTTGTTTTCAAAAGCTCTCTGGGCGAGAATAACGATACCTTCACAATAATCCCCCACCTTTTCCAGGTCGTTGACGCTGTGCAGGAGAGCAGGAATTAGACGGGAATGTTTTTCCGGCAGTTCGTGTTTCGTTATTTCCACCAGATATTCGGTGATGTTCTTTTGCATTTCATCCACGGATTCTTCATCCAAAGAAATTTCATTTCTCAATTTATGGTTGTAAGCTATGGTACATTTCCGCGCTTTTTTGAGCATCTCGACACAAATATCGAGCATGGCCACCATTTCTTTAATTACCGCCCTTATAGCCAGATGGGGCAGAGAAAGAAGATTATTGTCCAGATGCCTGGTTTCTTTTTTGACGTAGTCTTCTCCGGGGATTATTATGGTCACCAGCTTTTTAAGAAGCGGCACGAACGTCAGAAAAATTAAAGCATTGAATACATTGAAAAGCGTGTGCGTGTTGGCCACCTGCCGGGCAATGTTGTCAGACAACATAGGCACATATTTCAGGTAAAGCGGAGCCATCGCGACGGCAAAAAGCACGCCGAGGACATTGAAAATGGTATGGCTCAAAGCCAGCCTTTTACTGGCGATTTTTCCGCCGATGCTGGCCAGAACGGCGGTTATGCAGGTGCCTATTTCCATGCCGAAGATGATGTAAATGGCTGATGCAAGATCAAGCAAGCCTGCGGACGCGAAGGCGATGACCATACCTGTTGTGGTGCTGGAGCTTTGCCAGGCCATGGTCAGAACAAGTCCCGTTAAAATGCCGAGGAAAGGATACTTTCCGAAGGAAAGAAAAGCGTTTTTTACTGATTCATTTTCGGAAAACGGCATGACGGCCATGCTCATCATGGCCAGTCCCAAAAAAAGCATGCCGAAACCTAAAACCGCCAGGCCCCTGTATTTGTTTTTATCTTTTTTTGTGAAGAGGTAATAGACAGCTCCGCCGAAAACGAAAATGGGAGCGAGAGCGGTTAATTTAAAAGCGATTAACTGCGCGGTGATGGTTGTTCCCACGTTCGCGCCAATCATAATGGCAATGCCCCCGCCCAACGTAAGGAAACCGGCATTTAAAAAACCGATAAGAATTACAGAGGTCGCGCTGGAGCTCTGAATCAGGGCGGTCACAAAAGCGCCGACAAACATTGATTTTATGCGGTTGGAGGTTATTTTTTCCAGAAGAGACCGTAACAGCCCAAGAGATAATTTTCTGAGCGAATCGCTCATGAGGTGCATGCCGTAGATAAACAAGCCGAGCCCGCCGATGAGCCCGGCGATAATGCTGAAAGCGTTCATTTAATCATTCCTTTTGAAATGTTTTTAAGCCTTTTATTTGTTTATACTTCAAGCTTTAAAATCCCTTTAACAATATCGAAAACGAGCGAATTACCCGGTTCTAGTATGTGCACATTATCGCGGAAACCAATCATGATTACGCCAACGGCGCATCTTTCCGAGGCAATCTTCAATGTTTCCCGATCGCACGTTACTGCCAGCCAGTTTTCCCGGTAGCGGATGGTCATGGAGATGCTCTTTAATTCCTCCGGAATGTCCGGATTGAAATAAAGGATGTTGTTGCGGAACTCGATGCCGGTAAAGCATCGCTGAACGATATCCACGGCGCCGGCCATGGCGCCCAGGTGTATTCCTTCTCCGGTTGTGCCGCCCTGGACATCGGAAATGTCGCTTTCCAGCGCTTCTTTCAAAAGGCACCAGGAACGTGTACGGTCGGAACGAGCCAGAACCCAGGAGTGGACAACATTGCTCAGCGTGGAGCCGTTCGACGTGCGCTGCAGGTAGTAGTCAATATTAGCCGGAATGGTGTCCGGTTTGAATTTATAGCCCATTCCGCGGAAAATCTCCACCAGCTCTTCCGCGGAGAAAAGGTAAAACAGCATCAGTACATCGGCCTGCTTGGAGGCTTTATAATTGTTGGCAGAATCCCCCTCCGCTTCCAGTATACGGTCCAGGCGGTGAATGTCTTTGTATTTCGCGCGGTAGCCTTCCCAGTCAAATTCCCGCAAATCATTGTAACCCTCAAACTGGCTGATAATGCCTTCATCCTGAAAGGGGATATACATCCTTGAAATAATTTTATGCCAGTGTTCCAGTTCTTCGGGCAAGAGATTCAACGACTCGCAAATCTCTTCTTTTCTTTTACTGCCCAGAATGTTGAGACATTTAATGGCGCTGCGCAATACCCATACGGTCATAAAATTTGTATAAGCGTTATTATTGAGGCCGACTGTTTCAGCGCCGGGATATTTATCGTGGTATTCATCCGGGCCCATGACGTTTCTGATTTCGAAGCGCTTGCGTTTTTTGCTGAATGTCGTGATGCTGGCCAGAAAACGGGCTATTTCCAGCAGCATCTCCGCGCCATATTTGGACAGGAAAGCAAGATCATGAGTTACTTCGAAATACTGCCAGATATTATAGGCAATCGCCGCGTTGGAGTGGCGCTGCAGGTGAGTATTATCCGGAAGCCAGCGCCCGGATTTCGGGTTCAGGTGCAACTGCTGCGTTTCTTCCCGTCCGTTGCTGGAACTTTGCCAGGGATACATCGCGCCGCGGAATCCTTCTGCCCGGGCCGCCAGCCGCGCCTGGTGCAAGCGGCGGTAACGGTACAGCAGCAGTGACCTGGCTATTTCCGGGGTGCGTATGGTCAGAAGGGGGAAAATATAAATTTCATCCCAGAAAATGTGACCACGGTACGCTTCTCCGTGCCAGCCGCGCGCGGGTATGCCGACATCCAGGGGAACGGAATGAAAGGATGCGGTTTGCAGAAGATGGAATAGATGCAGGTGGATAATCATATGCGTGCGCGGGCCGTCCGCGACGCAAATATCAAACCTGTTCCACAGGTGACGCCAGGAAAGCGTGTGACTCTCCAACAATTCGGCGAAAGTAGTAGTATGATTCAATGTCTCACGGGCGTCCAAAGACGCCTCGGAAATGGCGCAATCCCGCGAAGTGTAAAGGGTAAAGATTTTTTCGATTTTGACCGGAGTTCCTTCAGTGACGGCAATATCCATGTCATGAGCGATATAACCTTCTTCTTCCGATACCCGTCTTATGGGATTTTGTATTTTTCCGTCCACGAATAAATTGGTTTTTTGCGCCAGGGCGACGCGGATACGGGATTGATTTGTTTCGACTACCAGATACAAGCTGTCTTCGCCGCATGTTCCTGTTTCCAGAGGATTGAGGTGTTTGCTGTTAAGTTTTCGGTAACGGGCGACCCCCGCGTTAATTACCGTGCCGTCAAGGGCGCTGTGTATATGAATTTTACCTGACCAGTTTTCCGGCGTGATCGTTGCCTCCATCGCGGCTATGTGCATATTGCCCATGTGAACGATGCGACGGCAAATAAAAGAAGTTTCTCTTTTTTGTTTGTCGCGAAAACGTACTGACCGAGTGAGGATACCCTGTTTGATATCCAGTTCCTGACGGTAGGAAAGAATTTCCGCCTTACTGAGTTTGAACCAGTCACCGCCTTCGATTTTGAATTTCAGAAGCAAGCCATTGGGCATGTTGACCAGGTCTTCATTTTCCACTATATGACCGGATATTTCCGTTTTTAATCTGTTGTAGCCGCCCGCGAGATATGTGCCCGGATAGTGAACATCATCCGCCTGTGTTTCGCAGGCCGCGCCTCTAATCGCGAAATAGCCGTTGCCGAGGGTGCACAGAGCTTCCCGGAGCATTTCTTCGGCCGGGTCAAACGAATCATATACAAGATGCCACGCGTTATTCATGAGCGCCTCCGCACAGGGGGATGAACATGGAAAGCAGCTTTCGCACTTCATCCGTATTTTTTAGCGAGTACTTCGCGGCGGTGGGAAAGGGCTTGTCCCAGACGACGATTCCGATGCCCTTATCCTTAAGGGCGCGGAGGGCGTCTTCGTCCGTCACATCGTCGCCGATATAAACAGGCAGTACAGAATCATCATCCAAACCCAGCGCTTCGAGCAAAAACAACAGCGCTTTTCCCTTATGCCAGTCGATATTCGGCTGAAGCTCGAATACTTTTTTGCCGTAGGCCTTGCGCAGTTCTTTATGTCGCTTTGACACCTCGTCGATTGTATGTTCAATATCGGGAACTTCCGCGGGGTCGACCAGGCGGTAATGGACGGCGATAGCGAATTTTTTTCTTTCCACGAGCAATCCTTTGATATGACCGATCGCCGCGCAAAGCTCTTTTTCGGCCTCATCCAGAATCGGCAAAAAGGGCATTCCTTTGGAGCTTGACTCCTTTATGCCGGAGGGGCCCGTTATTTCGAAGCCGTGGCTTCCCGCGTAAATGAGAGAGTCAATATCCACGAGATTTTTTACGTTTTGCATATCGCGGCCGCTGATAATGCCCACCGGGCAGCGCTGGGATAAATCTATGACAGTCTTGCGCATTTCGGGCGATAGAATCGCCTTCTCCGGCGTGTCCACGATAGGCGTCAGGGTGCCGTCGTAGTCGAGAAAAATGGCAACGCGCTTTGCCGCGGCCAGTTTCTTGATTTGGGCAAAATTATCGATCGCTGAGGGGAGCTGCGGCGCTGTCTTGGTATCTTCCTCCACGGATATTTCGGAGGCGTCATTAACGACAACATGAGCTCCGTAATTCAGAAGGTCTTTTTTATTGTCCAGCCGGGCAATGCCGATAACCAGGCCGAAATTACCCGCCTTCGCCGCCTCGACGCCGGATACGGCGTCTTCCACGACCGCGGTACGAGAAGGTTCTACGCCCAGCTGCCGGGCTGCTTCCTCAAACATGTCCGGCGCGGGTTTGCCGGGTATTTTGAGCTTTATCAAATCAACACCGTCCACGCGCACATCAAACATTTCTGCCAGGCCGGAACTATCCAAAATGAGAGCGCAGTTCTTGCTCGAAGAAATAATTCCCGTTTTGATTCCCTGCGCTTTTAATTTACGGATAAACTCCAGCGTGCTTTGATACACTTCCACGCCTCGTTTCTTTATTTGTTCCAGGAAATAGCCGTTTTTAAGATTTCCGATGGCGTGAATGCTCGTGAAACCCGGCGCGTCTTTCGGATTGCCTTCGGGTAAATTTATATTTCGCGACTGTAAAAAACTTTTTATGCCTTCCAGGCGGGGTTTGCCGTCCACATAAATCATGTAGTCTTTTTCTATGTTAAACGGTTCTTCCGCCGCTGGATTACTATCTTTGTGCCGGGCAAGAAAATCGTCAAAAGCTTTTTTCCAGGCCGCCGCGTGCGTGGACATTGTTTTTGTGACCACACCGTCGAGGTCGAAAATAACCGCGTCAAAATCTTTTTTGGTAATAGTTACATTATCATGATTGTTCTTCATAATTGCTCCTTTTACCATATTTAATTGTCGGGAAAAAAGGGAGCGCATAAGCACCGTTGAACTTGATTGTCGGAGAATTTGACATAGAAAAAAATGGACTCTTGTAAACTTAAAAATATTTTATAAAAAATTGAGCCTATGTTTATATGAAAGACAGCCCTGAAGTCAAGATATTTAGGCCTAAAGTTTGCGAAGAATTGGAAGACATTAAAATTATTAATTTTAGACAAGTTCTTGGCCTAATAAAAAACAAGCCCCTTGAGTTTTATTTGCTCAAGGGGCTTGTGAATTGCGCCGGTTATTGCGCGTTTTGTGTTAATGCTTTTTTAAAAATAACTAAAAACATTTTTTCTTTGTTATCCCAATGTTCTCACTTTACGCGTTTTTGCCTTTAGGCGGTTTGAAGGCCAGAGCGATAAAAAAGCCCAGGGTCAAAAGACCCGCCGCGATGAACAGAGACTGGTCTTTGAAAGCTTCAAACACGTAGGGGCCGATAAGGCCTGCGGCGCTCCACGCGGTCAGCATAAAGCCGTAAACCTTGCCGATATATGCCGGGCCGAAGGAATCAGCGGCAAATGCGGGCATGGTAGCGAAGCCGCCGCCGTAGCACGCCAGCAGGTAACATGATATCACAATGAACAGGTAGTAATTCGCCACGTAATCTTTAGCTACCAGCAGATAAACAACCGCCTGAGTCGCGAACATGATCAAAAAGACCATTCTGCGCCCGATGTTGTCGGAAATCTTCGCCCAGAAGAGCCTGCCCAGGCCGTTGAAAATGGCGGCGATAGCAACGACGGTACCGCCCGCGACGGCGACCATGGCAACCTGCTCGGGGGTCAAATCACCCACAAGACCTTTCGTTTTAATATAGATATCCTGCGCCAGAGGAGAGTGCTGAGAAATAAGGCCTAAACCGGCCGAAACATTGAAACACAGCATTGCCCAGAGCATCCACCACTGAGGCCTTTTTACCGCTTCGCCGAATTTAAAAGAATCTTCCGCCGAAACAGTAGAGGCAGCGGGTGTAAAACCGGCCGGCAGCCATCCCTGGGGAGGATTTTTGAAAAATTGAGCGGCTCCCGCGACAAGTACCAGAAAGATTATGCCCCAGATATACCAGGTTTTAGCCACGCCCGAGGCAAGAATATTTCCGGAAGAGTCTAATTCTCTGAAAGAGATAATCATGTAGGGAGCGATTTGTCCCATGAAAAAAGCGCCGGCGCCGAAGCCCATAACGGCAAGCCCGGTAACCAGACCACGCTTATCCGGAAACCAGCGGATCAGTGTGGCAATCGGCGTGACGTAGCCGAAACCGTTACCCAACGCGGCGATTACGCCAAAACCGAGATAGAGCAGCCAAATGTTACCCAGTTGATCGGCCAGGCCGGCCACCAAAGTTCCGATACCGAAAAGAATGCCGCCAACGGTGGCCACCAGCCGGGGACCATACTTGTCCACCAGTGTGCCGCCGAAAGCTGCCGCCAGTCCGATTATTCCCATGAGAATCATGAAGGTTATCTGAACTGTTTTTCCATCCCAGCCATGCGTGTTCATCAAAGGAATTTTGAACACAGACCATGCGTACACGGTTCCCAAACAAAGTTGAATAACAACCGCGGCGATTGCTATTCCCCATCGTTTGCTTTCCAAATTTTCATTTGCCATAAATAACTTTTCCCCTTTCGTGATTTAATTGATTAATACCTTATATCATCAAGCTGTTTCCAGCTTGACTGCACAAACTTTGTATTCCGGAATTTTTCCGGTAGGATCAAGAGCCGGGTTGGTCAACAGATTTACTGCGGTTTCCGTAAAGTGAAAGTTCATAAAAATGGTACCCGGCGTACTTTTAGTGGTTATATAGGCTTTGGCTTCCACCGCACCTCGCCTGGATTTAACTTTCACCAACTGCCCTTCTTTGACACCTAACTTTTCGGCATCAAGAGGATTGATTTCCACAAGGCTTTCCGGATAACGCTCACTGGGTCCTGCCGCGCGGCGTGTCATTGTTCCCGTATGGTATTGATAAAGGACCCGTCCCGTTGATAAAAAGAGAGGATACTCTTTATCCGGCAACTCTGCAGGCGGAATATATTCAACAGCGTGAAAGAGACCCAAGCCTCGCGAAAAGCGGTCTTTATGCAGAAATTTAGTGCCCGGGTGATCCGCTGTGGGACAGGGCCACTGCAAACCTTCTTCTTCGATGCGTTCGTAAGTCATGCCGGCGTAGCTGGGCGTCACTTTGATTATTTCATCAAAGATTTCTTCTGCCGAAGCGTATTTCATCGGATAACCCATCTTCGTGGAGATGTCGCTGATTATCTCCCAGTCCGCTTTTGCTTCACCAGGAGCGTCAACTATTTTTCTGACGCGCTGCACGCGGCGTTCCGTGTTGGAGAAAGTTCCTTCTTTTTCTGCAAAGCTCGCCGCCGGCAGAACAACATCTGCAAGCTTTGTTGTTTCGGTGGGGAAAATGTCCTGAACGATCAGCAATTCAAGGTTTCTCAATTCTTTTTCCACATGTTTTAAATCAGGATCGGAAAGAAGGGGATTTTCACCCATAATATAGATTGCTTTAATATCGCCTTTCCCCGCCGCGGCCATCATTTCCATTAGCGTTAACCCGGGTTTCGTGGAGAGTTTTGCCCCCCATGCCGCTTCAAATTTTTTGTGCGCGTCTTCGGATGCCACCTGCTGGTAGGCCGGATAGACATTGGGCAGACCACCCATATCACAGGCGCCCTGAACGTTATTCTGGCCGCGCAGAGGATTGACACCGCCGCCTTCGATGCCGACATTGCCGCAAAGCATGGACAGATTGGCGATAGACTTAACATTGTCCGTGCCGGTAATATGTTGAGTTATTCCCATAGCATAAACTACACTGGCGCGCTTGGCTTTGGCATACATTCGCGCCGCCTTTTTTAAATCTTCAGCCGGTACGCCGGAAATTTTCTCCACGTATTCCGGCGTGTATTTGGAAACCACGGCCTTGAGGGCGTCAAAATTTTCTGTGCGCTCAGACACGTAATCTTTCGCGTAAAGATTTTCGGAAATGATTACATTCATTAACCCGTTCAACACAGCAACATCCGTGCCAGGCTTTTGGCAAAGCCAGATGTCGGCGTATTTGACCAAATCGATTTCCCGCGGGTCAATTACAATCAGCTTTACACCCTGCTGGCGTATACCCCGTTTTATAAAAGAGCTGATTACGGGATGGTTTTCCGTGGTATTTGTCCCCGTTGCTAAAATCAAATCTGTAAATTCAAGCTCTTCGATGGAATTGGTCATCGCGCCACTGCCGAATGATGCGGCCAGACCGGCCACAGTTACGGAGTGTCAGAGCCGGGCGCAATGGTCGACGTTGTTCGTGCCGATCACCGCGCGCATGAATTTCTGGAAAAGATAATTTTCTTCATTAGTGCAGCGGGCGGAAGCGAGGCCGGCGATGCTATCCGGGCCATTCTTCTTTTTTATCGCGGAAAGTTTATCGGCAATAAATGATATTGCTTCTTCCCAGCTAACTTCCTTTAATTCATCATTTTTATTACGTCTCATTAAAGGTTTCGTCAGGCGGCTGGGATGCTGGATGAAATCCATTCCGAAACGCCCCTTGACGCAAAGAGAGCCTTCGTTTGGTTTTCCATATTCACGATTGCCCGATACTTTAATTATTTTATTATCTTTAACAAAAACATCCATCTGGCAGCCCACGCCGCAATATGTGCAGGTGGTGCGAGTTTTTTGTAATTCCCAGGGACGGCCGGCAAATTTTGCCTGCTTGAAAGTAATCGCCCCCGTGGGACAAACCTGAAGGCATTCGCCGCAAAAAACGCAGGTTGAATTGATATAATCAGCGTCAAAAGCGGGGCCTACTTTGGCGTGAGAACCGCGCATGGAGAAATCCAACACTTCATTTACCTGAATTTCATTGCAGGCGCGCACACAACGTCCGCACAACACGCATTTGTTCAGGTCGCGCTGGATCATGGAATTATTGTCTTCAATAGCGTAACCCGGAGGCTCTATTTCAAAACGGGGTTTTTCTATCTGCAGCCAGTAAACAAGATTCTGCAGTTCGCAGGCGCCATTTTGCTCGCAGGTCAGACAATTATGATCGCCCGATGACCATAGAAGTTCAACGATCATTTTCTGGGCGGAGCGTACTGCCGGTGTATCTGTGCGGACGATCATGCCCGGAGTCACCGGCATGCAGCATGAGGCAACCAGAGAGCGGGCGTTTTCCACTTCCACCACGCAGACGCGGCAGGCGCCGACATTTGTGGTTTTTTCATAATGGCAAAGAGTAGGTATAAAAATGCCGTTTTCTCTGGCGCATTCCAGAATAGTCTGGCCGGCTTTTGCTTCGACATTTTTCCCGTCTATTGTTAAAGGTATTCTTTTTTTCTCCATTTCCTGCTCCTTAACTTAAGTATATTCAATTCTCGATTAAAGTTCCGCGTCGCAGCGCAGACATCGGCAAGCTTCTTTGATAGCGTCTTCGCGGTTGAAACCAAGTTCAACTTCGGCAAAGCTCATTTTACGTTTTTCAGGGTTCATTTCCGGCATGTGGGCCTGCGGCGCTTCTGTTGTTTCTTCATCAATAACCAGAGGCACGTCAATTTTTTCCTGTGCCGGTTTTTCATAAGCTGGTTCGTTGTTTGCTTTGCGGATAGCCGCGTCGATATCATCAGCGGCCTGATGCCCGGCGGCGATAGCCGCGATGACTGTATCCGGGCCGGTAACGGCATCACCACCCGCGAAAAATTTAGGATTGGCGGTGCGGGATTTATAAACATTGCCTACGTTGTAGCAATCCCATTTGTTGATTTCCACGCCGCTTTTCGCGTCCATAAAGCTCATGTCGGGAACCTGGCCGATGGCCGCGATGACGGCATCGATATTCAGCGTGAATTCAGAATTTTCAACGGCAACCGGTCTTTTGCGTCCGCTGGAATCAAAGTCTCCCAGCTTCATGCGCTGACAGGTAATGGAAGTCACTTTTCCATGGCTTCCCTCAATCTTCAGAGGAGCGACCAGGTATTCAATTTTAATTCCTTCTTCTTCCGCGGCCTTGATTTCTTCTTCGGCAGCGGGCATATCCTGCCTGAGCCGTCGATATAGTATTGTCACGTTAGCGCCCAGGCGCAAGGCGACGCGCGCCGCGTCGATGGCGGAATTTCCTCCGCCGATTACCGCGACGTTTTTGCCCAGTGAAAGTTTTCCTTTAAACCATTTATCTTCATTGGCATTAAAATCGCGCAGGAACTCGACGCCGCCAAAGACATTTTTCATATCTTCACCGGGGACACCCATTTTCTGGCTTTTGTGCGCGCCGGTGGCCAGATATATATAATCGTAATCTTTTTGGAGCTGCGCGACAGGTATATCTTTGCCGATCCGTGTGTTGAGGCGGATTTCCACGCCCAGCTTACGGATATCGTCGATTTCAGCATCTAAAATGTTTCGGGGCAGACGGTAAGAAGGAATGCCCCAATAAAGCATGCCGCCGGGTTTGTTGAGTTCTTCAAACAAGGTGACTTTGTAGCCACGAACAGCTAAATCGCGCGCGGCGGTAAGTCCCGCGGGACCCGCGCCCACAACGGCGACCCTTTCTTTTCTGGTTACCGGCACAGGTTCAATTTGCGGACGCGGCGCGTTATCGGTAATAAATCTTTTCAAGAATTTAATCGCGATAGGCTCATCCAAATTACCACGGCGGCATTTTGTCTGGCATTTGTGGTCGCAGACTCTACCACAGACGGAAGGGAAGGGGTTGGTCTGCAATAAAATTTTATAAGCGTCATCAAATCGTTCCGCTCTTACTAGCGCGATATAAGAAGGTATGTCCATCTCAATTGGGCAGGTGTGCTGACAAGGTGATTTGAACATCGCTGAACAAACGGCGGCGACGCATCTATGTTCGCGAATATGCTGTTCATATTCTTTGCGGAAATAACGAATAGTGCTCAGCACCGGATTCGGCGCCGTCTGACCTAAACCGCACAACGCGGCATTTTTAATTACTACCGCCATTTCTTCGAGAAGTTCAATGTCACCTTCTTCGCCTTTGCCCTGGGTTATTCTGGTAAGAATATCGAGCATCCTTTTGGTGCCCTCACGGCACGGCGTGCATTTACCGCAGGATTCGTCCTGACAGAAATCCATAAAGAAGCGCGCCATATCCACCGCGCATTTATCTTCATTCATGACAATCAGGCCGCCGGAACCCATGATGGCGCCGAGTTCCGCGACTTTTTCATAATCTACGGCAGCGTTGAGATGCTGAATGGGAATACAGCCTCCGGACGGGCCGCCCAGCTGCGCGGCTTTAAATTTTTTGTTTTTGGGAATGCCGCCGCCGATATCGTAAACAATTGTTCCCAGCTTCGTGCCCATGGGAACTTCTACCAGGCCGACGTTTGCCACATCGCCGGTGAGAGCGAAAACTTTTGTTCCCTTGCTTTTTTCCGTGCCGACGGACGCGTACCATTTGGAGCCGCGTAAAATAATCTGTCCGATGTTGGCCAGGGTTTCCACATTATTTAAAATACTCGGCTTTTGCCAAAGACCGGCAACGGCGGGGAAAGGAGGCCTCGGCCTGGGCATGCCGCGTTTGCCTTCGATAGAAGTCATCAGCGCTGTTTCTTCACCGCAAACAAACGCTCCCGCGCCCTGATAAATTTCGAGATCAAAATCAAAACCGGTGCCAAGAATGTCCTTGCCTAAAAGGCCAGCTTCCTTGGCCTGAGCGATGGCGACGTTCAATCGATGAATCGCCAGCGGATATTCCGCGCGGCAATAGATGTAGCCATGCTTGGAGCCTATGGCCTTGGCGGCGATGACCATGCCTTCCAAAACGGCGTGCGGGTCAGCTTCCAACACGCTTCTATCCATAAACGCGCCCGGATCGCCTTCATCGGCGTTACACAGCACGTATTTAACATCATTTTGTGATTGGGCGGCAAACTTCCATTTTAATCCGGTAGGAAAACCGGCGCCGCCGCGTCCGCGCAGACCCGAATCAAGTACCTCCT
>Ga0209614_1001709_pt1 | contig 15636 bp, 9 predicted proteins | sample BlaSprsedimmetaG_FD_185484 | JGI IMG/M metagenome (GOLD analysis project Ga0209614, IMG submission 185484) | Hot spring sediment bacterial and archeal communities from California, USA to study Microbial Dark Matter (Phase II) - Blank Spring... ... | reverse complement strand
GCATGTCTTGGGGCCAAGATGGAGGGCAGGCTATCCTCACACTGCGCAGTCTGATCCAAAGCAACCGCTGGGAACAGGGCTGGCAGTTGTTGCGCGCAGACTTCTGCAAACAGGTTAACGTCGTCAAATCCAAACATGACTCTTCATTGACACAGCATCAGGAAACACCGATCCTTGTATGGACTAACAGTGAGATAGCCGACGCCGGCTACTACCATTCGCTACCCCTGGTGGCGTAGACTCACAATTTGGGATACACACCCATCTTTCATCGTCGCTCGGTCTCCCACTGCTCAGACTATTGGGTAGGGCACCTTCGACCAGATGACACTCGCTCCAAACAGCAAGGGGCAAAAGGGAGCCTGAATCGGTGCAGACGAGCAATCCGTGGCAGCAATCCCCGCCCTGGCCTTGAGACTTGACGCGCACCTGGCAAGCTGATGCCGTGTTGATATCCAGGAAACGATCCCAATCGGGGTACAAGTGCTCGAAAGTGAGTATAGCACAGTGAGTGGAGAGAAGCAAAAGTTCTGGGAAAAAGCCCAGCAGATCATGGAACAGGAGACGAGCAAGTGTGGTCACGGCAAGATCAGTTCTGTCACGACCAAACGATGGTCAGACGCCAGCGAACCCAGTACCCGGGCATCCTGCACCTCCAGCCCTCGCGCCCAGACAAAATCAATCCGCTCGGCTGGACCGATGGCGGGAGAGGTAAGAGATGGATCGAAACCGCCAACGACGAAAGGATCATCAAAGCCAGCAGCCTGGATACGGGCGTAAGTAGGAGAATCGGGCGTGGCATTAAAGTCGCCGCCCAAGACGGCGGGAGTCGCATCGCCGATGATGGAGAGTGCATGGTTCAACTGGCGCTCCCGCTCCTGGGGCTCCAACCCCAGCCAGACGCCATAGGCATCCAGGGGCCGAATGCCCACCATCACGCGGGCGTGCACGATCGCAGTCTGCTCCAGGTGGCTGACCAGCAGTTGCGTGTCGGTCTCAGCGATGGGAAAGCGGGTCAGCAGCGCGATACCAGAGAGCCCTTCCAGCGCCGGTCCATAGACCTCCTGCATTCCCAGGCGGCGCGCAAGCCACAGGGCATTGTCAACGCCATAGCTGGTGATGCGGCCTGCATCCACCTCCTGCAATGTCACGATATCGGCCCCACTCTCTTCGATGGTACGCGCCTGTTCTTCAAGACTGAGTTGCCAGACCGTATTGTAACCATAGTGCATATTGTAGGTGGCGACGCACACCGGGCCGGTCTCCTGCAGATCGAGCGACGGCGGCCAGGCCAGGAACACGGTCACCAGCACGACCAGAGCAGCGGACAGCCAATGCCAGGAGGATTCCAGTTTTGGAACCTGCGCCAGGTGGACGGGGCGCAGGATGGACAGGCAGGCGATGGCGGCGGCGACCACAAAGACGTACAGCCCCATTCCACGAAAGGCCGGGATGGTGTAGGGGTACGTGAAGGCAAAGGCCAGCGCAAAGTTGAGCACGAGGAACAGGAGAAATCCCACCGCCAGTGCTATCCCCGTCCGATCACTACGGCGGGGAGCGATGGTGTCGGGGAGTGCCATCAGGACGAGGAACTGGGTCACCAACAAGCCCAGGACAGAGCTCGCGCCACCTCCTCCCGCGCCGATCACCAGCCCCAACAGCGCGATCAGGAGATAGGGCAGCCCACCCAACTGCCCAAGCCGAGCCCCCCCTCCGCGAGGCAGGTGGAGGCCGGGCATGTGCGGCAGGAGCGTGACTCCCATCAGCAGCGGCGCGACGACAGTATAGTCCACCCTGCTCCAGCGGGCCAGCGCATTGGGCAAGCCCAGCAGCGAGGTTTCCAGAAACAGCAGCGCCCCAACGGCCAACCCTCCCATCACGCCGATCCCCTCCTCTTCCCGTGGTTCAGCTTGGTTATGCAAAAAGGCCAACCACGCCACCCAGCCTATGAGCAGCCCCAATACCACCTGCACAGGCAACCAGCCGGCGCGCAGCGATACATCGTAGGTGTCCCCAGCCGTGCGCAGGAACTGGTCGGCGGCAAAGGCCAACAGCAGAGCTGTCGGAAAGATGCGAGGCCGCCAGCGCAGCAGTGCGGCAAAGTAACCCCCTGCTGCCGCGACGACGAGGAGACTGCTCCAGAGCCGCACCGGCGGCTGGTTGAGCGTGAGAAACACGCGCGCCAGAGCAGCGACGACGGCCGTGGCAAACAGCCAAAACCGGGGTCTGCGACGCGGGGTCACGAGGGATGTCAGAAATGCGGCGATGAGGCAGAGCATGATAAAGCCCAGCGTGCTAAAGGCCACCGTTGCGCTGAAAATAGTATCATAGATCACGCCAAAGAGAACGGAGAACAGCACACGCGCCGCCTGGACGAAAAAAAGCGAGACAGCAGCGGCTTCGAGAGTGCGGAACAGTCTGGATGGATACATGCTGTACACCTCCCATCACGAATGACGCGAATTTGCGAATGTCACGAATCCCCAATACCCGCCCAGATTCATCCCATTCGTGAGGTCGATCGAAAAATTTCCAAGGGAAAAGGGCGAAAAGCGACGCGTCCAATCACCGGGCTAGACGTGCGCTGTGAGCCAGGTTTCCACGTCTTGAAGCACGCGGGCGCGTTCTGGCTCGTTGAACACCTCGTGATACAACCCCTCGTAGACATGGAGGGTCTTGTCCTTGGAACTGATCTTGTCATGGAGCATCTGCGCACCAGCCGGGTCCACGAGTTGGTCTCCGCTGCCCTGTACGATGATCACTGGCAGCGCAATCTTGTCCGCCTCGGCCGTGACGCGCAGCATGGCTTTCAACAGTTCCGCTGCCAACCGGGCGGGAGTCTTGGCGTGAAAAACAAGGGGGTCATTGACGTAAGCGGTCACTACGTCCGGGTCCCGCGAGATGCCATTCGCATCCAACGCCAGCACGCCCATCTGGGGGGCAAGGACCGAGAGGAGTTTGCCTATGGTGATGGTGGCTTGTGAGATGTTATCGCTGACTTTGATGCCCGGTGCAGAGATCACGGCGCCGGCGAAATTGGCTTGCTGGTCGAGCAGGTAATAGGAAACGATCAATCCGCCCATGCTGTGGCCCAGCAAAAAGATGGGCTTGCCCGCCTGCCAGCCTTTGACCATATGGTAGTATATCGTGAGCGTGTCGGTGTAATCTTCAAAGCGTTCGACGAATTCGCGCCGGCCCTCGGACCTGCCATGGCCAATGTGGTCAAAGCCATAAACGGCATAGCCAAGAGGGACAAAATGATTGACTACATTCGAGTAACGCCCGGAATGTTCGCCCAGCCCGTGGACGACGAGCAGCACGGCCTTTGCATCCCCATCGGGAAGCCAGGCTTGATAATAGATCTCGGCGTTTCGCACGCCCCTGAAATTGCCTTCGATATGATCCATAGGGTCTCCTCACTTCAGGTCCGCGTTTCTCTGTGACAGTCTGTATAACCCTCCAGGCTGAGGGATTACGAAATAGATTATACATCCAACGCCGTTTCTTGTCATGTACCCGATGCCGCAGCAGCGCGCTCCGATGGCTTGGCCAGCAGAGATGTCCCGCACGCAGCAACGGCGATCTCAACGACTGCGACAATTGATCCCAGGCGATCCAGATGATCTTATGTCGAGCGCTTTCCAATGATCAGACCCAATGGATCGACTTGGGTGCGCAGGACGTCTAGTTCCTCGTCGGTGGGTTCAAGCGTTATGATCAGATTGTCCGCAAAGAGCATCTCGAAGCCGGTGTTGGCGCGAATATCCTCGACCGTGACACCAGGATGCAGGCTTTCCACACACATGCGTTTGGTTTCCGATTCGTACCCCATCAAAGCCAGGGTGCTAATGACTTTGTAGGGACCAGTGCCGGCTGGCAGGCCGGCGGCTTCGCGGGCACCGGGGCCTGTCAGATAGCCGGGGGTGGTCAAAAAGTCGACTTGGGCGACAAAGCGACGTTGGTCGTGAGGGGTGATGACTAGTGTTTTCCAACACAGGGAGGCCAGGTCATTGGCCCCACCACTGCCCGGCAGGCGCACTTTGGGCTTTTGGATGTCCGTTCCAATCATCGTCGAGTTGAGATTGCCATACATGTCAATCTGTGCCCCGCCTAAAAAGGTGTAATCAACCACCCCCCGTTGACAGGTCGCCATAGTTTCGTCCATGTTGCTGAGCATCAATCCGCCCGTCATCGTGTACGAATCGGCGACCGAAAGCGGTAATTTTACCAGTTGCGGCGCAATGCTCCCGGCTTCGAACATGATGATCAGGTTGGGAGCACGAGTTTTCTGGGCGAGCATAGCCGCGGCGAGGGGCATGCCGGTGCCGATTACGGCTGTCTTGCCGTCCTCGAGCTGGCGAGCAGCCACACAAACCATCAATTCCATCAGGTTATACCGGTTAGCCATGGGTTTCTCCTAGCCCCGCTGCAAAGGCTCGCGGGCGCGCAGCTCTGCCAGGTGTTCTTCGCCGCCCTTTAGTGCCAGGTACTCGGCGAAATCCTGCGTTCCATAGATGTACTTTTGCAAAAAGGCATCTAACGTGGCCACGTCTTTTTCAGCCTCCAGCCACTCGTTCAGGTGCTCCTTATCGAGGTAATACTCGTAAGGCATGTTGCCGGGGTAACTGCCGTAGGGCACGTGACAGACCGCATCCACCAGCCAGTAGGGGATTTGGGTCAGTTCTGGAGTGCGCCGGATTTCCGACGTGTCCACCACCTGCTCAGTCGTGAGGATCAAGCGCTTACTGGCCCGCGCCAGATCCCAATCGGCCACGCTGATGCCATCAATCTGGGCATTGCCATAGACATCGGCGCGATGGACGTGGATGACGCTCACGTCAGGATAGAGCGCCGGCAAGGCCGCCAGTTTTTGCCCGGTGAATGGGCAGAGGATTTCCTTCGCGGCGCTGTACTTGAAGGTTTCCGTGCCCAGCAAGGCACGCGCTGGCAGAAAGGGCACTCCCATCGCCGCGGCCTTGAGACGCCAGCCAAGGGTAGCGTTGCTCCATTCTGTCACCTGGACAGCGCCACTTTCCATGTAGCGCCGGGCCTGGGGCGAGAGGCCGCACACTTCCAACCCAACGATGTAGGCGACATCGCAACGGTCGAAACAGCGACCAGCGGCCAGAATCTCAAAGTCGTGGGTGGAGGTATGGCCGGCAAAGCCCAGGTTTTTTTTGCGCTGGCGGACGATCTCGTGCAGGACGGCCGTAGAGATACGTATCATGCCGAATCCGCCCGAACTAAAGTAATCGCCATCGTGGACAAACTGGGTGACAGCCTCGCTGACGCTCATCAGTTTGTCGGTCAACACACGCGATTTCGCCGCAAAGAACTGACGCGCCCCCTCTACGTCAGGCGGCGAAAAAAGTGTGCCCATCGAGGTATTCATTTCACCATCAGACATAGATCATCCTCCTCATTGTCCCCCAGGGGGTTGAAGCTTGACCGATTTTTCCACTCACAACGGCGCCGCCGGCAGGGTAAAATAGAACGTACACCCATGCCCGACCTCGCACACCACTCCCACCTCCCCGCCCAGCCGCTGCACGATCCGCTGCACGATGGACAACCCCAGGCCGTGCCCCGGGACGTCCACCTGGTGCAGACGCTCAAAGGGCGTGAACAAGCGCGCCTGCTCCTCGGCTGAGAGCCCAGGGCCGTTGTCCCGCACCCAAAAACGGATTTGCTGCGAACCAGGCTCTGTCGCATACCCCAGTTCCACCCGGGCCGGGCGGCCGCCATACTTGAGGGCGTTGCTGATATAGTTCACCCACACCTCTTCGACCCACGGCCCATAGCCCAGCGCCGCCGGCCAGTCATCGGGCAGCGCGATCTCGTCCTCCGGCTTCTCAATCAGATACAGCAAGCGCTCCCTGGCCCCGTCCACGATGCGCGCCATGTCCAGGGGATGCATCTCGACCTTTTCCTGGCGCACGCTGGCCAGGAGCAAAAGCCCATCCACAATAGCGTTCAGCTTGTGTGCGCCCTTGACCAGCATGCGCAGCGAGTGTTCCAGCGTCCCGTCCAGTATGCTGGCATAATCATGGACCAGTACCTCGGCATAGCCGACGATGATACTGATGGGGTTCTTGAGATCATGGGCCACGGTGTGAGCAAAGGCATCCAGCTCAGCGTTCCGCGCCTCCAGGTCGGCCGTGCGCTCGGCAACCCGCATCTCCAACTCGTCGTGCGCCCGGCTGATCGAGGCCACCATCTCGTTAAAGGCTGCCGCCAACTGACCGACCTCGTCGTGGCTTGTGATGGCGACGGGATGGCTCAAGTCGCCGGTCCGCACAATGGTCTCGGCGCTCAGTTGCAGTCTGGCAACCGGCCGCACGATCAGGTAGCGCACGCCGAGGGCCGTCAGCACGCTGAACAGCAACAGGGATAGGGTCAGCATCAATAGCACGCTGATCACGTACGAGTTCACTTGACTGTCAATCGTCCGAATGGACACAATGGCAACGATCTTCCAACCCAGCGCCGGCGAGGTATAGTAGAACGCATAGTACCGCTCGCCCTCCTGCTCGAAGGTAATATAGCCCTCAACGTTGTCCATAACCGTCTGGAAATGGTCCAGGCCCGCCTCTTGGTACGACTGGAAGTGCAGTCCCTGGTCCCCACCCGTCGGGGTGATACCTGGTTCCTCACCTGTCAGGATGATGCCCTGGTCATCCAAGAGCAGAATGGTACTGCCCTGGCCCACGCTGACCTCGGATATATAGTCGGTCAGGTTGCGCAATGTAATGTCAATGCCCACCACGCCGTACACTTGCCCTTCCTCATCCACCAGCGCCTTGACCGTGCCAATATTGACGTCGGGGGTCGTCACCGAGGGGTAGGGCGTGGTGCGCATCACCCGGTCTGGACTGCTCACCGCCAGCTCGTACCAGGGCCGCTGCCGGGGATCGTACTGGGTGGGACGCGCCCGCTTGTGGGAACGCACAAAGCTGCCGTTTTCCCGTCCCATGTAGACCGAATTGACGTAGGGGTGATTGGTGCGATAGGCGTTGAACAGATCAATGATGGCCTGCTCGGTCTCGCCGATGTGGTATTCAAAGGTGGCCTCGTCGGCATCGAGAAAGTTGGTGAACGCGCCGTCATCCCGCGTCCTGACCGCCTCGTTGGCTACCAGGTCCAGCACGTCGTATTCCACCCCCGCGAGAAAGCTGGTGAGGGCAAAATCCACCTGGTAGAGCTGCGAGACAAAATTGTCATAGATGGACTGGAACTTGTCCCGGTGCACGGTAATGCCCGTATAGTAACCCATCACTGCCAGCAGGAGGACACCTGCAATGGCGTAGGTTATCAGGAGCTTGGTATTTAGTCTCATCGCGACTTGGTGTACATCCCTTCCTCAAGCATAGTACTGCCTGGCGCGCTCAACAACGACCTTGATGAACGCTGTCCTGGCCAAAAGTACGTCCGTTCCCCCCTGAATCCAATCTCCCCACTATGGTAGAACGGCGACCTGCCAATCCCAACCTGCGAGGCAACCGATGACCTCTCTTCGACCAAGTGTACATTCTCTCCACCAGACTGTCAAACAGCGCCTGCGGCGCGGCTAATCATGCTCCAGCGCCAGACCATCGGGCAGCTCCCTATTAAGGGGCTGGGCGCACCTCGTCGTTATGACGCCGTATCCACGAACTGCCTCTCGTACAGTTCGCGGTACGTTCCGCCCCGGGCGAGCAGCTCTTCGTGCCGTCCGCGCTCGACGATGCGACCACCATCCACCACGCAGATCAGGTCGGCGTGACGCACGGTGCTCAGACGGTGGGCGATGACGATGGCCGTGCGCCCGGTCAGCAGGCGCTGCAACGCCTGTTGGATGAGCATCTCGGTCACCGTGTCCACGCTGGAGGTGGCCTCGTCGAGGATCAAGATGCGTGGGTCGGCCAGCACCGCCCGGGCGATGCAGATGAGCTGCCGCTGGCCGACGGACAGGTTCACGCCGCCCTCCAAAATCTCGGTGCCGTACCCATCGGGCAGCGCGGCGATGAACTCGTGGGCGTTGGCCAGGCGAGCGGCCTCTTCCACCGCGCTATCGAGGGCATCTGGACACCCGAAGCGGATGTTATCGGCGATGGCGCCGGAGAAAAGGAAGGGGTCCTGCGGCACCAATCCCATCTGGCGGCGCAGCGAGCGCTGGCCGACCTGGCGCACATCAATCCCATCAATCAACACGCCCCCTGCGGTCACGTCGTAGAAACGGGCGATCAGGTTAGCGATGGACGTTTTGCCCGCGCCAGTCGGTCCCACCAGGGCCACCGTCTGCCCCGGCTCGACGGTCAGGTTCACCTGGTGCAGCACCCGCGTCTCACCCCGGTAGGAGAAAGAGACATCGCGCAGCTCGATCCGCCCCACCACCGGCGGCATCTCGAAGGCATCCGGCGCATCGGCCACCTCCGGCTCGCTATCCAACAGCGCCAGCACCCGCTCCCCCCCGGCCATGGCGGCCTGCATGGTGGTGTAGAGCTGGCTCAGCTCGCGGATGGGCTGGAAGAAGCGGCTGACATAGGCCAGGAAAGCGACCACAACCCCCAAGGTCAGCTCGCCCTGGGCCACCGCTCGCCCTCCGAACCACAGCACGACCGCCGTCGCCAGCATGCCCAGGAACTCGACGGTGGGCAAAAAGACAAAAGAGAGGGACATCGCCATCACATGGGCCTCGCGGTTGGCGCGGTTGACCTCGTCAAAGTGCTCGTGCGAGATATCCTCGCGGGCAAAGGCCTGGATGACGCGCATACCAGAGATATCTTCGGCCAGATCGCCCACGATGGCCGCGATCCCGGCCCGAGTGTGACGGAAGGCGACCTGAGCCCGCCGGGCAAAGAGAATGGTCGCCAGAGCCATCAACGGCAGCACGCTGAAACTGAGCAGGGCCAGGCGCGGGCTCATCGAAAGCATCGTGACAATGATCCCCACCAATATCAACAAGTCACCGACGAGAGTGACCAGCCCCTCGGAAAGCAACTCGTTGATCACAGCCACATCACTGATGACCCGTGAAAGGGTCACGCCGACGATGTGCGTATCGTGGTAGCCGAGGGGCAGCACCTGCAAGTGATGGAAAAGCTGCGCCCGCAGCGTCGCCAGCAGCCGCTGCCCGACCCAGGAGAGGAGATATTGCTGCCCGGCCGTGACGGCATAGAGGCCCAAAAAGGCGCAAGCCATCAGCAGAGCCACCCGCCCCAGAGCCGGCGCGTCGCCCTGAGCGATATGTTGGTCTATGGCTATCTTGATCAGATAGGGCACGACCAGGCTCAGGCCAGAGGCGAGCAGCATCAACAGGAAAGCAACGACCATGCGCGGCCAATGGGGGCGCAGAAAAGTCAACAGCCGCAGGATGATGCGCCAGTCGAAGGGTCTGCCCTCCACCTCCTCGCCAAAGCTGCGTATCATCCGACCTGGCCCCATGCCGGTGCTCGTCGTGCCGATCGAGAGGCTCATCGTCTATCCCCCCACCCCTCCCCCATCAATGTATCCTGCCGCCGTAATTGATGGTGATAGATCTCGACATACAACCCCGACGTGCGCAGCAATTCCTCGTGAGTGCCTCGGGCGGCGACCCGCCCCCGATCCAAGAGCAGGATCAGATCGGCCACGCGCACGGTGCTCAGCCGCTGGGCGATGACGAAGGACGTCCGCCCACACATCAGCCGCTCCAGGGCCTGTTGGATCAATTGCTCGGTCTCGGTGTCCACGCTGGAGGTGGCGTCGTCCAGGATCAGGATGCGCGGGTCCTTGAGCAGCGCGCGGGCGATGGCGATGCGCTGTTTCTGCCCGCCGGAGAGGGTGACACCCCGCTCGCCGACGGGTGTGTCGTAGCCCTGGGGCATGCGTGCGATAAAGTCGTGGGCCTGAGCCGCATGGGCCGCCGCGACGACGTCGGCCTCGCTGGCCTCGGGACGGCCAAAGGCGATGTTCTCCCGCACGGTGGAGGCAAAGAGGGTCGTCTCTTGCAACACGATGCCGATCTGGTCGCGCAGTGAATTGAGCGTCACTTCCCGGATGTCGCGGCCGTCCAACGTGATGCGGCCCTCGGTGGGATCGTAAAAGCGCGGGATCAAGTTGATGATGGACGATTTGCCGGAGCCGGTCGCTCCCAGCAAGGCGATGATCTGGCCGGGCAGCGCCTCGAAGGAGACGTCTTCCAACACCCGGTGGCGGCCAAAGTAGGCGAAAGAGACGCCCTCGAAGCGCACGTGACCCTGTATGGTCGGCAAGAGCGTGACGTCGGCCGCCTCCTCCACATCCGACTTGGCGTCCAGGATCTCGAAAATGCGCTCGCCTGCCGCCGCGGCCATCGCCAGGATGGGGATGATACGGCCCATGCGATGCACCGGCTCGGCCAGTTGACCCAGGTACGTGGAGAACGCCACCAGCTCGCCGAGGGTAAGCTGACCGCGGATGACGAGCGAACCGCCGTACCAGATGATGAACACCATGCCGGCGTTGGTCATAAGCGTCAGCAAGGGAGCGTTGACCGCCTGGAGGCGGGACGCCAGGGCCGAAAGGTCGAACCAGCGGGCGTTCTCGCGATCAAAACGCTCGACCTCGGCCTCTTCCTGGGCAAAGGCTTTGACGACGCGGGCACCACGCAGGTTTTGTTCCAGGCGCGTGGTCAGCACGGCCAATTGCTGCTGAATTTCGCTGGAGAGCGGGCGATAGCGCGAGCTAAAGGCCATAGCACGATGAACCATCAATGGTATGGCAGCCAGCGCCAATAGCGCCAGATGGGCGTTCATCCACAGCAGAGCTGCCGCCGTGCCCAGCAGCAACGCCGCGCCCTCGAGCATGCGCATCGAGGCCCGACCGGTCAGAAAGCGGATGCGTTCCACGTCTTGGACGGCACGGGAGAGAAGATGTCCGGTTTCGGTACGGTCGTGGTAGGAGAAGGAGAGCGAGGCCAGCTTCTGATGAATGGCGTTGCGCAGATCGTAGGCCACGCTCTGGGAGGAGGTTTCTACCCAGCGGTTCTGCAAAAAGCTCAGCCCGCCTTTGACGAGGGTCAACCCGAGGAGGGACAACACCGACCAGCCCAAAAAGCGCGAGTCCTGGTCGCGAATGCCCCGGTCAACGACGTAGCGGACGAGCTGAGGGATGGCGACGTTGAGCAGATTGATGCACAACAAGGCCGTCCAGGCCACCGTCACCCGGCGCCAATAGGGGCGCAAGTAGCGATAACAACGCCACAGGATACGTCCAGCATCAGGGGGAGGCTTGATTCTAGTCGTCTGTGTATCTGGAGACATGGAATTCTGTTTTGCCAAGTGAATTGTAACATGGGAGGGAGAGAGAGACAAATGGAGACGATGAAAAACAAAACGCCGGTTACCAGGCAGCCAACCTTCTTGCCCTCTAGCGATGCAACCTGGCCTAGATAGCCCAGCCGCCCCTATCGCCGCCCAGACGTGCCCGGCGCGCCGTCACAGCGTCCCCTCCACGTCCCAGGGGACGAACTCGGCCTCCCCGACGCCCTGGGCCTCGCTCTTGCTCGGCTGCCCCGAGGCGACCGCCAGGAGCAGCTCGAACAACTCGTCCGCCACAGCCGCCGGCGGTTCACCTGCCAGCACCCGCCCGGCGTCCAGGTCCATATCGTCCGCCATGCGCGCGTAGAGGGCCGTCGTCGTGGCGATTTTGATCGTCGGCGCCAGCTCGAACCCCAGCACCGACCCCCGCCCGGTGGTGAAGAGCACCAGCGTGCAGCCGCCCGCCACCTGTCCCGTCACCGCCACGGGATCGTAACCCGGCGAGTTCATGAACGCCAATCCACGTGTCGTCACCGGCGCGGCGTACTCGTAGACGCCGGTCAGCGGCGTGCTGCCGGCTTTGATCACCGCCCCCAGCGATTTCTCGTAAATCGTCGTCAGGCCGCCGGCCTGGTTGCCCACGCTCCGGTTCTGGTCGAGATCAAAACCCATACGCCGGGCGTATGCCTCCCACCAGCGCACCTGCGCCAGCAGCTCCGCCCCGATCTCCCGGCTGACAGCCCGTCGAGTCAGCAGATGCTCGGCCCCATAGATCTCTGGCGTCTCGGTCAGCACCACCGCCCCACCCTGGCGGACGATCTCGTCCGAGACCAGGCCGACCACCGGGTTGGCCGTCACGCCCGACCAACTGTCACTGCCGCCGCACTGGAGCGCGACCGTCAGCGCGGACGCCGGCTGCGGGGTGCGCGCCACCTCGTTGACCTGCGGCAGCAGCGCCTCGACCGCCTCGATGCCCGCCTGCACCGTCCGGCGCAGGCCGCCCAATTCCTGGATCACCAGCGCTGGCCCGCTCAGGCCGTACTCGGTCATCAGGTCGGCGGCCTGGTTCGTCTCACACCCCAACCCGACCAGGACGAATCCGCCCACGTTGGGGTGACGGGCCATTCCCGCCAGCGTGCGCCGGAGCAGGGTGTACCGCATCGGGCAGCCCAGCGTGTGCGTCAGCGCGACGACGCCGTCCACGCAAGGAAAGGCCGCCAGCCGCTCCGGCGTGAAGTGGCGGGCGATCTCGCGGGCCGCGTGGGCCGAGCAGTTGACGGTCGAGATGACGGCGATGGTGTTGCGCGTCCCCACCCGGCCGTCGGCCCGCCGGTAGCCCATAAAGGTGCGCTGTTCGTCGGCGGGCGCCGGGACTGCCGGACGGACGTCCACACCGAAGACAGTCTCCCGCTCCAAGCCCTCTTCCTCCGGGCCCAGGATCCCCACGTTGTGGACGTGGACGTGCTCTCCCGGCGCAATCGTCCGCGTCGCAAAGCCGATCACCTGGCCGTACCGGTGCACCGGCGCGCCGGCCGCTATCTCCCGCAGCGCGACTTTGTGCCCGGTCGGGATCGGTCTGCCCCCGAGCGTCATCTGGGGCTGGCACACCGTAATCCGCAGATCGCCCTCGACCAACGTCTGGCCCGCGAATAGCGGCGCTTTGGCCACCGCCACGTCGTCGGCAGGGTGAAGCCGGAGCGCGGCTTCGCCCAGTGCGATCGTAGCTATCTCGGTTTCAGTCGAACCATCCATCAGCGAAATCCTCCACCGTCGGAAGTGAACACGGATGTACACAGATCCAATAGATCTGACTTTCCTAAAGTCGGGAGATTTTTCAACACAGAGACGCAAGTTTTTTATATGTCCTTTCGACGAAAACGTCCTGTTACTGTCTAGCAAATCTTTGCTTCACACCGACGAGTCGAATCACTGAAACGCTGAACGGCGCTGATGCCACTGAACCGCGTGTTTCAGTGGCCCCAGTGCTTCAGTGATTCCAGAATCGGTAGTAGGGCGAGTTGTCGCCGGGAATGACGTAATTGTACCCCGCCGTGGCCAATTGGCAAGCTTCGTCATCTCGCCCCTCCTGGCAAAACTGTCATCCCGCCATAATGATGACATCCTATGGCTGAAGCTGACTGCGATCCAGCGCGTCGAGCAGGCGGCCGACGGATTTCACGGATTGCCACTTCGCTGATTCGTCCATTTGCGCAGAACGATCAGGATGAAAACAGCGGCAGCTCTGACCAGCCAGTCAGCTTTGGAATCCCGCATTTTAACAGACGAGAATTGACTTTATTGCCGAGATATGGTACGATAGCCGCACATACCAGAAACCAGGTGCAAACAACGAGATGGACGAACGACGAACCCGCTGGGCGATCATCGCTGTCGCTGGCGTGTGGGTGCTGCTCAACCTGCTCACGCTGAACTACAACGGCGCCTCCTTCGACGAGGGCATCTACGTCACCGCTGGCCTGCGCACGCTGGATGGTCACGGCCTCAGACCGCTACCTGACGTGGTTCGGCGGATCGCTGCTCTGGCCGGTCGTGGCCGGACTGGGCTACCGCGCCGCCGGGCTGGTCGGGGCGCGGGCGCTGGCCGTGTTGGCCGCCGGCGCCGCTCTGGCGGCCGGGAGCGGCGCGGCCCGCAACCTCTTTGGCCCTAAAGCCGGCCTGTGGACCGCGCTGACCTTCGCCGTCAACGGGGCCTTCCTGGGGCTCGGCCGGCTGGCGGTCTACGACGCGCTGGCGCTGGCAGGGATCGCCGTCAGCTTCTGGGCGATCACCCAGATGATCCGGCGCGACCACCGGGGCTGGCTGAGCGTCGCCGCCGTCGCCTTCGTCGGGGCTTTCTTCGCCAAGTACCCGATGGCGTTGATGGGCCTGCCCCTCGTCGGCATCACGCTCGCGCTACGGCGGGACAAAGCGCCGATGGACATCGCCATCTTCGGCTTCCTCGGCGCGGCGATGGGGCTGGCAGTCTTCTTGCCCCTGCGGGAACAGATCGCCGCTTTCTTCGCCTGGCGGCTGGCAAACAAACCCGCCTTCGGCGTCACGCCGGCTATGATCGCCGCCGCCATCGTCTACCTGAGCGCAGCACCCCTCGCGCTGACCGTGGCTGGATGGATCGTCGCCGCCAGGCAAGGACAGCGGTGGTTGCCCACCATCCTGCTCCTCAGCATGCTCATCTGGCCCGCCTACCACCTCGGCCTGCAAGACCCTGTCAGCGTCAACAAACATCTGGCGTTCGGCTTCCTGTTTGCATACCCGTTGATCGGCCTGGCCCTGAGCGCCTGGTGGGATGGGAGCGAACGCGGCGCGCGGCCGCGCCTGCTCCGGCGCGGCCGCGCGCCGTGGCTGGCGGTCCCCTTCGCCCTCGCCAGCCTGATGACCGGCGTGATGACCCTCGTCACCGTCATCAACCACTGGCAGTCCAGCGCGCCGCAGGCCCGCCCGGCCCCGGCGGGACAGGAGCCGGACGTCTCCGTCATCATTCCCACCTACGGGGAGCTGCCGGAGATGGTCTACCGCACCGCCCGTTCCGTCCTGGAACAGGACTACCCCCAACGCCGGCTCCATCTGCTCATCAGCGACGACGGTCGCAGCCCCAAAATTCGCGCCCTGATCGAACCGCTCCAGCGCGCCTACCCCCAGGCCCAGATCGGCTACCACACGCCGCCCCGCCGGGGCGACCCGCAACGGCGCGGCGAAGCGAAGGCCGGCAATCTCAACTCGGCCCTCGACCTGATCGAGATCCACGCGCCCGAAATCCGGTTCATCGAGACGCGGGACGCCGACGACGAGGTCGGCGCGCCCGACTTTTTGCGCCAGGCCGTGGGGCAGATGATGGCGGATCGCGACGTCGCTTTCGTCCAGACGATCAAAGAGGCCCAGGTCAGCCCAGGCGACCCCTTCGGCAACCTGGAACCGCTCTTCTACCGCAAGGCGATGCTCGCCAAGAACGCCGCCAACGCCGTCTTCCCCTGCGGCTCCGGGCTGGTCTGGCGGCGGCAGGCGCTGGACGAGATCGGCGGCTTTCCCACCTGGAGCCTGGTGGAGGATCTCCAATCGGGCGCCGAAGCGCTGCGGCGCGGCTGGCGCGGCGTCTACCTGCCCATCGTCGGCGCCGTCGGCCAGACTGCGCCGGAGGACGTCCCCAACCAGATCAAACAGCGGGGCACGTGGGCCGTGGACACGATGCGCCTCACTTTCTGGTGGGATAAACGCGGTCTGAACCTGCGCCAGCATAGCGCAACTCCGACAGAGCACCTTTCGGTCTCTCTTCTGCCAGGCTGGAACAATCTGCGATTTGGACGCTGCCCAGCCTAACGGCTTGTTTTAAGGTCCGCACGTGTGCGTGCGATGTACGTCAGCG
>Ga0209614_1001708_pt1 | contig 15645 bp, 16 predicted proteins | sample BlaSprsedimmetaG_FD_185484 | JGI IMG/M metagenome (GOLD analysis project Ga0209614, IMG submission 185484) | Hot spring sediment bacterial and archeal communities from California, USA to study Microbial Dark Matter (Phase II) - Blank Spring... ... | reverse complement strand
TGTTCAAATATTCCCTCAAGTGCATCTTCGCGCTCATGCAAATTGAAGACGATTTATCCCCTTTCATCGACTCAATCGATCAGGCCTTATGCCCCCATCTTAGGATTAGGGGGTGCGAAACTTGAGATGGTTATATTAGAAGCATTGAGCTTCTGCATCTCTCCCATGATCTCGATTGCGGTATGTGAATCGAGGTTTCCCGTTGGTTCATCAGCCAGGAGAATGGGAGGGTCATTGACAATCGCACGGGCTATGGCGGTTCTCTCCTGTTCACCTCCTGAGATCTGATTGGGCAGGCGGGCAGCCTTGTCTGCCAGTCCGACTTTTTCCAGAGCATCAAGGGCCATGCGGATTTTTTCTTTCCTGTTCAAATTGAGTGTGACCAGTGGGAGCTGAACATTTTCCAGTAGGGAGAGATAGGGTATAAGGTGGAAGCTCTGGAAGATAAAGCCAATATATTCTCTCCTGAAATCTGCCCGTTGGTCTGAATCGAGGCTGTAAACATCGATCCCGTCAACGGAATATGTGCCAGAGGATGGGGTGTTCATAGCCCCCATGATGGACAGCAGGGTGGATTTCCCGGATCCTGATTCGCCCATGATGGCAATGAATTCACCTTCTTGTATGGAAAAACTCATGGAATGAACGGCATCGACGGAGGCTTCCCCGACTCCATAGGTTTTTTTCAGGTTTTCAGCGATGATAAATGCCATGGAAAAGCCCCTTTTAAAGTGATCTGAGAGCTTCGTTGGGATCGAGCTGGGCTGCCTGTAGGGATGGATATATCCCGGCAACCAGCCCGATGGTAGTTGCCAGTGCAACAGCTGCAAAGGCAAGGAACGGATCAATATTCAGGAGAATCGATCGTTCGTGTTCGAGATATATCAACGTCAAGTGCGTTGCCCCAAAACCGGTGATGTACCCGATAATTCCTGCAAGAACAGAGAGAAGGAGGGCTTCGATCATAACGATGCGGATGATGTGACTTCTCCGAAAGCCTATAGCCCTGAGGATCCCGATCTCAAGGGTACGCTCCCTTACCGAACTCATCATGGTCACCACGACTACAAGGCCGGCTACAAGAACGATTACGCCAGATACTACCAGAGAAAAGCTCTTGAACTGGCTTATTGCTTCGTGGCGGGTTTTAACAACCTGCTGGATGGCCGTCACTTTCGCTCCAGGGAGTACCACCGAGATCTGTTTGACCATGTCGTTCACTGGGCATGCATTGCATAAGGCAGCGACCTCTACCATGGAAATCGAGCCCTGTTTTGAAAGGATGTTCTGGGCGGTGTTGAGGTGAACGAACATCAACTGATCATCCTGCGATCCCGTAGGTTTGAGAATGCCGGCTACAAGGAGTTCTCGGCCATTGACCATAATACGATCGTTGGCATTCAAGGATAGCAATGCTGCGGCGTCTGAGCCGATCAGGGCCCCATTTTCTTCCGGCATCGATCCATCGATGACCCACCACGGTTTCAACACTCGTGACACGGAAAAGTCCATACCTGCCATAAGGAGAACCTTCCCGTTAATTTCTACCGCACCCATGGTTACGGGTCCCAATGCTGCAATACTGCTCGCATCAGGGATAGAAGAGATGCGAATAAGGTCTTCCTCGTTCAGTTCGTGCACAGCGTAGGAAACACCGCCCAAGGATACTCCTCCATAGGAAAGAGACAAAATGTCCGTTTGGGGCGTGATGAGGATATTGGCTCCATAGGTATCCATTTTTTCACTGACATCGGATGTCATAAACCGGGTGTAACTGATCAGAGTCACGACTGTTGCGATGGAAATGACAAGACCCAAGAGAACAAAGATCGCTCTGGCTTTGCGTCGTATGAGATTCTGAAAGACAATGTCGATGAGTGTCAAAGAGGGTCCTCCCATCTAAAACAGGAAAAATTTCTTTCCCTGAAGGATATCTTCAATACGAACCACCACGGCTCCATCAGCTACTGTATGCTGCAAAGGGGCTGGATTGCATCCTCCTGTGACCTGGTTGATCTGCTGTATCGGGAAGGTTCTCCCACAAGTATGGCACACCATGGAATCGTTCTTCTGGGTATACCCTTTGCCGGCACGCCAGCAGACATCACAGGCGTCAAATGCCGCATGTATCGTCCCTTCACTACTCTGTATGATGAAGTATCTGATCGTGGTTTCTTCATCCTGATACTGGTAGTGACGGACCTTGCCGTCATCGAACAAAGCAAGGGCAAACGCGAATGACGAGGTGGTGGAGTTCGTCGAGGGTGTTTCTGCTGAAGACTTCGAGGCTCCGGAAGCTGTGTGATTCCGGAACATGAAAATCCCTGCCCCGGCCACTGATGCGAGAACCAGGAGGGCAAGGAGAGAGGCTATGGGCCATGTTCTGGTTTTTTCCCCATAACACGAGCCTTCTTATCCGGGATGTTCCCTGCAGGCGCTCTGTTTGTTGTATTCAAGGAAAACTCCTTTTGCCTGGTCAGTTCTTCAGGGCCTGCTCTATGTCATGAATGATGTCGTCCACATGCTCGATGCCGATGGAAAGCCTGATGAAATCCGGCGTCACGCCCGTGGCCGCCTGCTCTTCGACAGAGAGCTGCTGGTGGGTGGTGGTGGCAGGGTGGATGGCCAGGGTCTTTGCATCCCCGATGTTCGCAAGGTGGGAAATGAGCTTCAAGGAATCGATAAACCTTCTGCCTGCATCCATGCCTCCCCTGATGCCGAAGCCGATGATGGCACCTGCCCCCCTGGGCAGGTATTTCCGTGTCTTTTCATATTCAGGGCTCGAGAGCAGGCCCGGGTACGTGACCCAGGAGACCTTCGGGTGCTTCTCGAGGAATTCAGCGACAGCCAGGGCATTCTCCGCGTGTCTCGGCATCCTCAGGTGCAGGGTCTCCAGGCCCTGCAGAAACAGGAAGGCATTGAAGGGAGACAGCGCAGGGCCTAGATCGCGCAGCAGGGTGACCCGCGCCTTTATGATGTAGGCCTCCTTTCCCAGGGCATCGTGGAAGTTCAGCCCATGGTAGCTGGGGTCGGGGTGAGTTATCAGAGGAAACCTCCCGCCGGCCCAGTCGAACGTTCCTGAATCCACGATGAGGCCACCGAGGGAGGTTCCGTGTCCCCCGATAAACTTGGTGGCGGAGTATACCGTGATATCCACGCCATGATCGAATGGCCGCAGAAGATAGGGAGAAACGGTGTTGTCCAGGACAAAGGGAATGCCTTTGGTATGGGCGATTCTTGAAATACCTTCGAGATCGGCGACATCCAGCTTCGGGTTTCCGATGGATTCCGCGTACACGGCCTTGGTTCTGGGAGTAATGGCCTTCTCCAGGGCATCGAGGTCATTCGATGGGATGAAGGTCACTCCTATGCCCATTCTGGGGAACGTGTGGTGGAAGAGCGTGTAGGTTCCACCATAGAGGTTGTCCATGGACACGATCTCGTCACCGGCCTGAGCGATGTTGAGCAGGGCAAGGGTGATGGCTGACTGACCGCTGGCAGCGGCCAGGGCCCCGATGCCGCCGTCCATGAGCGCGACGCGTTTTTCCAGGACATCGGTCGTGGGATTCATGAGGCGTGTGTAGATGTTGCCGAATTCCCTCAGGCCGAAGAGACTGGCTGCATGGTCTGTGTCTTTGAACTGGTACGAGGTGGTCTGGTAGATGGGAACAGCCCGGGCTCCGGTTATTGCGTCAGGCTCCTGGCCGCCGTGGAGCAGCAGCGAATCAGTCTTCAGGTGCGCATCGATCATGCTCATGGGTTTCCTCCCTGTATCGTATTCACTGGTGATCCTCTTTTTCCTGAACCCTGCATTCTCCGATCAGCCGTGAATCACCGCTGAACACGTCCATCTTCGATCCCCTCACGTGACTGATCAGGGTGAGATTGGCCATCCGTGCAAGCTTCACGGCCTGGTTTGTAGGCGATCCCAGTGCCGCCAGGACAGGGATGCGGCACCTCAGGACCTTGGAGAGGATTTCTGAGGAAATCCTTCCAGTTGTGAGGAAAACCTTGTCGTTTAAACTCAGGCTTTGGTCAAGGGCTTCGCCGATCACCTTGTCAAGCGCATTGTGCCTGCCGATGTCATCTCTGAAAATGAGAATGCCTTCGTGCGATGCCAGGGCACCGCTGTGAACGCCCCGTGTCCGGGAATGTTCGGATGAACCATGGGTGAAGGCTCTCATGAGAGAGGTGATTTCCTGGGGCTTCAGGCAAAAACGGTCGTCCATCCGGGTCTTGTGCATGACATCGACGGGGTTGTGGAAGATCACCCCCTTTCCGCACCCCGAGGTGTAGATGCGCTTGAACACAAACTCGTCAAGGGTGCCATCGATCCTGACAGAGGCATGGAATCGCTCGGCGTCAATGATAAGGGTGTTCACTGAAGAGACATCGGCGATGATCCCTGAGGTGTAGAGAAATCCGGCAACAAGGTTCCTGAGGTGGTCGGGACTGCAGAGCAGCGTGGCAAGCTCGTGGTCGTTGACCTCGATGGTGAGGGGAACCTCTTCACTGACGCTCCTGGGCGTGGAGGTGGAAGATCCATCACGTATTTCGAGGACGTCCATGGTTTCCATGTCTCACGACCTGTAGACGAGCATCCTCTGAATGCTCTTCTTGGCCCTGGCAATGGTTTCGCGGGACACAGTGATCTCGTTGTGCATTCCTTCGAGTGCCCAGTGCAGCTTTTCCAGGGTGATTCGTTTCATGTTCGGGCACACCGCCAGTTCTGAGGCGGGATAAAACTTCTTGCCCGGGTTTTCTTTTCCCATCCTGTGGAGGATGCCTACTTCGGTGGCCACGATGAATTCGTCTTCCTTCATTTCATGGACAAGCCAGCACATGCCCTCGGTGGACATGACCCTGTCCGCAAGCTTCCTCACCTCTGGAGTACACTCTGGGTGTGCCAGGACTCTTGCCCTTGGGTGCAGTCCTTGCTGGATGAGAATGTCGTCGGGCAGAACCCTTGCGTGAGATGGACAGAACCCTCTCCAGGTAATGAGATCGCAGTCGGCCTCACGGGCCACGAAGTCTCCCAGGTACATGTCAGGGACAAAGAGTATTTCGCGGTTGGCTTTTTTCAGATCCGTCACAATGCTTACAGCGTTGGCAGAGGTGCAGCAGATGTCGCTTTCCGCCTTCACCTCGGCGGTGGTGTTCACGTAACAGACGACTGTGGCATCAGGATGATGGGTTTTCAGCTCCCTGAGCTGGTCGGCAGTGATCATGTCCGCCATGGGACAGCCCGCATCCATGTCCGGAAGGAGCACGGTTTTCCTGGGCGACAGGATCTTGGCTGTTTCTGCCATGAAGTGGACTCCGCAGAATACGATCACCTCGGCGTCAGTGCCGGAAGCCTGGATGCTCAATCCCAGCGAATCCCCCACAAAGTCTGCGATGTCCTGGATCTCCGGGCGCTGGTAGTTGTGTGCCAGGATTACGGCATCTCTGGCACGCTTGAGTTTCATGATGTCGTTAACGATATTCATTCCTTTGCCTTTGTGCAGAGCCTTGTTCGTTCTGTTTCCGGGGGTTGTATCTGGTGGAGGCGGTGATGTGGTTTCCCACGTTCCCCTCTGGCAGGAAAGGCGCCCTTCATGACAGTGTTGTCAAGCCCTGAGGCCAGGACAGGGAAGACGATATCTTGCTGATAACCAGGAATGAGCTGTATCGGTTTGAGATGTCGCTTGTCCACAGATCGTTTCCTGCTCGCGCTAGATATGAAACATTGCAGCGCTTTGATCCTTTTCGCTGCTTTTTTTGGCGAGGTCTTCCAGGGTGATGGCCCCAAGGGTCTGAGATATCGTGTCGCTCAGGGTGACCCAGAGGTCCCTGCTGGCACAGGTGGCCACGCGGGAACAGGCAGACGGATTTTTCACGCAATCCACCAGGCAGGTCTCCCCCTCAAGGGTGTCCACGATCTCCTTGAGGGTGATGGATGAAGGGGGTTTTGCCAGGGTATACCCCCCGTGGGCGCCGCGCATGGAGTTGACGAAACCGGCGGCCTTCAGGGGTATGATGATGAGGCTCAGGTACTTTTCTGATATCTCCTCTTCTCTGGCGATGTCTTTGAGGAATACCGAGTCCCTGGTGGTTTTCCGTGCCAGCTCGATCATAAGCCTCACCCCGTACCGTGATCGAGTTGAAAGTTTCATGCAACGCCTCCTAAATACTTTTATTCCTATTGAATATCTAGTATATGGGTGGGCAGCTCTCCTTGTCAAGGAGTATTTATGAGCTTGCTATCCTGTTGGCAGATCAATGGGATGCATTGTCTATTTGAACGATAGGAAATGTTGATTTATTACTCTGTCACGTGTATACAGAAATCCTTTCTAGGAAAAGGAATCAGCCCCATCAAGGAGGCGTTATGAGAACAGTGTTCAACGACAACACCCTTTCCATCGGAAACACACCCCTGATTCGGATCAACCGCCTGGCAACAGGTATCAATGCCACGATCCTGGCCAAGATCGAAGGCCGGAACCCTGCGTATTCGGTGAAATGCCGAATCGGTGCCAATATGATCTGGTCTGCTGAAAAGGATGGATCGCTGAAACCCGGCATGGAGATCATCGAGCCCACGAGCGGGAATACAGGCATTGCTCTGGCCTTTGTGGCGGCGGCACGAGGGTATAAGCTGCACGTCACCATGCCCGAGACCATGTCAATCGAGCGCCGCAAGGTCCTCACGATCTTCGGCGCCAGCATTATCCTCACCCCAGGCTCCCAGGGCATGAAAGGTGCCATCTCAGAGGCGGAGAGAATCGCGGCAACAGACCCCAAATTCTTCATGCCCCAGCAGTTCAGGAACCCGGCCAACCCAGAGATCCACTTCAGGACCACCGGCCCAGAGATTTGGGAACAGAGTGGGGGATCCATTGACGTACTCGTCTCCGGCGTGGGCACCGGGGGCACGATCACCGGCATCTCCCGCTACATCAAGAACGAGAAGGGCAAAAAGATTACCAGCGTTGCCGTCGAGCCGGCAGAGAGCCCGGTCATCTCCCAGCATCTCGCAGGTAGGGAGATCAGGCCCGGACCCCACAAGATCCAGGGCATCGGCGCGGGGTTCATACCGGACACGCTCGATCTTTCTGTGGTGGACCGGGTGGAGCAGGTCTCCAGCGAGGAAGCCATCTCCTGTGCGAAGCTCCTTGCGCGCGAAGAAGGGATCCTCTCTGGCATCAGCTGCGGGGCAGCCATGGCTGCGGCCCTCAGGTTGGCCGGTCTCGAGGAGTTCGAGGGGAAGACCTTCGTGGTCATTCTGCCGGATTCCGGAGAGCGGTACCTGAGCGGCGTGCTCTTCGACGGGCTGTTCGATGATTCCGGAATGCCCAAGGGCTGATCGATGTCTTTATTTCTGGGGCAGCAGTGTATAAAGAACAAGGAGTAATACGAAGGATGGAGGGAAACCATGAAGGTAGTGGGCATCAATGGCAGTCCCCGTGAAGATGGCAACACTTCATTGCTTCTCAATGCAGTCTTTCAGCCTCTGAGGGAAGAAGGAATAGAAACAGAGATGGTCAATATTGCCCTGAAGCCGGTCAGGGGGTGCACCGGCTGCAGGACGTGCTGGAAAGAAAAGAACAATCGCTGTGTATTCAAAGATGATGGCATCAACGAGTGCATCGGGAAAATGCATGGAGCGGATGGAATCATCCTGGGATCTCCGACCTACTTTACGGATGTCACGGCCGAGATGAAGGCATTGATTGATCGGGCGGGAATGGTTTCGCTGGCAAACGGGGGATTGTTCAAACATAAGGCCGGAGGCTGTGTTGTCGCAGTGAGGCGAGGCGGTGCCACGCATGCCTTTGATACCATGAATCACTTTCTCCACTACATGCAGATGTTTCTGGTCGGGGCCAGCTACTGGAACATGGCCTATGGTTGGGGGAAGGGTGAGATCAATGACGACAAAGAGGGCATGGTGAACATGAAGACCTTAGGAGAAAACATGGCCTTTTTGCTCAAAAAGCTGACGTTGTGATGTCTATCTCGGAGAAGAGGAAGCACAGACAATTGGAAACTCGACTGATCACGTTTCAAGAATGGGCTGTGCAAGGGGCTCATTATGTATTCATGCCGAATGTAGTAATGCCACGTCCCTCTGATACAAGCATGTTCATGATAGGATTATGATTTCATCGCCAACCTTGATCTCGCCGCCGACGACAACGATGGCAAAGACTCCCTCGCGTGGCATTACGCAATCCCCCACCTGGTAGTAGATTGCGCATCGGTTGAGGCAGACCTTTCCTATCTGGGAGAGTTCCAAAATCACCCTTTCACCAACAGAGAACCTTGTTCCTATGGGGAGTTCGTGAAATATGATGCCCTCAGTAGTGAGATTCTCAGCAAAGTCCCCGTACTGGACATTAAGGCCTTTAGCCCGTATCTTCTCAATGCTTTCCTTTCCCAGCAGACTCACCTGCCTGACTTCCATGCCTGCATGGGCATCGTCCTGCAAGCCGATGCCTTCCACAAGCATGCACGCTCCTATGGTATGTTTCTTCTGTCCTTTCTCATGACTTACATTGACTGAGAGGACGGTTCCTGTTTGATTCAAACGTGTAATCATGGCAGCCTCGTTCTGTGGTCTCCATCATTTCAAGGAGGTTTGGATGTATGTTAAGACTTGTTCCCCCGAAAACGCATTGACAAATATCCATCCTCACGTTAATTGCTATCAATCAAATAGCATTAATAGGCAATATTGTCAAAGAGCAGGATGCACCAACTGAGCCTTTTTCTGGAAAAATTGACTCTCGAGAGGTATCTCGATGAACAAAGAAGCCATCGCCCTGCTCTCCGGTGGGATTGACAGTTCTCTGGCTCTTAAGCTCATGATAGATCAAGGTATTGAGGTTGCAGGAGAACAGTTAACCAGCCCTTTCTGCAGCGGTACCCCAAAAATCGCTGGATGTAAGCACCATGCGCATCTCATTTCTGGTGAGGTCATTGCCATGGCGCCAGGCTTTCAAGGAGGCATAGGAGGCTCAGGCTGCACCGGCGACGCTGTTACCAGGGGCACTACGAAAAACGAGGTCTCTTTTCAATGAGAGAAAAGGTAATGGTGGCCATGAGCGGAGGTGTGGATTCCGCTGTTGCCGCATACCTCCTGAAGGAACAGGGATTTGGCGTGGAGGGTGTCACTATGTGTCTGGGGGTAACCTCTCTCGACACAGGCAAGATCAGGTGTTGTGGCCCTCGGGAGGTTGATGACGCAAAAGCAGTAAGCCAGTTCCTTGGGATTGGCCATAATGTGCTAGATTTTTCGTATGAAATGAAGCGCTTCGTCATCGATCCCTTCATTCGGGAATACAGCTCCGGCAGAACACCGAACCCCTGTATTGAGTGCAACCGGCACCTTAAATTCGGCACACTTCTGGAACTGGCCCACTCCCTGGGCTTCGACTACCTCGCCACAGGCCACTATGCAGGCATAGAGAAAACGAACCACGGATATCGCCTGATGGTGCCCAAGGATACGAGGAAAGACCAGACCTATTTTCTCTCCAGGATGCCACGACAGTCTCTCCATCGTGTGCTCTTTCCCCTGGCAAACCTTTCCAAGGACCAGGTCAGACAGATAGCGGTGAACGAGAAACTCCCATCGGCAACCAAACCGGAAAGTCAGGATATCTGCTTCATCCCGAAAGGAACTACGGAGAACTACCTGCGTGAACATCTATCATCACTCCCGGGGGATATACTCGATCATGAGGGGAACGTCATCGGCGCACATCGGGGGAGCGCTTTTTATACCATTGGCCAGCGTGCGCGGCTAAGCATGAGTGGGGGCAAGACCCTCTACGTGATCGCAATAGATACAGCCCAGAACACGATCGTGGTCGGCGAAAGGGATCGCCTCGTTGCCCATGGTCTCATGGCGGGCCATGTGAATCTTCTGTCAGACAATCTCCCACAAAAGGCTTCAGCCAAAATAAGGTACTCCCACGTGCCCGCACGCTGTAGTGTTATCCTTGAGAACACTCGGATGACCATTCTTTTCGACGAGCCTCAGGAGGCTGTCACCCCCGGACAGACTGTGGCGCTGTATGCCGATAGGAATGTTCTCGGTTCAGGAATCATACAAGAAGTGATCGCATAACATGGATGCATACGAGAAGCTTGAAGCTCTGAAAGACCTCATCTCATCATATGACCGACTCGCCGTCGCCTTTTCGGGTGGGGTGGACAGCACACTGCTCCTTGCTGTTGCTCACGGGGTCCTCGGGGACAGGTGCCTGGCAGTCATCGCCACCTCACCCACCTATCCACGCCGGGAGTATGAATCGGCTCATGAATGGGTTCAAAGCAGGGGCATCCCCTTTGTCATCATCGAGTCCGAAGAACTTGAAATTCCCGGCTTCTCTGGCAATCCCCCGGAGAGGTGTTACTACTGCAAAAAAGAGCTCTTCGAAAAGATATATGGTGAGGTGAGAAAGTTCGGGATAGCTGTTGTTGCTGACGGATCCAACTATGACGACACTCTCGATTTCAGACCGGGCATGAGGGCATCCCGGGAGCTCGGGGTGAAGAGCCCCCTCATGGAATGCGGCCTCACCAAGGAAGACATTCGACTCCTATCACGACATAGTTACCACCTGTCCACCTCCGACAAGCAGCCCATGGCCTGCATGGCATCACGTATCCCATATGGCTCCAGAGTGAGCAGGGATAAGCTTGCTCAGATAGAGATGATGGAAGATTTTCTCTCTGACGCGGGATTCAGGGTGTTCCGGGCCAGACATCACGGTGACCTGCTGAGACTTGAACTCGGCAGGGATGAGATGACGCTGCTCCGGGAAGAAAATCTGGTCTCGGAGGTTGTTGATGTAGCCAAACGCATTGGCTTTGTGTACGTGACCATGGACCTACAAGGCTTCCGTTCAGGCAGCATGAATGAAGCGCTTCAGAAGAAAGGACATAATACACCTTATTGATGTGATGAATGCATGAAGTAAGTCATGAACCCGTTCCTGCACCATCTTGTGCGCGGTACGCCAATCCTGCCCCATGCTCCGGGTTGTGTTATTCTTCGATTCGCCGGTTTGATGCCGGCTGTGAATTTCATGCCGGTTCTCAGTTTTGACCACCTCGTCCCCTCTCGATGGTTTCATCGAACGTGTTCTCGACTTGCATCCATTCATTCGTCGTATCCATCCTCCTTGAGGGGGTGTCATTTTTTCAGGGTTCATAGAGCGCAGTAGTCCACTTCATGGCAATTGACACGACGCAGGGGTATGGACTCCAAGAACTTGGTGGAGCGGCAAAACAAGGTACTGAAGCGATAGACCAAAATGGTCAGGATCTTTCCGTCAACAGGGGTTCTGCATGAGTTATGGAAACTGCTCTGGGGATAGGAATGACTGGGGAACAGCTCTGGCTTCGGCTCCTCGCTTACGTTCGGAGGAATTCTTCAGGAAGACAGGAGCGGATCAACTGGCTGCGGAACGCCTCTATCAGAGGAGAGACGGTGGAGACAATCGGGGGCTTGACGTAATGTTGCATCTTGACAAGTAGACATAGTTGAAATACTATCAATATGATTGACAAGCTAGTGAAATATCGCCTTTAACCCAAAGGGGGAACCTGAATATGACGAGAAAACTCACGTATGCTGGCTGGAAAACTGTTAACAGGACAGTTCTGGAAACCCTGCCAGGTAAAACTGTGCTCATGGCGTTCTCGGGGGGCAAAGATGGTTCAATCGTATTGCATTTCCTTGACATTGCCGGGAAAGAATTCGGGTTTGAGTTCGAAATCGTTGGGGCAACATTCCCTAACCATGTATTCCCACGAAATGAAGTTGAAAGATTGAGTGAGTACTGGCATTCACGTGGCGTAGTCATTCGTTGGGCCAGTCCCGAACTCCCGGATTCTGTTCTGGATGAAGCCGAGAGAAGCGGAGGAAGCGCATGCCGCATCTGTCAGAAGACAAAAAGAGAAATGCTGGGGAATTATCTGAAAGAAGGAAAGGCTGGTAAAGAAGTCGTCATTATCCTCAGTTTTAATCTCTGGGATATTGTGACGTACTCCGTAGAACATCTTTTGGGGGGCGTCTATAAACAGACCGATACCAGCCTCCCCTCAAGTGACTTGATTAATGAGGACAGATTTACTGTAACGTCACACCGTTTTTATCCATTCATCACATTGAAAGACGGGCTTTCCATCTTCAAGCCGTTGATCAGATACAATGAGAATGAAATTATAGAGGCGGTAACAGAAGCGAACATAGTGTTTTCAGATATTCCATGCAAATTCAAAGACACGAGAACCAAGAGAGTTCTCTTTGACTACTACAGGCAGATGAACCTGACATTTGATTATGACAAGGTTCGAAACTTCTATGAAACTACGCTCAAATCCCGTGATCTGTCTTATTACACGGAACTTAAAAAGGAAGACCTCATCTCTGTTCTGTAGATGATATCGTTGCGGCAGGATTTATGGTTCATCCCACTAAAGCATACTTGGACTCATGAAGGGCCAAGATTTTCAGTTTAAAGAACTCTTTATCTCTGAAGCCATAAGCCTGTCTTTGTAGCGTTTTTATTTTATTGTTTGTGCCCTCAAGGGGGCCAGTAGAGATGGGATAGTCGTAGTAAGCCAGTATTCCCCGACGATGCATGGTAAGCGTGTTGGCAAAGTGGACAAGCTTTTTTATACCGGAAGCCTGGGCTTTCACTATCCAGTCATCAAGGATTTCCTCGGCTTGAGCCTTATTGGGCTGCTTCCAGATCTGGCGAAGATACTCTTTCATATAATAGGCAAGGGCAAGAGGCTCGTTGAGCTTCAGTGCTTCTTGCAGGTGTTGTTTCTCATTCCGCTTGGCATTCAGCTTGTCAGGGTTCTTCAGCAGGAGCCATCGCGTTCCCTTGAGCACCTTCTTCTCCAGAGGACCAGTGGCCTCTCGATAGAGTTCCCGCCTGAGATCGGAAAGCTTGTCGTTATACATCTTGATAACATGGAAATGATCGAACACGATCTCGGCACCAGGATGATTTTCAAGGACTGATGCAATATAAGAGGGAGACATATCAATGGCTATGGCTCTTAGCTTTATGCCACGCCTCTTTATCCTCTTCCAGAAGGGATCAAGGGATTCAGCTCCTCGGCCGTCACCCACATGTATGACTGCACCGGTTTTGAGATCAAGGACAACGGTAAGGTATTTATGATGCTTCCCTATAGAGATTTCATCTATGGCAATGAGATGTAGATGGGCATGATAAATCAGGCCAGAAATGGGAATTTAAAAGTAGGCCACTTTCGGGGTTACGAGGGTAGACAAGGAGAAGGAAGTAACCCTGGTCTGGGGGTACCCCCAGACCGCGCGGGCCGAGATGGAACAGGCTCTCTGATGACGATGAAGGGGGAGGATACCAAACGACGAGCATCAGGGAGGGGGGCCCATGAAGACCCTGGAGGTGGTAATGGACATTGTGTATTGGAAGCGGCAGGGGCTGTCGAGGCGTCAGATAGCGAAGAAGCTGGGAATATCGCGTGACACGGTGAAGAAGTACCTTGATGACCCCGAGGCGATTACGCGGGAGAAGCCGAAGCGGGAGCGGAGAAGCGGGCTCGATCAGTACCGGGCCAACATCGAGGCATGGCTTGCCGAAGATCTGGGATACAAGGCCACGTGGATCTACGACCGTCTGACGGCCATGGGATATGCCGGCGGCTACGACATGGTGAAGCGGGTGGTTGGCGGCATCAAGGGTGAGCGGCTTCGGCTTGCGTACATGCGGTTTGAGACCGAGCCCGGCATGCAGGCCCAGGTGGACTTCGGCGAGTTCAAGGTGGAGGGACCCGACGGGAGCAGCAAGAAGCTCTACCTGTTCTCCATGATTCTGGGGTATTCCCGGAGGATCTACGCGGAGCTGGTGGAACGATGCGATCAGGTGACCTTCCTGGACTGCCATGTCAGGGCGTTTGCCTTCTTCGGAGGTGTTCCCCGGGAGATCCTCTATGACCGGATGAGGAACGTGTACCTCGGGAGGCTTGCCGGGAAGACCCGGTTCAACCCGTCGCTGGTGGGACTTGCCGTCCACTACGGGTTCAAGCCCGAAGTGGCGCCTGCGTATGCGGCATGGGTGAAGGGCAAGGTGGAACGGCCGTTCTCGTTCATCCGGGAGGGGTTCTGGCGGGGGTATGACTTCTCCACGCTGGAGGCTGCCAACCGGGACCTGCAGGCATGGGTCAGGGCCAAGGACGAGCGGATCCACGGCACGACCAGGGAGAAGGTCTCCGTACGCTTCGAGCGGGAACGGCCCTTCCTTGGCGCTCTTTCCCGCCATGCGTTCGACACCTCCGAGCGGATCTTCCGGAAGGTGCATAAGGACTGCACGGTACGGTTTGAAGGCAACCTCTACGTGGTTCCCCACACCCTGGTGGGTTCTCAGGTGACCCTGCGGGTCAAGAGCTCTCTGGTGAGGATATTCCATGACGATCGTCTGGTCGTTACCTATGCAATCCCCCAGGGTCGCGGGCACCTGGTGCAGGATACGCGGTTCTTCGAGGCGCTGATACGGGACAGGGAGATGAACAAGAAGAAGTATGCGTCACGCATGAGGCGCAAGGGCCGGGCACGCATGGTACCGGCATATGCTGAGGTGCAGGTGCAGATGCATTCCATGGACAACTACCAGCGCGTGGCGGAGGTGGGCCTATGAGCGAGACCCTCGTACTTGAACGCATAGAGACGAACCTGGCCAGGCTGAGACTCACTCGCATCGGGGAGATCCTTGCAGAGACGGCCAGGGTCTGCGAGGAACAGGGTAAGAGCTACCTGGGCTTCCTCGACGATCTGTTCGAGGAGGAGGTTGCCCGCAGGGAGCAGCGCCGGGTGGAGACCACGCTCAAGATCTCGGGACTGCCCTTCATCAAGACCATCGACGAGTTCGACTTCTCCTTCCAGCCCGGACTCGATCAGCGCAAGGTCATGAGCATCTTCGACCTGAGCTTCATACCGCGAAAAGAGAACGTGATCTTCCTGGGCCCTCCCGGGGTGGGCAAGACCCACCTGGCCGTGGCCCTGGCTGTGAAGGCCTGCCAGGCAGGCCAGAGCATCTACTTCACCACCATGGCAGATCTCATCCCCAAGCTCGCCAAAGATCATGCAGACGGCAAGACCGGAAAGGGCAGGAGCTACTACAAGTCCGCCCTGGTCATCGTGGACGAGGTGGGCTACACACCCATAGACCGTCACGAGTGCAATCTCTTCTACCGTTTTGTTGCGAACCGCTACGAGAAGGCCAGCACCATCATCACGTCCAACAAGGCGTTCACCGACTGGACCGAGCTCTTCCATGACCAGGTCATCGTGACCGCTGTTCTGGATCGCCTGCTTCATCACAGCATCGTCATCAACATCCGCGGCAACAGCTACCGGTTGAGAGAGAAAATCGAGAAAGGAGACTAGAAAACACTATGTGGTCAGTCCCGAAAGTGGCCTACTTTTACATGCCCATTTTTGGCCTACTTCTACGTGCCCGTTGACAGTCTCTGTTTGCCTTCTGCAATCGGAAGTGTGACATCGTGAAGGTATTGTATTGGGACCGCAACGGGTTTTGCCTGTGGCAGAAGCGTTTGGAAAAGGAGCGGTTCAAGTGGCCTTGTTCGAGTGAA
>Ga0209614_1001706_pt1 | contig 15662 bp, 12 predicted proteins | sample BlaSprsedimmetaG_FD_185484 | JGI IMG/M metagenome (GOLD analysis project Ga0209614, IMG submission 185484) | Hot spring sediment bacterial and archeal communities from California, USA to study Microbial Dark Matter (Phase II) - Blank Spring... ... | reverse complement strand
CGCTCTTCTTCAGTTCCCTGATGACCTTCATCACTGCTCTCTTTGACTCTTTCTCTGATTTGGCTCCGGTGCAAACCATCTTCCCAGAATTGAAGATTAGAGTAGCCGTTTTAGGTCTCTTTAGCCTGAAAACCAAGCCCGGAAACTGCTCCGGACGATACTCAACTCCCGGATAGCCTTTAACAACCGCGTTAAGGTCAATTCTCTGATTTAACGTTGCAGACGCCACAACATTTTCGATTCGGATAGAAGCTACAACCTCGGGTATATCCAGCCCCTCCTTATAAAACATCATGAATTTGGCGCAGTTATTTATAAAGGCTTGCTTCAGCGTCGCCACGTTTGTCTCTCTTTCTCGCCGAAGGAGCAAACTCTATGATTATCAGAAGCACTATCCATAACGCGATGAAGGCTACCTTCATTTCCAGAGGCTCAAAAAACAGGGCAATGTTACCCAGCCACGGCACCTTGAACCCTATGTATCTACCAACAATCCGGTCTTCAGAAACTTGCTCATTAGCTCCTTCTTGGTTAGCATCGCCGTGTATTATAAAAACGATTCTCCCATCCTCAACTCTTTTGTCGATTGCCCTGTGCACAATCAGGTCTCTTGCCCCCTGATACACGAGTATATCCCCTGGCTGGTCAGCATCTTTAGGTGCAACGTAAATGTCACTTAAATTCTGTATTCCCTCAACAAATATGAGGTCTCCCGCATACAAGACGGGCTCCATGCTTCCCGAGGCTACAGCCAAGATAGGGTATTCTGTTCTTAAGGCGAATCTTAAACCATACCAAAAAATCAGGACAGCAAGTATCACAACAACTATCATTATAATAGTCTGCACGTAATCCCGCTTGAGTACCTCAGGCAACTTCATACTGGCTCTTGACTCCGGCAAGCTTAGAGTTTTTTAACCCTCTTCTCATTTCAGAACATAAAAACATAGCGCCTGAAAAAGCAAAAAAAAGGAGGATGTTATAGAACTCAGAGTTCGCCTATGGCTGGACTCCACTACCTTTAGGCAGTTGCCAACTATCAAACTGAAGTTTCCTTGCACTCAAGGATGCCCAGATCGGCGAGGTCGGAGCATCAGATCTTCTGCTTGTTTAAGACAACCTTAAACGATTTGTTGCAGCTGGGGCAGTCGAAGAGTCCAATTGTTAGTTGGGTTTTCTTCCCTGACTTATCTGGGCGACCGGCCATTTTCCATGTTTTTCTGGGGGTAGCAACTTCGGCTCCACAGTTTTTGCATTTAGCCATTACTCTTCCTCCATTAACAATCGCCACCATGTTTTGTTTATTGTTGAATAAAAGATTTGCCTTCCATTCTGGCTAATGAGGAACGTGATAACCTTGTGAAGTGCCGTTTTTTTAATCTGAAACGCTTATTTATGCTTCCAAAATGCTTTTTACGACGGCTTTGCTTTTCTTCTTCAGCTTTGGTGCATAATGACTTTGCTAGAGAGACCCAAAAACGTTTTCGACGGTTTCGTTAAACCTATCCGCAGGTTGATTGAGGAGAAGGGCTTCAGAACACCCACTGAAACCCAAGAAAAAGCTATCCCCAAGATTCTGGAGGGAAAAAATGTTCTCCTCATCTCCCCCACCGCCACTGGAAAGACTGAATCAGCTGTTCTCCCGGTTCTTGATATGCTTCTCAGAACCTCTGAAAAACGCCGGGGAATAAAAATCCTTTACGTGACCCCCCTCAAAGCCTTGAATCGGGACATGCTTGAGCGTCTGGAGTGGTGGTGCAACAACCTTGACGTTAAACTGGCTGTTAGACACGGCGACACCGACAACAAGGAAAGAACTAGACAGGCCAGAAGCCCCCCGGACATGCTTATAACCACCCCAGAAACGCTGCAAGCCATCCTGCCTGGAAGACTGATGCGTCAGCACCTTAGCGCGGTCAGATGGGTGATAGTGGATGAGGTTCATGAGATGGCGGACAGCAAGAGGGGAAGCCAGCTGTCTCTGGCGCTGGAGAGACTGCGGTGGGTAACGGGCAGGGGCTTTCAGCGCATCGGCTTGTCAGCCACAATCGGCAGTCCACAGAAGGTTGCCCAGTTTCTAGTCGGGTCCGACCGTGAAGTCGAAATCGTGAGGATTACCCTTGCGCGGCTAACGAGTCTGAAGATACTTTTTCCGCAACCCGCACAGGAAGACTACGAGTTGGCTGCAGCGTTGTTTACGCATCCTGAGGTTGCCGCTCGCCTCCGGGTTATTCGTCGATACATCGAAGAGCACCGATCAGTTCTCCTCTTCACCAACACCCGCTCCATCTCAGAGGTGTTAGCCAGCAGATTCAAGGTTTGGGACGTAAACTTCCCCGTTTCCATTCATCACGGCTCCTTGGCTAAACCCTCTAGAATAGCTGCGGAACGGGGACTGAAGAACGGCGAGTTGAAGGGCCTCGTTGCCACCTCTTCGTTGGAGCTGGGCATAGATGTGGGGCGCATCGACATGGTGGTCCAGTATATGAGTCCCCGACAGGTTACGCGGCTCATTCAGCGGATCGGCAGAAGCGGGCACCGGATTGGGCGCGTCCCAAAGGGCGTTATTATCACCATGGATTCAGATGACACCTTAGAGGCTATGGCTATCGCCCGCAGAACCATAAACGAGGAGCTGGAGCCCCTAGATGTTCCGCCGAAGCCCTACGACGTTCTTGCCCACCAGATTGCCGGTCTACTAATGAAGCAGAAACAGTGGAGTTTCAGCGAAATTCATGACCTCTTCAGGAAGGCTTTCCCCTACGCTGACCTTACCCTAGGCGATGTCAGCAAAGTTTTGGATTACATGCATCGTCGTTTTCCAAGTTTTGCATGGGTTTCCGAAGAAGACAAACTGGTCATTAAGCCCCGCAAAACAAAGCCGTTGTACGAATACTACTTTGACAACCTGTCCATGATTCCTGCAGAAAAGAAGTTTCTTGTTATCGACGAGGAACAAAACTCTGCCGTGGGAGTGCTGGACGAAGCCTTCGTCGCCGAGTATGGCAAACCCAGCGTGAAGTTCATAATTCAGGGCAGACCTTGGCAGATTGTAAGCGTTTCTGGCGACCAAATCTTCGTTAAGCAGACTGAGGATCCAACCGGAGCTATTCCCAGCTGGATAGGAGAGGAGATTCCTGTTCCCTTTGATGTAGCTCAAGAGGTTGGTCAGATCAGAGGCTTCGTGGAAAAGCAGAACAAAAACGGCAAAACAGCAGCCAGAATCGCCGAAGAATTGGCTGAGAAATATCCTGCTGACCCCGAAACTGTGTTGCTGGCAATTCGTGAAACTGTTGAGCATGTGAAGAAGGGTTATCCTGTTCCCACGGATAAGCGGGTTCTGGTTGAGGATTGGGAAGATTTCGCGATTTTGCACGCCAACTTTGGCTCCTTGACGAACAGGGCTTTGGCTCAGCTGCTGGGTCACATCTTGTCTGATCAGACCGGATACAGCGTTGTGGTTCAGCATGACCCGTACCGAATTTTCGTAAATACGATGGGCGCCGTCAACGCCGACCGCCTGCTGGAAGTTTTAGATGCCCTTAAAACTATGAGCGAACTGGAAATCCGAGACATCATGGTTCGTTCCACCGTCAAAACTGGACTGTTTAAGAGGCGCATGTTCCATGTGGCAAGAAGATTCGGCGCCATCCAGAAGTGGGTTGACTTAAGCAGGGTGAGCCTCCGCAAGCTGTTGGAGAGTTTCGAGGATACCGCTATCTACGATGAGGCATTGAAGGAGATTTTCAGGAAAGACTTGGACTTGGAACAGGCAATCACTGTTTTGGCTGCTGTTCGCGACGGCACAATTGAAAATCGGAAGTTAGAGACTGTGGGGGACGCTTCTCCGGTTGCGCGGGTTGGAATAGAGAAGGTCAGCATGAAAACTGATTTGATTTCCCCTGAACGCATGAAACTTATCCTTGTAGAGTCAGCTAGAGCGCGTCTCCTCAACGAGGTTCGAACCTTTGTGTGCACCAAATGCTGGGACTATCAGGAAATGATTCGCATGAACGATCTGCCGGAAAAGCCTGTCTGCCCCAAATGCGGCTCTTCCGCTTTAGGCATGCTGGGAAGAAGTGAAGCCGTAGTTCAGTCTCTGGTGGATAAGAGAGGAGAAAAGCTAACGAAAAGCGAGACAAAAATTAGGCGGCAGGCAGCAAAAACGGCTTGGCTCCTTTCCAAGTACGGCAAAGCATCCGCAGTGGCTCTTGCCGGACGAAACATACAAGTCTCTGACGCAGAAGAAATCCTAGAAAATGAGAATACGCTTTCAGACCACTTCTTCGAGCTGATAACAGAAGCTGAAAAGAATTCTCTGAAACGCAAATTCTGGTAGAAGTGTATCCACCATTCTCGGTGACGAACCTATCTGTTTTGGCGTAGGTAGCGGTTGATGAGGCGTATGGGCGGGGGACCCAAACTTGTTTTTTCACTTCTTTTGTCGCGGATCATGGCTACCAAGTCGTAATCGTAATCCTCTTTGCATTGACGAATCAGTTTTTTAGCCTGTTTGGTGCCATACGAAAACAGAAACCTCAGCCCATACCCCTTAACTCCACTTTTTGTGAGAAAATATTCCTGAAGAATTCTCTGCCCCCACTCTATGTTGTGTTCCCAGCACTTCAGGAAAAGTTCAGCCTGTTTAGGCGTCATCTTCTCGATGGTGAATGATTCAGTTTTGTCTTTCAGTCCGCCCATCGCCACAAGAAACAGCGGAACAATCAAACTCTTGAAACACTTCAGCTCCTCCAGAAGATCAATAGTCAAATCAACGTCTCTGTCAGTTTCACCGGGGAGACCGATAATCAGCGTGGCGCATGGAACCCAACAGTTCCTTGACATAACCTCAAAAGCGTCTATAACCACTTGAGGCCAGTCCTCTGGCGTGAAGGGCTTGCATTTTCCTTTCATGTTTGCTTCAATCAGCCGTGGGCTGCCCGTTTCTAGGCCTGTTTGTCCGCTAAGCCATCTGCTGTCTTCGCCTGCACCCAGAATGTTAGAGATTTCCTCAACAACATCTGGTGCGCTTGCGATGGAGGAGAGGGAAAAGTGGCTCATCGCTACAGCGTTAACTCCCGGATAGCTCCTAACCGTTTTAAATAGCTCTACCACCGCCTCTCCGTTCACTTCTAAGCCTTTAGCATTGTATCTGAGCACATCCTCTGCATGCAGTAATGGCCGTTTGCCTGCCCTAAGGTTGACTTCCACTTCTTTCAGGATGTCTTTTATGGGGAGGCAGCGGTAACGCTGAAGCGTGGGGACACAGAAGTCGCAGCCTCGTCCGCATCCACGGGCAATCTCAACTATGCCGTCTATTGTTGCTTCCTTAATCAGGGCGATTTCTTCTGTTTCAGCCACATCTCCATGCACAACCTCTGGAAGCGGTTTTCCATCCACTGCTTTCTCAAAAAGAGGCCCCCCGACTTTCTCGCTTTCCCCGACGACCACGCAATCTATTCCCAATCTGCTTCGATTCTCTCTGTCTTCCAGTTGCCAAGCTCCTGGACCCCCGACAAGGATTTTTGGTCTATGCTTTTTGACTGATGGATGATTCAGTATCTCCTTGAATTTCACTGCCATATACGCCTCTCCGCCAAACAGTTGAGTGAAAGTAGATGTTGCTGGCCCCATTCCCAAGGGGTCATTTTCTGTAATTCCAATCACTTTCGTCTTGGATCCTACAACCTTGTGTAGGTGTTCTGGGTGGGCAACGATTACGTCTTCTCTTTTGAATCCGTAATCCAGCAGGGCGGCTTCGACTTTCCTTGTTCCACATGGTGCATATTTAACTGACCCATCATCATTCACTGGAACAGATGGACAAAACATCGAAAAATAGACCCAGTCAGGAATCAGCCCTTTTGGTACGCAGGCGCTGAAGCCAAGAAAAATTCCTCCTCTGTACTCGCTCATCAAAGTTCTGTCAGCGGTTAAAACAACCTTATATCCCCCATCTGCCATCGTAACCAACCTCGTCCCCCAACGGTTATTAAATAAAATTTATGCTTAAATCAAATTTAACTTAGTCGGTTATTGAATCTTCGCGTTTTTATATGGAAAGAAGGATTTATGTTCTTACAGTTTCGCGAAAACCATAAAAGCAGGCGCCTGCCTATAACAGAAAACCAAGAGGAGAATGCAGTGTTTCTTGCACCTTTTGTTGCTTCGCCCACGCCTGTTGTGCGTCGGATGCTGATTTTAGCTGAACTCAAGCCGGGAGAGGTCCTGTATGATTTAGGTTCCGGAGACGGTCGAGCGGTTATAATGGCTGCCAACGACTTTGGGGCAAAATCTGTGGGAATTGAGTTGAGGGATGATCTGGCAAAGAGAGCCTTGGAGAGCATTCAGAAACTGGATTTAAATGAGAAACCTCAAATCATCCAGAAGGACATCTTTGCTGTTGACGTGTCTTCTGCCGATGTTGTATTCTTGTATCTAACAACTAGTGCGAATGAAAAGATTAAACCGAAGCTGGAGGCGGAACTCAAACCTGGAGCCAGGGTCGTCTCCCATGACTACGAAGTTCTGGGATGGAAACCCTCTAAAGTTGACAACTTCTGCGAGAACCCTCAGCTAGGTTACCCTTCTCACACGCTCTACGTCTACAAAAGATAGCTTCTTCAAGACTCAACAAGCCCCATACTTCAAGTCAAAACAGCAACATGGCTAAATTTCTGATTTTTCTTCCTTTCGCGTTTCCTTTATAAGCAATAACACCGTTATAAGCTTGTGAAAGCAATTGCGACCTCCATGTGAAACTATTGTCCGCTCAGTTCTGCCCGCCTTTCGTTCTATGGTAGCCAGAAGTCTGATAGAAAACTTCAACTGTTCTCAAGTGACAGCTGCAAAAAAACTTGGAACAACCCAAGCCTCCATAAGTCATTATCTTTACTCAAAACGGGGAGAAAAAATGGTGAAGCAGCTTGAAGAATCCCCCGCTATCAGAAAAATAGTGGCTGACACAGCCGAAGGCATTGCCACCGAAAAGCTTTCTCCATTCGATGCCATGTTAGCGTTCTGCAAGCTATGTGCAGCTCTAAGATCTGGAGACCTGATGCCTGATTGGCGCAAGCGTTACTTGGACTTTCCAGAAATCTGCAATGTTTGTCCATCAACAGCTAAAAAGCATTGATGAAGCATGGTGCCTGAATTGCCAAAGAAGCGCCGCAGACATTTTCTAAAAGAGAAAGAAGCTAAGAAGTTTCTTCTAGAAGTTTCTAAAACGCTAGGAACAAACATTGAGCAAATGCTGGATTCGAAAACTGGTGTCGAAGTGAATGAAACCGAAACCGCCGAAGTTTTCTTGTTTGACGGCAGACCTCTATTGGCAAGATCCAATGGAGTGCTTTTTCCCACTCTATCCTTCGAAGAGTTTTTCGCCGTTATTCCAAAAATAGTTGTTGATATGGGAGCCGTTCCCAATGTCTGCAAAGGGGCGGATGTGATGGCTCCCGGAGTTCGCGCCGTTAAAGGCGAATTCAATGAGAATGACCTTCTTCTTGTAGTTGATGAGCGGCACAGCAAGCCCTTAGCTGTGGGTGTAGCCCTCTTCGGTTCTGAGGACATGAAAGCTCTCGATAGCGGAAAAATCGTGAAAAACCTCCACTACGTGGGCGACAAACTCTGGAACTATCTGAAGGCTTCTTGATTGAAAATTTCTAGTTACATGGTTACTCAAGAAAAATTGACAAATTTTAGTCAAGAAAGTTTGACAAAAACACTTTTTAAATGAAAATGTTAAACTATGTTTAGGGGAGAGTTGATGCTGTCTAAAAAGTTGTTTTTCACAAACGTGGTTCTTTTTATTTTAGCGGGTTTTCTTTTTATTGGTTCTGTTGGAGCATCCTCGGAAATGTGGAGCCAGACATACGGAGGAGAAGGAACTGAAAAAGCTTATTCTTTAGTCGAGACGTCCGACGGAGCATATGTACTGGCTGGGTACACCTATCCCTCCGATACTGAAGAAAGTGATGTTTGGTTGGTTAAGACTGACGCACATGGAAACATGGTGTGGAACAGAACATATGGAGAAGGGGCGATCCGTGTGATAGTGCAAACTTCTGACGGAGGATATGCTCTAGTGGGCAGAGCTAATAAAGGTGATTGGGATATTTACAGAGATTTTTTGTTGGTTAAGACCGACAATCATGGAAACATGGAATGGAACAGGACATACGGAGGGAACGATCTTGACCATGCTTATTCTTTAGTTCAGACAAGTGATGGAGGATTTGCTTTAGTTGGTGACACAAGCCCCAATCTTTTAGGAAGCCCTCGCGACATTTGGTTGGTTAAGACTGATGCATATGGGGTTATGGAGTGGAACAGGACCTATGGAGGAGCAAGTTATGAGTATGCTTATTCTTTGGTTGAGACGTCCGACGGAGGATTTGCCTTAGCTGGTTGCACAGCATCATTTGGTGCAGGACATGAAGATGTTTGGTTGGTTAAAACTGACTCGTATGGAAATATGATGTGGAACCAAACATACGAGGGTGAAGCTTATGCGTTGGTTCAGACTTCGGATGGGGGATACGCTATAGCTGGACAAAAAGATGGCGATTTTTGGTTGGCTAAAGCCAATGAACACGGCGTTATCCCAGAGTTTCCTTCATGGGCTATTCTGCCGCTTTTCTTAGTTGCCACCGTGTCTGGGATAGTTGTTAAAAGGAGATTGTTCCATAATCGTTCAGAAGAATCATAAAATGCTAATCTGGAATCGGGATTTTTGCAGATTATGTGTTGCGATAAGCGGAAATGTTTAAAATAAAACTTCAGTAACTAGTTACAGAAGTGATGCTGTTTGTCTACCTCAGAACAGAAGAGCAAAAAAACTCGAAAGAGAGCCTACCTGAAGGCTATGCCCCTGCGCACCCTCGCCGATGTAGAAGTTATCAAACATGAACTCAACTTGGGGAACATCCTTATTCTCAAGATAACTCCTCTTGCCAGAAAAAGCGTTGAAGATGTCAAGAAGGCTGTGGACGAACTTTCTGGCTTCACCGAATCCATCGGAGGCGACATCGCCAGTTTAGGTGAAGAGCGTGTTGTTATAGTGCCTAAATCTGTTAGAATCTGGCGCCCAGAAACTGTTGCCTCTAAAAAGGCGCCTACCGCAGCTTGATAGTTTCCAGAACTTCTGGCACAAGCGCTTCCACTTTGTATTTCCTCTTGAAAAGGTTAGCCATGCTTATGCTCTTTGTTTTTTCGCCGTGAAGCACAATTATTCTCTCAGGTTTCGGTCTCAACCTTCGAATATAGTTGGTAAGCTGTCTTCTGTCCGAGTGCCCAGAAAATCCTCTGACCGACTCAACCTGCATCTCAACTTTCATAACTTCCATCTTTCCGTTGCTGCTTATAATGGGGACATCCGCTAAACCCTTCTGGACTCTCGATCCCATGGTTCCTTCAATCTGGTAGCTGACAAAAATTATCGTATTCCGATTGTCCCCTGCTAAACGTTTGAAATAATCGATTACTGGCCCTCCCTCAAGCATGCCCGACGTCGCCAAAATTATACACTGCTCTCCGTCCACGATTTCTTCTCTTGCGCTAGGATGCTCCACAATGGTGAAGTAGTCCGACTGGAAAGGATTGACTCCCTCATAGAGAATGCTGTTTCTCACTTCTTTAGCCAGATACTCCGGATACGCGGTGTGGATTGCTGTCGCCTCAGAGATCATGCCCTCCACAAAGACAGGTGCCTCCTTAAGCAGTCCCCGTCGCATATAATCGTCAATGACCAGCATGATTTCTTGGGCTCTCCCCACCGCAGGAACTGGAATCAAAACTTTGCCTTGCCTATCCAAAGTATCATTAATTATTTTTGTAATACTCTGCTCTGCCTCTTCTCTTGTGGGCATAATATCGTCAGGAGCACCATACGTGCTTTCCGTTATTATTGTCTCTGCCCTAGGAAACATGGAAACAGCAGGCTCAAGAAGCATCGACTTGCCATATTTGTAATCTCCGGTGTAAACCAGATTGTGGAGCCCCTCGCCGATATGTAGATGAATCAATGATGAGCCGAGTATGTGCCCAGAATTGTGCAGAGTCAAACGAATATCTGGAGCGATGTCAGTTACCGAGCCGTACCGCAGAGGAATCGTGTGCATAACTGTGTCTCTTACCTCCTTCTGGCTATACGGCGGTATAAATCCCTGCTTGTTCGCAACATCCAAGTAATCCAGCTGAAGCAGAGTCATGAGGCTGGAAGTAGGAGCCGAACAGTAGACTGGTCCGTCATAGCCATACTTGAAAAGAAACGGCAGAAACCCGCAATGGTCCAGATGAGCATGGCTTATAACCACAGCATCTAAGGCGTCCAAATCAAACTGGGGCATATCCAACCGTGGAAACGCCACTGTGGGACTTGTAGACCCTGGGTTGATTCCACAATCCAGCAGCACATTGCTTTCTCTTGTTTGAACAAGAATCGCTGATCTTCCCACCTGCTGGAAGCCGCCCAAGGCGGTTAGGCGGACATCGCCAGCCTCATAGACTGACGGTCTGAAAATTCGTTCGCCGATGGAGCGCAGTATCCTTTCTCGTTCCTTGCTTTCTGAGTACATGAAATGTCGCATGTGAGCGATGATTTTGGATGGTATGGGTGGGCTTCTTAGGATTCGGGGTCGCCAATGTGTCTGCTTGATAATCTCTTGCAGGACCTCGCCGTTTTTTCCGATAACGACTCCTGGTTTTTTCGCTTCTATGATAACTTCTCCGAGGCTGGGGTCAAAGTTTATGTTCGTGATCTCTGCCTCTTCGGAGACAATCTTTTTTATGATTCTTTCTGTATCCCTTTCTTTAGCTCTTATTGACGGGTCGGAGCGCACAACTATCCTCTTTCTGATCAGCTTGACTATTTCTGCGATTATGTGGCTTTGCTCAACTAGAACCTCCGGTTTTTTGGTATAAACAGCGAGAGCTGGTCCTTCATACTCGATTCTGGTTACTTCAGCCTGCGGAGGAATATTCTCCAGTATATGCTGACTTATGTCCACTTGGTCTTTCTCAGATGGTTTCAATGCTTTATTTTCGCTCCTCAGGAGCCCCCTAGAACTGCTTTCTTTTCTTCAGTGCTAAGTGCTCGATAGCCTTCCTTAGTTATGAGTGCTATGTCAAAGCTGTCTCCGCTTGCTATGTCTCTCTTCATAGCTGAGTCAACAGCGCGCACAACCACAGGCAACATGTCCTTTATTGTGGCTCCTTCCTTGTATTTGTCTTCCAGAACCCCGTAAGCTATGGGGGAACCTGAACCTGTAGCCACACATTTCTCTTCTACGAGGCTGCCGAAAGGATCTAAAGAGAAAACGTGAGGTCCTGTAGTGTCGACGCCACCAACTAGGATCTGTGCCAGCAGTCCTCCCCGTGCAGAAAAGAGGACGTTTGCGACTAGGCGGGATGCCGCTTTTATTGGCATTGGTCGACCATTGCTTATTTTGTAGAGTTTTGCATTTACCTTGAGTACCTCAACGACGTACTGCGCGTCTGCGACGCCGCCTGATATGGTCATGGCTATGTGGTCGTCTATCTGGTAGATTTTTTTGCCTTGCTTATGGGCTACGAAGTATCCCATTGTCACACGGGTGTCTGAAGATAGTATAACTCCGTCGGTGCAAACGACGCCGACTGTTGTTGTTCCTTTTAATGCTAATTTCTCTGTAGATTCATGCATTTTTTGGGTCCCCCGAAAATTGATAGATAGTAGAATGACTCGGGAGAAGTCAGAGGTGTATATACATCCACGACATATTTAAAAAGATTTCGAAACTGGGTTGGATGTTGCCTGCATCAAACGTCTTAAATGCTGGAAACCTGAAACTTAATAGGGAGCCTTTAGTCATATCCGTGATTGCATTGAAAATGCAGTTACATCGAATGCAGCTTCCAAGGGAAGTTGTGGTTGGAAACGAAACTTTACCGCTTGTAAGCGAGATTTGCCAGAAGTTAGACTTCGACAAATCAGCGCTTGTGGTGACTGGTCCAGACACCAAAAACATCGCTGGTAAAAGGGTTATCGACCTGCTCACCGACGAGAAAATGATTGTTGACTATCTTGTTGTGAACTCCTCTACGATGTGGGAAGTCCGGGCTGTTGAAGAAAAAATTCAAGAACTAAAGCCTCAGGTCGTTCTCGGCGTAGGCGGAGGAACCAAAATTGATGTTGCAAAACTGAGTTCTACGCGTCAAGGAATCGCCTTCATAAGCGTGCCCACAACCGCCTCCCACGATGGTATCGCAAGCCCTGTAGCTGCTGTCAAGGGATTGAATAAGCCCTACTCGGTGATGGCGCAGTCTCCCATGGCTATAATAGCAGACACAGACGTTATCATCAACTCAGATTACCGTTTCACTGCCAGCGGCTGCGGAGACCTTGTGTCCAAGTTCACGTCTGTCAGAGACTGGGAACTAGCCTACAAAGTAAAACATGAATACTACGGGGAATACGCCGCAAGTTTGGCTCTCATGAGTGCCAGATTGATTGCCAAAAACGCTGATGCAATCAAGCCTGGAGCAGAAGAGGGACTCCGCCTTGTTCTGGAGGGTCTCATAAGCTGTGGAGTTGCTATGAGCATCGCGGGAAGCAGCAAACCCTGCAGTGGTTCAGAGCATCTGTTCAGCCATTCTCTTGATATGATCGAACCCAATGGAGCCTTGCATGGAGAGCAGTGTGGCGTGGGAGCAATAATGATGGCTTATCTCTATAACACAGATTGGAAAGGAATCAAAGACACGCTTCAAAAAACCGGGGCTCCCACAACAGCTGAAGAACTGGGCATGGAACCTGAGTCCATCATAAAGGCTCTGGTGCAAGCCTCTGAAATTCGTCCCGAACGTTACACCATTTTGAACGAAAAAAAACTGGATTACGATTACGCCAAGAAACTCGCCAAGGCCACCGGCGTGATCTCCTAGATTGTACACATAATAATTGAATCTGCACATCGGTGGAAAATCGTGGACAACCCTTTCTGAAGCAGCTTTTTATTTTGTGTTTGGATTAATGAAATCTTCTGAAAGTTTGCTTCTGGTCTATTTGCCTCTAAGAATCGTCAATGAGCCATTTTTCACTCGTCTGCTATTTGTTGCTGTGACCCACTTTAGGTGAGTATCTGAGGGAATAAACTGTTTTTGAGCTGACTAGGCTGCTGAATTTGCTGTGGACGGCGGCGATGGTATTGTATCCGTTTTGTGGTCGTTCATCCGTTTTTTCGGGTGTTTTGTTTAGATTTTTCTGTTCCAAGAGTTGTTCTCCGTCCTAAGTATGAATATATTTACTGATATTTTGACTATATATAACTTTCTAATATTTATGTTTCTATATGAATTAATTTCATAATGTCTAAACATTTTTAATGCTGTACCTGCTGTGCTCCAATAAACGTGTGCCCCTCCCCTTTTTGTGGCCAAAAACTGACTAACTCAAGGCTGTTTCAAGTTTAGTTAAGTGTGTTAATGATTGATGTCACGTGTTTATTGGTATCTACGCTTGTTTAAACCTGTATTGAGGATAATTACTGAAAAGGAGCCGTTTTTGACAGCCAACGATATATCTGCATGTTAACAACAGTTATTTCGTTCTTTTATAGTAGCTTTCGACTGGGTGTTAGAATTTGATCTCATGGAAGTACTCTTTCGAGAAAATAAACAAGGATTTGGAATTAGCTAGGAAAAAGAAGCAGGCTCTTGACGATCTTTTCAATTCAGGCAGAATTTCGGCGTCTACATATAACTCCTTGGACAACGAACTTTCCACCATCATCTCCGACATCGAGATGCGACAGAAAGCGTTAGCCGACAATCTGGCCGCCAAAGTAGCAGACCTCGAAAAGCAGATCGGTACCTTGGAAGTGTTTCTCGCCAACTCTGAAATCCAGTATGTTGCAGGAGAAATTGACGAAGAATTACACGCTAACGAAAGTAACGCTTTTTCAAAGGGTCTATATGCCTTGAAGCAACAGTTGAGTTCCCTCAAGGAGGCAGTTAGCACTCTTATGCCCGAAGCTGCAGCACCAGCCCCCCCACCCGCACCGGTAGAAGAGGAGACGATGCAAACCACTGAAGGAATCATTGAGGAAACTGCTGCGATATCCTTGGATGCCGCTGTCGAGGCGCCTTTTGAGGTGCCAGTTGAGGCTCCAGTTGAAGAGGCTGAAGTGCCCGTTGAAGAACCCGTTGAAGAGACGATTGAGGCTCCTGTCGAAGCTACTGTCGAGTCGCCATTTGAAGGGTATGCCGAGGCTCCTGTTGAAGTTTCTGAAACTCCCTTTGAGGAAACTGCCGACCAGTCGATTACTCCTTCTGTTGATGTTTCCGCCGAAGAGGAGACGCTAGAGGCTCCTGAAATCCCTGAGGCTCCCGCTGAATCAATAGCTGAGGTTCCTGAAGCACCAGTTGAAGCGCCAGTTGATGTTCAAGCTGAGGCTGCTGTCGAATCTTCTGTCGATGTGCCTAGTGAAGCTCCTGAAGTTGAGGTTGAGGAAGCAGTTGAGGTTCCTGAGGTTCCATTTGAAGAGGCTGTCGAGGAGACTTTTGAAGAATCTGTTGAGACCACAATTGAGGCTCCTATAGAAACTTCAGTTGAAGAGCTGCCGGTTGAGGAATCTGTTGATGAGACCATTGAGGCTACCGAAGTTCCAGTGGAGACATCCGTTGAAGAGGTTGCAGAGGATGCATTAGAGGCTCCTGAAGCTCCTGAGGCTCCTGTTGAGGAGATGGCTGCTCCTTCTGTTGAGGCTCCTGAACCTACTGTTGAACTGTCTGCTGAAGAGGAAATCGAAGTTGAACCCATGTTTGAAGAGCCAACAATCGAAGAACCTCGAGAAACAGTGGAAGCTGAAATATCCGAAGAAGCTGTTGAGGTAACTGTAGAAGAGATTGATGAAGAGGCTTACACAGAAGAAGTAACCGCTGCTGAAACCGTGTCTGAAGCGCAGATGGAAGAGGTTCCGGCTGCAGAAGAGGCATCTTCTGAGGAAGTCATGGAAGAAGATTCTATTGAAGACAATACAGCCGAAGCAGACAGTGAAGAAGATATAGCTGAAGAAGAAGTTCCGATGGAAGAAGAGGTTGCAGACGACGAAGAATTAACCATTGAAGATACATATGAATCTAGCAACATGTAACCAAAATCCGTTCTTTTTTCCAAATCCTAACCCTTTCTTTATCCCCCTTTCTTGTATAACCTGAACCAGAATGGCTCCGAGATTTTCCTTTTTTCATTCCAGTGAGGTTACTGTTTAGCATCTAGGCGCTCATCTTTTCGATAATGGTTACATATTTTGATACTTCAGAGTCAATGAATTCCCTTATTGTCCATCCGGTTCCTTCAAGCATTTCCGTTATTTCCTGTTTAGACACCATCAAGTAATCAAACCATCCACTAACATAGTTTTGGAATCGTATTCTGATTCTCACTTGACCGCCCATTCTGCCTTTTCTCTTGTTGATCCGGTGATACGCTGAATGGTTAGGGTCATCTGTCTTGTATGGGTCACGAGTCTCTGCAATAACCAAAGCATTCTCAGAAGTCATTCCATAAAACTTCTTCAGCAGTTCACGGGCTTTGCTGAAACTGCCGAACAGACCAAAGTTGTTTCCCATCATGATTATTGTGTCAAAAGAGTTTTGCTTGAAATCTAAATCTTCAATTGACA
>Ga0209614_1001705_pt1 | contig 15691 bp, 12 predicted proteins | sample BlaSprsedimmetaG_FD_185484 | JGI IMG/M metagenome (GOLD analysis project Ga0209614, IMG submission 185484) | Hot spring sediment bacterial and archeal communities from California, USA to study Microbial Dark Matter (Phase II) - Blank Spring... ... | reverse complement strand
CCTTGCCCCCTGCATCCTGCCTCCTGCCTCTTGCCCCCTGCCTCTTGCATCCTGATAAACACCGCGCGCGCGTCCGCGCTCAGGCCCACCAGGCGCGGGTCATCGTCGTCGCCCAGGTCGAGCGGCGGCGCGGGCGCTTTGAAGTTGGGCGTGCTCACCCGCGTGAGCCGGTGCCCCTGCAAGACCAGCGCGTCGCCGGGCGGGCGCAACGCCTCCGCGTCCTCCGCGTCCAGCACCACGCGGCTGTCCACGCCGGTGGGCAACGCCAGCGCCACGCGCAAGGGGAGGTTGGCCTTCAGGTCGCCGGGGATGATCTGCACGCTGGGCCGCTGGGTGGCCAGCAGCAGGTGGACGCCGGCGGCGCGCCCGATCTGCGCCAGGCGCAGCAAAATCTGCGTGTCGTCTTTGGAGGCCAGCGTCACCTCGGCCAGCTCATCCACCACCAGCACAATGGGCGTGTCGCGCCACGTGTTGTAACCCTGCTGCTGCATCGTTGCCAGGCGACGGCGCGTTTCGCGGAACAAGGCCGCCAGCAAGCCCGTCACGTCGTCCGGCTCCGTCACCAGGCGCGCCATGCGGCGCTTGTAGCGGCTCAACTCCACCATCTTCAAATCCAGCCCCCACACCTCGGCGCGGTCGAGCAGGAAGTGCAGGCAGGCGTGGATGAGCGTGCTCTTGCCGCTGCCGGTGGCCCCGGCGAAGAGGGCGTGCGGCGCGGTCGCCAGGTCGGCCCACAGGGGACCGCGCGCGCTGCGACCCAACGGCAGGGGCAGGCGATAGCTTTCGGGCGGCGCGCCCAGGTCGGCCAGCCTACAGGAAGGCGGCTTTTCGGCCACGCGCTCCTGCGGCACGGTGATCCACACACCCGGCGCGCGGAAGGTCAGCGCGGCCTTCATCCCGCCCAGACGGGTGTTGAGGTCCTCGAGGAACTCGGCGTTGAAGCGCGTCACCCGCACGCCCACGGGCGGCTCCAGGCAAAAGGTGTAGTTGAGGCTCGCGCCTTCCGGGCCGTCGGGCACAAAGACGGTGATCTCCGGCAGGGCGTTGGGGCGGCCCGGCGTGTGCAGGCGCGAGGCCTGGCAACTCTCCAGGATGCGGCGCGCCAGCCAGGTGGCGTAATGGTAGCGGCGGCTCAGCTCGCGGTCGCGCTCCATACCCAGCCACAGGCGCAGGCGCTTTTTGAGCGCGAACGGCGGGAAGAGTACGTCGTTGAGCGTGACGCCCGGCGGCAGCTCCAAACTCGGTGTAAGGCCGGCCGCTTCCTGCGCGAGGAACTCATCTTCGAGCTTTTGGCGCATGGCTGGGGTCAACTTCGCCGTTGCAGGGCGCTCGCGCCGCCGGGAAGCGCCGGATTGTGATCCGGCGCCGGCAGAGTCGGATGCTGATCCGGCGTCAGTAGGCGGTCGCGGCGCGCGCTCGTGACGGTACCAATACAGCACCCGCACCCCGCCGATGGCGCAGCAGGCTATGCCAATGCACAACAACCCCCACAACACCTCCCAATCGTTCATTATCCCTCCTAACCCGGATGAACCGGAACCAAACAGGCTTATGACGCCCGTTTTTTGCTCATTGTGCAAGGATTTGCGTGGTTAGGCCCTAACTTGGATAAACCGGAACTAAAAAGGGCCTGCGACGCCCGTTTCTTGCTCGTTGGGCAAGAACTTGCGTGGTTAGGCCCTAACCCGGACAAGCCGGAACCAAAAAGGTTTTTCGCAGCCCGTTTTCTTGCCCGTTGAGCAAGAATTTGGGCGGTTAGGCCCTAACCCGGACAAGCCGGAACCAAAAAGGTTTTTCGCAGCCCGTTTTCTTGCCCGTTGAGCAAGAATTTGGGCGGTTAGGCCCTAACTCACGCTGATACTATTATTGAAGCATAGGATTGCCCCAAAGTCCATGCACTCGCGGGTCATGTTTTGAGGTAAATTTTCTTATTCTCCATTCTCAGTTTGCCCCTTTCCCCGTGTGTGTTATAATGCTCATGGTTCTACACCGATTTGGACGGACCGTCTACCGTCTACCGTCTACCGGTTACCAATTACCGGCTAAAAGAGGGGATTCATGCTCAAACGATTCACGCTGAAATACGTGCTTGCGGCGCTTATGCTCGATGTTGTCTGTGTCATCGCGGCGTTGCGCCTGGGGACCTATCTCCGCGTGACGCTGCCATATGGCCTGGTCGAATTTAATCCCCGCTTTCCCGAAGGCCTGCCCCAAACGGCGTTCTATTACATGGCGGTCGTGTTGTGGGTTTTGGTGGCCCTGACCGCCTCTTTGTATGATCCTCGCAAGAATTACAAAGCCATCGACGAATTCCAGGCCCTCACCATCACGCTGGGGGTGTTTTGGCTGGCCGTTGCGGGCGTGCTCTATTTCTCCTTCCGCGATACATCGCGCGTCTTGATTTTGTACGCGGTAGGGATCGATGCGGTGCTGTCGCTGCTGTGGCGCGTGGTGATGCGCGTCGTTTTTCGTGTGCAACAGCGCCGCCTGGCCGGGGAGACGCGCGTGCTCATCGTGGGCGCGGGGACGGTGGGCCGTCGTGTCGCGGAGATGATCGAGACGTATCACTGGGCCGGGTTGCGGCTGGTGGGCTATCTGGATGACGATCCGCAAAAGCGCCTGGCGGACCGCGCCGTTTTGGGGACGCTGGACGACATCCGGCGGGTGGTAAAAGAACACGGGATTAATGACGTCGTGCTGGCCTTGCCGCCGGACGCGCACGAGCGCCTCAATGCGGTGGTTTCGCGCCTGCACGAACTGCCCGTGAATGTGCGCATTATCCCCGACTACTTCAGCCTCGCGCTCTATCGCGCCACGGTCGACGATTTCGGCGGCATCCCGATGATCAACCTGCGCGACCCCGCGCTCAACGATTACCAACGGCTGGTCAAGCGCATGTTCGACCTGGTCGCCGGTACGGTCATCACGGTGCTGGCGCTGCCGCTGATGGTGTTGGTCGCGCTGGCGATTGTGGTGGATTCGCGCGGCCCGGTGCTCTTCCGCCAAAAGCGCGTCGGTGAAAACGGGCGGCTGTTCGATATGTTCAAGTTCCGCTCGATGATCCTGAATGCGGAGGCGTTGCAGAACGAGGTTATGCAGGTGGATGAAGAAGGCCACCTCATCCACAAGGTAAAAGACGACCCGCGCGTCACGCGGGTGGGACGCTTTATCCGTCGCTGGAGCCTCGATGAGCTGCCGCAGTTCTTCAACGTGCTCAAAGGCGACATCAGCCTGGTCGGCCCGCGCCCGGAGCTACCCTGGCTGGTGGACGAGTATGCGCTCTGGCAGCGCAAACGTTTCGCCGTCCCCCAGGGCCTCACCGGTTGGTGGCAGGTCAACGGGCGCTCGGACAAGGCGATGCACCTGCACACCGACGAAGACCTGTACTACATCCAGAACTATTCACTGTGGCTCGATATCTTCATCCTCTTGAAGACGCCGTGGGCCGTGTTGCGGGGGAAGGGGGCTTTTTGAGCGGCATCGCCCTCGTTGGTTTGGGCGTCGTTTGGCAAAACGTGTTCCCGGCCAGCCCGTGGGGATGGGTGGGGATGGCTGCCGGGTTGGTTCTGGGCATTGCCACGCGGCAGATACGGCCCGTGCGGACGCCACTGGATGGACCGGCCTTGCTGCTGGTGTTGATGGGCGGGGTTTCGTTGTGGGCCACCGCGTTCCCTGAGATCACCTGGGCACAGGTCGCCCGGCTGTGGAGCGGCCTGATCGGGGGATACGCGGTGCTGTGGTGGGCCGATGGCCGCGCCAAACTAACCTGGTTGGCCTATGGCCTGATCGCTGCCGGTGTGGGGATGGCAATGCTCTCCTTCGTCACAGTGCGCTGGTCGCAGACCAAGCTCTTCTTGATCCCCGAATCACTCTACGCGCTTTTCCCGTTGTTGGTCTCCGATGCCATTCATCCCAACATTATGGCGTCGGTGATGGTCCTGTTGTTGCCTTTGCCGCTGGCGCTGTTGATATTGCCTCTGGCCGAGTCCGGCCGCCCCGCACGTTATCGCCTGCTGTTGCGCGTGGCAGTGGCTGTTGCCACGCTCCTGACCGGCGGCGTGTTGCTGCTCACCAAATCGCGTGGTGGCTACGTCGCCGCTGCCGCCGGAGTGCTGGCGCTTCTCTGGCTTTTGGGTCGCCGAAAGCTGGCGCTGGTCCTGCTGGTGGTCTGCGTGATCATTGGGGTGTGGTTGGTCGTTTACGGCGGTGAGGCGGAAACCACGCTCGATTTGGTCGAGCAAAGCGCCGATCCCGCGACGCTGGCGTTCCGGGTGAGCGTCTGGCGCGTGGCGCTGTGGATGCTGGCCGATTTCCCCTTCACCGGTGTGGGGATGGGGACGTTCAACGACGTGGGCGCGTTGTTATACCCATTCTACGAAACGCAAAATCCGGGAACGCACAACGTCTATTTGCAGGCCGGTGTCGATCTGGGCATGCCGGGGCTGATTGCTTATCTGGCGCTCCTGGGTTTGGTCGTGTGGATGGCGTGGCGAGCGGTGCGGCGCTTCAAAGAAACCGGGCAATCTGTGCTGTGCGCCATTGCGATAGGTGGCCTTTCTGGTATGCTGGCTTTGTTGGTACATGGGCTGGTCGATAACACGATGTGGAACACGCGCGCGGCCTTTTTACCCTGGCTGGTCATGGGGCTATTGGCCGCTTTGCACCGCTATACTCACCCCCAAACAACTGCAAGGTGAGCACAGTATTGTCATTCTCCATTCCCCCATCACATTGCACCTTTTCCTGTGTATGTTACAATACACCGTGATCACGGACGTTATAATGGTACATCGTTAACCACCATTCACCATTCGCCATTCCCATCGCAGGAGGCGCGCTATGTTGCGACAAGCAGACGTTACCCGGAGATTGAGCACCGTCTTCAACCAACGCCAGGCGCAGGTGCTGGCCGAAGTCGTGACGGAAGCCTATAGTGACCTGGTGAAGACCGGAGATTTCAACGAGCTGAAGGCCATCGTCAAAGACCTGGCCGAGGCCCAGCAGCGGACCGAGACCCGGATGGCGGAATTGGCTACCGCGCAGCAGCGGACTGAGACCCGGATGGAGGACTTGGCCGCCGCGCAGCAGCGGACCGAAACCCGGATGGAGGAACTGGCCACCGCGCAGCAGGAAACGGCTTATCAAGTGGGTATCCTGGCGCGCCAGTTGGGCGAGACGAATAGCACGGTGGGCGGGCTAGGCCAAAGCTTCGCTTACGCCCTCGAAAACGAGGCTTACCGGATGCTGCCGGCGTTGTTGGCCGATCAATATGACATTCACGTGACCGAACGGTTTGTCAGAACCTACGTCGCCGGTGAGGAGATCAACCTATTCGGGCGCGGGCAGCGCGCGGGCAAAGATGTTTTGCTCGTGGGCGAGACCAAGTTGCGCCTGGATGAGCGCCGGCAAGGGAAATCCGGGCACATTGCAGCCTTCGAGCAATTGGTTGCTAAAGCCGAGGCGGTCAAAACCGAGTATCCCGATATAGAGATCGTGCTGGTGCTCATCACCCATTTTGCCCGCCCCGGCGTGCTGGAAGCGGCGCAGGAGCGCGGCATCATCGTTGTGCAAAGTTTCGAGTGGTAGGTGGGCGCTGATAATCTGCTTATGGAAGGCGCGGCCGGCTGTTGTGTCGCCGCGCCGTTTGTGTGGTATCGTCTCTGCGCCGCGCGCGCGGATCAAAACTGAGGAGGCTAGACAGAACCTATGGAAGAAGAAATCGATCTGCGGATTTACATCGACATTTTACTCAAGTGGTGGTGGCTCATTGCTCTGGGCGCGATTGTCGTCGGGGCCGGCGCGTTTGTGTTTACCGCGCTCCAGCCACGGGTTTACGAGGCGACTGCCGGCGTAGTCGCGCTCAAGAGCCGGGTGGAGATTTCCCTGGGATCGGGCTTCGAGTCAACCAGTGAAGACGACCTTATGTTAAGCCCGCAAGCTTCCGCCGTGTTGCTCGACCGCAATAAGCGCCGTCTCAACACCCTCATCGGTATGGTGCGCAGCGGCTCGATTGCGCGACAGGTCGCCGATGAGCTGCGTGATGTTCTGGACGAAGAAGATGCCGATCCCGCACGGTTGATGGAATACGTTGAGGGCCGGCTCCTAAGTCTCAACGGTAACGGCGAGAGTGATACGATCCAGATCGTCGTCACCCATCCTGATCCGGAGATTGCGGCGCAGATCGCCAACGCCTGGGCGCGCGCCTTCGAGGTCCACGTCAACGCCATCTACGGTGAGGCATCGTACAGCCCCTTCGCCGATATCGCCGGGCAGGTGGTCACGGCAAAATCCGAGTACGATCAGGCTCAGGCGGCCTACGTCGCGTTTTTGAACGCCGAAGATCGTATTGCGGAGTTGCAGCGCCAGGTGGCCGAAGATGAGGCCGTGATCGAGAAATTGCGTCTGGGACGCCAGGACAGCGTCGCGGCGGTGACCGATGCGCAGGTGGACGTGCAGCAACGGCTGCTCAACACCTCGGTCGTCGCAGAGGTAGATGCGAATTTGAAGGTCTTCGAGAAGCAGCGTGATGAGTTGGTGCGCACCTTTGATCGGGATTACGCGCGGATGCGCCGCTTCACCGACCTCTTGTTGGATGCCAATCTGATGCGTGCGCAGTTGCTCGCCGGAGAAGGCCCCGGCAACGATGCGCTGGTGTGGCTTTCGTTCAAGGCCAAAGTCTTCGACACGATCACCAGCTTGCCTTTCGAGACGCTGGATATTACCATGTCTTCCCTGGAGACCCTTCTCTCGGCCACCGATCCGGTGACGCAGGTCGCCGATCTCGATGCCCTCATCGTCGCGATGGAGGGCGAGGTAAGTCGGTTGGAAACCTCATTGCAAGCGCAGATCGAAGCGCTGTCCGCCCGGGAGAGCTACCAGTTCCTGGACGCACTCTCTGCGGAGACTCTCGATATGGAAACAGCGCCCTCAGGAGAAGCGTTGGCGCAGTTTTCGGACTGGCCAGGGCTACTTCCCTACGCCGACGTCCTGAAAGCCCCCCTGGATCAGGAGATCGTCACCCTGGAGAACCACGTGCGCGAGCTGCAATCTGAGATCGCCGATTTGCAAGGCCGCAAGGATGAGTTGCAGAAAAACCGCGCTCTGGCCTGGGACGCTTATACCAATCTGCTCTCGAAAGAGCAGGAAATCCGTATCGCCACCACCTCCGCCGGTTCGGACGTGCGTTTTGCCTCACCGGCGGTGCCGCCGCGCGAGCCGGTCAGTTCGGGCAAGTTGACGAACACCGCTATCGGTCTGGCCGTTGGCTTGATAGGCGGCGTGTTCGGCGCGTTCCTGTTCAGCTATATAGGCCTGGAAAGCCGCCCGCGCGATCTCTGGGCGCAGTTGACCAAAAAGCAAAACCAGGCGAGCGCGTAATGGGCCGGCGGCTCACCGGCGGTTGGATGAAAAGGATTCTCTCAACGGATTCGACGGAATCTAACGGATATTTTTCCGTTTAGTCCGTTCGATCCGTTGAGAGTATGTCCAAGGGAAGGCAATGGCGCAGAAAAAGTCTGTCGGAGGGACATTCCACTGGGGACGGGTGCTGCTGGCGGCGGTGCTGCTCGTGAGCGGCGTGTTCCTGCTGCTGGCCGATATCCCTCCGGTGGCGCTTTCCTGGGAGACGGCGAGCGAGGTAGGGGCGGCGGGCTTCAACGTGTACCGGGCGGATGTGTCCGGAACGGACGCGCCGGCCCTGGATATTTCCGGCAGCGACTTCGTGCAGGTCAATCCCGTACTGATCCCCGCCGAAGGCGACGAGATGGTGGGCGCAGCCTATCGTTTCGAGGACGACGACGTCACGCTGGCCCGGCGTTATGCCTACCGTATCGAGGAAGTGGAGTGGGACGGAAGTGCCACACTCTATCCGGAAACCGTGACCGTGCGTGCCGGCCTTCCACGTGCGTGGACCAAGGTCGAAGGCGGTCTGCTGCTGTTGCTCGGGGCGCTCTTGCTGTGGCGCAGCCTCAAACGATGAACGCCGCGAATCCTCGCGCAGCCTCTTTCGATTTTGGCGTCGCGGGGACGGCGATGCGGGCCCGTGGCCCAGCGGCGTGGATTGCTCCGCTGCGGGCTGCCTGGGCTGTGTGGCAGCCTGCCCCCGAAAGCATCCCCTGGGACGTCCGCCTCACGGCGGACGCGAGCTTGCCAGAGCCACAGGGCCCGCTCTTCGAAGCAATACCACATTCTCAGGATGGCGTGTGTACGCTTGTCGCCTCTGGTTTTGAAGGGAAAGTATCCGCAGCTTCAGGCACTGCCCTTTTGCGAGCACACCCGCAGGCCAGCCCTGGCGACCTCGGCTACTTTCTGCGCGTCGTGCTGGCGATACAGGCGTTTGCGCGTGGGGGAATGCTCTTCCACACCGCCGGGATCGTGCACCGCGAGCAGGGATACGCTTTCTTCGGTGTCTCCGGCAGCGGCAAGACCACGGCGGCGCATTTCTCTACACCCGACCCGGTCTTGAACGACGATCTCGTGTTGCTGTGGCCTGCGGCGACGGGCTGGCAGATGTACGCCACGCCGTTCGGCAAACGGCGTGGCGATGTCCGGGTTGCCGCGCTGCGGGCGCTGTTGCGTTTGTTGAAAGATCAGGATGTGTTTCTCGCGCCCTTATCGCCGGGCCGGGCGTTGGGCGAATTGGTCGCCAACACGCCCGTGCTTTCCGCCGATTCGCTATGGTTGCCGGAGATGCTGGCCCGTTGGGAAACGTTGCTGAGTGTAGTTCCCGTCTACGCGCTGCACTTCCGGCGCGATGCTACGTTTTGGGAGGTAATCGATGCTGAATTGGGATGATGTTCTCGCCGCTGCTCTGGACCTCGTAACCCGGGAGAGCGATGGGGAATTGGTCGTCGTATTGCCCGAAAAGGGCAAATTCGTGGTCTTGAACGCGACCGGCGCGCGGGTGTTGCAGCTCTCCGATGGAACGCGCACGCTGCGCGAGATCGCGGACACGCTGGCGGCGGAGTTTGGCGCCGATCAGACGCAGGTTGACGGTGACGTGTTACGTTTTGCCCAGGCGCTTGTCGAGCGCGGCGCGTTACATGTGCGGTAACCTGGCGAAGGTTCTCAGGCACTTGGCATGAGCAACGATCGCCGCCAGCACAATAGCCGTAAGGGACAGGTATATCCACAACCTTCGCCAGGGGCAAGGACCTTGGTGTTGCCCGTTGACGCTACCGCGCCCGACCCGGCGGCGATCCGCCAGGCAGCGGCGGTGTTGCGGAGTGGTGGGCTGGTCGCGTTCCCCACGGAGACGGTCTACGGCCTGGGCGCCAACGCCCTGGACGGCGAAGCCGTGCAGGGCATCTTCGCTGCGAAGGGCCGGCCCGCTTACGATCCTCTGATCGTCCACCTGGCGGGGCCGGAGGCGTTGCTCGATGTGGTCGCGGAGGTTCACCCGCTGGTTGCGACGCTGGCCGCGCGTTTCTGGCCTGGACCCTTGACGTTGGTTCTGCCACGCGGCCCGCGCATCCCGCTGACGGTCACGGCCGGTGGCCCGACCGTAGCGGTGCGTGTTCCATCGCATCCCGTGGCGCTGGCGTTGATCCGCGCCGCCGGTTTCCCGATTGCTGCGCCGAGCGCCAACCGTTTCGGTCACCTCAGTCCCACGCAGGCAGCCCACGTGCTGGATGATCTGGATGGCCGTATCGATGTCCTGCTCGATGGCGGGCCGACGCCGGTGGGCGTGGAATCCACCGTGCTGTCGCTGGTCACGCCCGTGCCGACGATTTTGCGGCCCGGCGGCGTCAGCCGTGAGGCACTGGTAATGGTGTTGGGGCAGGTGGACGTGGCGGGTCGCCTTTTTGCGGCGGAGGATGTCGCGCCTTCACCGGGAACGTTGGCACAGCATTACGCGCCGCGCGCTAAACTCACGCTTTACCAGGGAGCGCGCGAGGCCGTCTTACCGGCGATGCGCGCGGCGGCAGCGAGGTTGACGGACGCCGGGCAGCGTGTGGGCTTGCTGTTGGCGGAAGGCGATGCGCCTGTGTTTGGTGATTTGCCTGTGACCGTTGAAACCATTGAGATCGATGGGGAATTGGAGCGTGCGGCCCGGCAGCTCTTCACCGCTCTACGTGCCTTGGATCGCGCCGGAGTGACGGCGATCCTGGCCCGCGACTTTGGCGCGCATGGTCTGGGTTTGGCGATCCGCGATCGCTTGACGCGCGCCGCCGCCGGTAATGTCGTCATGGTAAATTCAAACCTTCCCGGAAGCTACACAGGCACTCGCTAGAGCAAAACGGTGTAGCTTCCCGGAAGGTGATTCTAGGCCCGCAAGAAATCGCGTAGACGCCGGGCGTGGGCCGGGTGCCGCAAGCGGCTCAATGCCTGCGCTTCGATCTGACGCACGCGTTCACGTGTGACCCCAAGTTTCTTTCCCACTTCTTCCAGGGTGTAAGTCTGCCCATCGAGCAGGCCGTAGCGCATCTGCAGGATTTTCACCTCGCGTGGAGGAAGGTCGACCAGAATCTCCAGCAGCAAATCGCGCAGCATTGCCGCGCTCACCTCTTCGGGGGGGGCAGGGCTTTCGGTATCCTCGACGAAATCGCCCAGCGTGCTCTCTTCTTCATCGTCGGTAGGCATTTCCAACGAGAGCGGGCGCCGCGCCACGTCGAGCATCTGTTCGACCTTGCGCACCGGGATTTCCATTTCCGCCGCCAGTTCCTCTGGAGTGGGGCCACGTCCCAACTGCTGCGTGAGTTGGTGCGAAATGCGCAGCATCTTGTTGATTTGATCCCCCATGTGGACGGGCACGCGGATGGTGCGGCTCTGGTCGGCAATGGCGCGCGTGACGGCCTGGCGGATCCACCAGGTGGCATACGTCGAAAACTTGTGACCGCGTTTGTAGTCGAATTTGTTGGAGGCGCGGATCAGGCCGATGTTGCCTTCCTGGATCAGATCGAGGAAGGGCACGCCGCGCCCGATATATTTTTTCGCCACGCTGATGACCAGGCGGGAGTTAGCGCGGATCAAGTGTTCGCGCGCGGCAATGCCGTCATCGATGTTCCGTTCCAGCTCCCAGCGTTTTTCCTCGCTTTGATACTTGCCGTTGTTTAACCTGAGTTGGGCCTTTTTCCCACTCTCCATGCGCTTCGCCAGAGAAACTTCCTCATCGGCAGTGAGTAGAGCGACCTTCCCGATTTCCTTCAGGTATAGGCCGATCGTATCATCCACTTCGATGGCACGGTAAATGTCTTCCGCCGCTTTCTCTTCTTCCTCTTCATCCTCCTCTGTCTCAATGAGTCTCTCGGAGGATTTGCTGTCGATACCGCCAACAGTGACGCCCGCTTCCATCAGCGCACCAATAATTTCATCCAGGCGTTCGACGTCCTCTTCTGCCTCAGGGAAGACGCGCAAAATATCCTCATAGGTAACATGGCCGCGTTCGTAACCCAGAGCCAGCAAGTATTCTTCGCCAGAGGTTTCCTCGGTCAAAGCCTCGATTTCCTCTTCGTTTTCTTCGTCGCTATCATCTTCCGCTAACTCTTCTTCTAAGAGCGCGTTGTCTAGCTTATCTTTGATACCCAATCTTTAAATTCCTCATCACGTGTTGTTAGTTTTGTACTATGCTAAGAACCTATCCGAAAATGCTTATGATTCCACGCTGTCACCGGAATGGACGGCTAAAGCCGTTTTTTCTTGAGGGTGTTTTTGCGCTTGCGGGCGTCGCCCGCAAGCGCAAAAACACCCTTTTCACCCACGCCTTTAGGCGTAAAATTCGCCGTTGACGCACCTAAAACGCTCGCAAGTACAATTTCCGGATAGAGTCTTATGCTATCAGCATATTCAAATCTGATAGCTTGTCAAATCCTTTCTGGATGTTACTACGAAAATGTGCGTTTCGTGCGAGCACTATTCTGCCAACCAGAAATTGTCTCACAGAAGTTGCCTTAAAAAAGAGCACCGGTAGCAAGGCCACCGTGTGCTCTTCGCATCCTACTATAGCATAACTGACAGGCGTTTGTCAAGTAGGAAAAAGTGACTATTTATACAGGAACTAGTCGATAGGTTCGGCCGGCAATGAGAAATTCACGCGCAATCCCTGCCCGGGAGTGCTGTTGAAGAAGATTTTTCCGCCGAGCATTTCGATGCGCTCGCGGAGCGTCGGGAGGTTGAGTCGCACAGCATCTGCAGTGGTTAAAGCCTCATCGATTTCGAAACCGCTTCCGTTATCCTCAAGGGTCACCATAACCTGCTCGTCACCAATATCCATCGTGACGTTGATGCTGCTTGCTCGGCTCTGCTCGCGTCCCAGATGGATCAGGGCCTGCACCACGCGGAAAATGGTCACTTCCTTGTGTGCTGCGAGGCGCCGATCTTTACCAGTGACGTGCAGATTCAGCCCGGTATACCCACTCTCTGTGGTCCCTTCGACGTAGCGGCGCAAGGTAGGCGCCAGACCCAGGTCGTCCAGCATCATGGGCCGTAAATCGAAGATAAAGCCCTTTACGGATTTGAAGGTATTGACGACGCTCTTTTTTAGTTCGGACAACTCATCCTTGGCCCGCGCCGGATCCCTGTCGAAGAGCCGTTCACAGATTTCAGCCTGGAGCACCAGGTTGGTCAGCGACTGGGCCGGACCGTCGTGCATCTGGCGGGAGAGGCGCAGGCGTTCTTGTTCCTGGGCTTCGATGATGCTAATGACCATAGCCTGCGGCGTAGTGGGCGCGTCCGAGCTGGTGCTTTCAACGCCGCCGAGTTCTCCAGGGCCGGTGTGATCCAGGATGGATTGGTAAAGTTCAGCCAGGCGAGCGAGGTTCTTCTGGTCGCTTTGCAATTTCTCCAATTGTCCGCGCATCGTGAAGAGTCGCCGTTGGTTCTCGATCAGCGAGTCGTAGGCGGCTTTGATGTCGTCTCTGGGGGCGGTATCGAATGAGGATTCGATCTGCCGCGCACGAACGACCGCGCGGGAGTTTGCTTGCATCATTCGATCCACCTCTACGGACGTTTGCTGAATCAGCATGTCTACTTCTTTCAACTCTTTTTTGACTTGTTCATTGTTGCGATGACAAACTTCGACAAACTGTTCCCAATTGCTTTCATCCATATTATCTCTCCGTGGCTATACTAGATGCTGGTGTATCCTCTTCGTGCGGTAAGCGCACCCAGCCGTGCCGCAGCGCGTAGATGGCGGCTTGCGTACGGTCGGCCAGGTTAAGTTTGGCGAGGATAGAGGTGACGTGATTCTTGACAGTTTGTTGGCTGATACTCAGCCGGGAGGCGATTTCTTTGTTGCTCAATCCTTCGATGATGACTTCCAGGATCTCCATCTCGCGGTCAGTGAGTGGTGAAAAGGTGACGTCCTCTGGTTTGAGCCCGTAACGGCGATAACGCTCCAGCAACCATTGCTCGGCCTGGCCTGGCGTCATCCGTTTGCCGGCAATGACATAGTAGCCTTCAGCGACTGTCCGTACGGTATCTAACAAATGGTTAGGATCTACATCTTTGGCAAAGTAGGCCGAAGCCCCGATACGGATCGCGTGGTAGATTTGTTCTTCATCGTCGTAGGCCGTGAGAATGATGACGTTGATGTCGGGGCGCAGGTTTTTGAGTTTCTGTGTTACCTTTAACCCATTCATCGTGGGCAGATTCACGTCCATAAGCACGACATCTGGCCGGATATCGCGCAGTAGTTCGAGCGCCTCTTGCCCATCCCCGCTCTCGGCGATCACGTCTATATCGGTCTCTTTGTTCAAAACATCGCGCACGCCCTGGCGAAAGAAAGGGTGGTCGTCGACGACGACGACTTTTAGAGGGGGCGTTTGGTCTGCCGGTTGTTTTGACATTAGCGTGCTCCTTTCCCGCATTTCCAGTATACCATGGCCAACAAATTTAGAAACTGTAAAGCAGTTGAGTCTAGAACCTATCCGAAAATTCACCGCCGACGCACAAAAAACACGTGCAGTTACAATTTTCGGACAGAGTCCTAGTCCGTTGAGAACCGGTCCAGCGCCAGAAGCCCGATCTTTTCCTCGTGCAACATCGCGCCGATCAAGCTATCTACAGCGATACAGGCCCAACTCCAGCCAAACGGGCCTAGTCCATTGACGACGTACACATTTGGCATATCTGGTGCCTGGCCTACCACCGGCAGCCCATCAACGCTCTGCGCCACCCACCAGGAATGGCGGGCAAGCACTGGAGCGTCGGGACAAAGCTGTTGCGCGACCTCGGTCATCATCGGCAGGATATCCTCTTTGGCACTACTCCAGCCGACCATACGCCAGCTCGTTTCCTGCGCGTGGACGGCAACCTGTCCGTGATTGATGAGCAATGGGGTGGGCAACTCGGCTTCATTACGCAGATCGATGGCGTGCATCGGCAATGGGCTGATGATGTCGGCGAGTCCCGGGCACAACCGCACCGCGTGCGCGCCGCTGGCGAGAATAACGTTTCTCGCGTGAAGATAGTGTTTGCGTGCCCAAATGCTGAGCACCGCTGTCTCTGTTGAATGCTGCGCCTGGCGAATTGCCTGCACTTCGGTCTCATACTCGACGGTAATGTTGGCATGGTCGAGCAACGCAGCCGTGAGCGCTTCTGGAGCGAAGGCCAGGTCTTCGGCGGTGCGCAAGGCGACTTGATAGCCGTAATCACCGAGGTTGGCCTCACCAACCTCGTCATCCATCTCGGCGGCGTACAGGTCTTGCCGCAGCAAGGTCGCGGACTCTTCTAACATAGCGGCTTCGGCAGTGTCGGCGGCGACGCGCAGGCTGCCGATCGGCGTGGCTTGCTGGTGGACTTTTTGCAGAGTCGTGTTTAGCGAATCGAGATTCCGCCGTGTGAGTTTCCAAACTTGCCGGCCTTCATCGGCCCCGAGTCGCGCTTGCAGGGCAGCGTAAGGTTCTGGCGTGCCGAGAAAGGCCACTCCTATGCCTTTGGTCGCCGTGCTGCCAGGCGTACGCTTTGCCTCCAGGACGACGACGTTCTGTGAGGCCTCGGCAAGGTGGTGGGCGACGAGGGCACCGGTAAAACCCGCGCCAACGACAACAGTATCGTAAGTATCTGACAGCGTTGACATACTCCTCCTTATTGTTCTCTCGGATATGCTGACTAGCGTGGTGGGATCGCAATCAATTGCGCTTGATCGAAGAAGGCGGCGTTGTTGATGTGCGGGTACGTCGGTTCGGCGTAAAAACAGATAGTCACTTGCCCCAATATCTCCGTTTCTTCTTCCGGTTCCACCGGCGCGGGCGTCTCGCGCTCCAATGGATCTGGGGTAACGGTTGGCGTAGGCGTGTTCTTGTCCTCCATGGCTGCGACGATGACTCTGGGCGATGTCAGCGTGATGATACCATCGTCCTGGTTGATGTTCCAGGTCTCGCCCCACCGGACATTGTCGCAGTGGGGCTGGCCGGTGGGATCGACGCCGGCTTTGACGATCAACCGGTCCAGCGAGGAGAAGGCGTTGACCTTGATGCTGAACTGCACGGTGCTTCCGGCGGTGACGGTCACGGTCTGGTGTACCCACGTGCGGAACTTGAGCCAGCGGATGGTTTCTACCTTGAGGGTCGAGCCGTTAATCTGGCGCACAGAATCGTCGGCGGGAGTGAAGACCGGTTCAGCAAAGGAGTTCTGCGGATCGGTTTCTCCGCTCTGGTAATTCACGTAGGCGTACCACTCCCAGCCCGGGATGCGGTTGGGCATAAGGTTGTCGAAATCTGCGTTGTCAAGCGGTACCGGTCCCGCCGTAGGC
>Ga0209614_1001702_pt1 | contig 15703 bp, 15 predicted proteins | sample BlaSprsedimmetaG_FD_185484 | JGI IMG/M metagenome (GOLD analysis project Ga0209614, IMG submission 185484) | Hot spring sediment bacterial and archeal communities from California, USA to study Microbial Dark Matter (Phase II) - Blank Spring... ... | reverse complement strand
CGTTCCGGGGATGCGGGCCGACAGCCTTTCGCGGTGGGTGCCCAGGATCCGCTCCACCGAACCGTGGAGCAAGACGGCCGGGCGGCCGCGCCTGTTTTCGAGAAACGACGCTGCCCGAAAACAGGCACCTGCCCGCAAACGCGCCCTTGCCCGACAGCTTGCATGCTGACGCGGCGCCGCAAGCCCGCTCAGCGGCGGCGCAGCACCGCTGAGATCGGCGCCAGCGACACCTGTTCGGCCTCCGCCTTCAGCGCCCACGAATAGAGTGCCGTCACCGTGTCGGAATAGCTGTGCCCGACCATCACCACATGCCCTTCCTGGCGGGCCTTGAACACCGCGCGGTTCATGATGCGCCGGATCGTGGGGGCGTTCGGGCGGTCCTCGTCGAGCATGCGGAACACGGTCGCCTGCGGCACGCCAGCCTGGCCCGCCAGCCGCGCCGCGCTGTTCAACCCGCGGTCATAGGTCACCAGCCCATGCCCGGTCTCTTCGGCAAAGGCCACCATCTGCGCGGTCAGCGCGCGGTCGTCCTGGAACCCCGCCCCGGCCACATCCATCACCGCCACCGCCCGGTCGAGCAGCCCTTGCTGCGCGGCCAGCGCGACCTCCAGATCGCCGGGCGTCGCCCCTTGCGGCAGCCCCGTGGCCAGCGCGACCACCTCGTAGCCCGCCGCGCGATAGGCGGCCATCGCCTCATCCGCGTCCGGGCGGTTCGGATCGACCGCGAAGGTCACCGGGAAGGAAAAGGTCATCAGCGCCGCGCGGTCGAGCCCTTCTTCGCCCGCGTCGATCAGGATCACCGAAAAGAGCGGGCGGTCCGCGGCGGGCTGGAACGGCACCGCGTTGCGGGCCAGCGCCCCCAGCCCCTCGCGCGGCGTGGCCCCGGGGCTGGCCTCCGCGGCCTCGGCACTCTCCTCTGCCGGTTCCTGCGCCGCTTCCGGCGGCTGGGCGGCATCGGCTGCGGTCTCGGGCGGCGCGGTGCCGATCATCGGCAACCGGCCGGTGCGGATATCGGGGGCCTCGATCCCGCCGCTGGGGGCCGGAACGCGCAGCGCGCCGCCCGGCGGGCTGTCCGGGGCGGGCTCGGCCTGCATGCCGGTCCTCCCGGCTTCGCCGCGCTGCGCCGTTTCGGGCAGCACGGGCAGCGGGCGGATGCGTGGTTGCGCAGGGTCGACGGGGTCGCGCATGCCCCCCCCGGCATCCGTAGCGACCTGCGCGTCGCCAGCGCCGGGTGCCGGAACGGCGTCCTGCGCGGCAGGTTCTCGGTCACCGGCCCCGGCCGCCAGCTCGGCCCGGACCTCCGGCGCGGTCACGGCCATGTCGTCGCGTTCCGGCGCCGCGGGCAACGGCACGGCCAGCGGGGCAGTCGCGCCGGGGGCTGTCTGCACGGGCTCGTCCGCGGCGAAATCGGGCGGCGCTTCGGCCGAGAGCGGCGGCGCCAGCCCGTCAGGGCCAGAGGTCACCGGCGCGGGCGCCGCCCCTGGCGCTGTGTCAAGCCGGGGCGCCTCGATCGCCGCCCCCGCCGCATCCGGTCCGCGCATGGGCGGCGCACCGCGGCGGCCTTCATCGGCCCTGGGCAGGCTGGCCTCGCGGTCGGGCGGCCTGCGGTTGAACTCCGATCCGGGCGGAAGCTCGATATCGGTGGCGGGCGCACGGGAGGGCTCGGGGCGCGCAAGGGCGCCGGGACGCTCCGCAGCGGCGGGCGGCGCGGTTTCCGGTGCGGCCTCGGGCGGTCTTGTCTGCGACGGCGGCGCCTCGGGGCGGCCGGCCCGCGGCGGCACCGGGGCCTCGCCCGGCCGGGTCGGCGGCGGGCCGACCAGCGCCAGCACGACCAGCACCAAGCCACTCAGGACGATGCCCCAGACAATCCCGCCGAACAGTCCCCTGCCCATGCCGTGCTCCTTCAGGGTTTTGGCCTTGCGCCTCTTGCCTTCTGCCTCGCGCGGGATTTGCCCGCACTGCCGCCCCTTGACCGGGGCGCATCGCTCTGAGCATGTATAGCCCGACCCGCACCCGGGTTCACCCTCTTTCGCTTCTGGCGCGACCATGCTGCTACTGATCGACAATTACGACAGCTTCACCTGGAATCTCGTCCATTACCTGGGCGAGCTGGGCGCCGAGACGCGCGTCGTGCGCAACGATGCGATGGACGTGCAGCAGGCGATGGCGCTGAACCCGTCCGCGATCATCCTCTCGCCCGGCCCATGCGATCCGACGCAGGCCGGAATCTGCCTCGCGCTGACCCGCGCCGCCGCCGAGACCGCAACGCCGCTGCTGGGCGTCTGCCTCGGCCACCAGACCATCGGCGAGGCATTCGGCGGCCGCGTCGTGCGCGCGGGCGAGATCGTGCATGGCAAGACGGGCCGGATCGAGCACGACGCCACCGGCGTTTTCGCGGGCCTGCCCTCGCCTTTCAACGCGACGCGCTACCATTCCCTGATCGTCGAGCGCGAAACCCTGCCCGACTGCCTCGTGGCGAATGCCTGGCTTGCCGATGGCACGATCATGGGCCTGCGCCACCGCACGTTGCCGATCCACGGAGTGCAGTTCCATCCCGAAAGCATCGCGTCCGAACATGGTCACGCGCTGCTGGGCAACTTCCTGCAAACGGTGAAGGAACCGGCATGAGCGACGAGTTGAGGCCGCTGATCGGCATCGCCGCCGACCGCCCGCTGACAAGGGAGGAGGCGCAGGTCGCGTTCGAGGCGCTGTTCGAGGGCGAGGCGACCCCCAGCCAGATCGGCGGCCTGCTGATGGCGCTGCGCACGCGCGGCGAGACGGTGGACGAATTCGCCGCCGCCGCCGCCGTGATGCGGTCGAAATGCCGCAAGGTCACCGCCCCCGAGGGCGCGATGGACATCGTCGGAACGGGCGGCGACGGCAAGGGCACGCTGAACATCTCGACCGCGGCGGCCTTCGTGGTGGCGGGTGCGGGCGTGCCGGTGGCCAAACATGGCAACCGCAATCTCAGCTCCAAATCGGGTGCGGCGGATGCCCTGTCCCAGATGGGCATCAATGTGATGATCGGCCCGGAAATCGTTGAAAAGGCTTTGAAAGAGGTCGGTATCTGTTTCATGATGGCGCCGATGCACCATCCCGCGATGGCCCATGTCGGCCCGACCCGCGCGGAACTCGGCACGCGGACGATCTTCAACATCCTCGGGCCGCTGACCAACCCCGCCGGTGTCAGGCGGCAACTGACCGGCGCGTTCTCGCGGACGCTGATCCGGCCCATGGCCGAGACGCTGGCCGCGCTGGGGTCCGAAGCGGCATGGCTTGTCCATGGCGGCGATGGCACCGACGAATTGTCGATCTCGGGCATCTCCTTCGTCGCCATGCTGGAAAACGGCGCGGTCATCGAGCGCGAACTGCACCCCGAAGAGGCCGGCCTGCCCGAGCACCCGTTCGAGGACATCCTGGGCGGCACGCCCGAACACAATGCCCGCGCGCTGGCCGCGCTGCTCGATGGCGAGCGGTCGGCCTATCGCGACGCGGCGCTTTACAATGCCGCCGCCGCCCTTCTCGTCGCAGGCCACGCGAAGACCCTGTGCGAAGGCGTTGACATGGCGTGCGAAAGCATCGACAGCGGCAAGGCCCGCGCCAAGGTTCAAGGGCTGGCGCAGATCACCTCGGAGGCGGCATGAGCGCAACCATCCTCGACCGTATCAAGGCCTACAAGCTGGGTGAGATCGCCGCCGACAAGGCCGCGCGCCCGCTGGCGGAGGTCGAGGCCGCGGCCCGGGCCGCGCCGCCCGTCCGCCCCTTTGCCGCCGCCCTGCACAAGGCCGCGCGCGAGGGGTATGGGCTGATCGCCGAGATCAAGAAGGCCAGCCCCTCCAAGGGGCTGATCCGCGCCGATTTCGACCCCGCGGCGCTGGCCCGCGCCTATGCCGAGGGCGGCGCCACCTGCCTGTCGGTGCTGACCGACACGCCGTCCTTCCAGGGGGCGAAGGACTACCTGACCCAGGCGCATGACGCGGTCAAACTGCCCTGTCTGCGCAAGGATTTCATGTATGACCCCTATCAGGTCGCCGAGGCACGCGCGCTGGGGGCGGACTGCATCCTGATCATCATGGCCAGCGTCTCGGATGCCCAGGCAGCAGAGCTGGAGGACGCCGCGCGGCACTGGGGCATGGATGCGCTGATCGAGGTCCACGATGCCGGGGAACTGGAGCGCGCCTGCAATCTGAAATCTCCCCTGATTGGCATAAACAACCGCGATCTCAATACTTTCGAGACCTCTCTTGAGACAACGCGCCAGCTTGCCCGACGGGTGCCCGAGGGCCGCCAGATCGTCAGTGAGTCCGGGCTGAACACCCCCGCCGATCTGGCCGACATGGTGCGCTTCGGCGTGCGCAGCTTCCTGATCGGCGAAAGCCTGATGCGCCAGCCCGATGTCACCGCGGCGACCCGCGCCTTGCTGGCCAACCCCTCGATGGGCCTTCAGTGATGGCGGGACTCACCCATTTCGACGCCGAGGGCCATGCCCATATGGTCGACGTGTCCGACAAGCCCGCGACCGCCCGGCTTGCGGTGGCCGAGGGGTGGGTGAGGATGGCCTCGCAAACCCTTGATATCGTGCGGCAAGGCCTGGCGAACAAGGGCGATGTCCTGGGCGTTGCCCGGCTGGCGGGCATCATGGGCGCCAAGCAGACCGCGTCGCTGATCCCGCTTTGCCACCCGCTGCCGATCACCCGCATCGCGCTCGACCTGACCCCGGATCCCGCCCTGCCCGGCATCCGCATCGCCGCGACCGTGCGGACCACCGGCCAGACCGGCGTCGAGATGGAGGCGCTGACCGCCGTTTCGGTCGCGGCGCTCACGATCTATGACATGCTCAAGGCCGCCGAAAAGGGCATGGAGATCGGCGGCATCCGCCTGACCCTTAGGGAGGGCGGCAAGTCCGGTCGCTACGAGGCACAGAAATGATTTCGGTCGAAGAGGCACTGGCTCGGGTCTGCGCCCTGGTCGCACCCCTGCCGGTCGAGGAGGTTCCGCTGGCCCAAGCCGCGGGCCGCGTTCTGGCACGCCCGGTCGCCGCCCGCCTGACCAAGCCGCCCTTCGACACCTCGGCGATGGATGGCTATGCCATCGCCGAGCCCGATGCCCGGCCCGGCGCCACGCTGGACGTGATCGGCACCTCTCGCGCGGGCGAGGGGTTCGTCGGCGCGCTGGCCCCCGGGCAGGCGGTGCGCATCTTCACCGGCGCCCCTGTCCCGCAAGGCGCCGCGCGCGTCGTGATCCAGGAGGATGTGACCCGCACGGGCGAGCGGATCACGCTGGGCGACCGACTGGACCACGGCACCAATATCCTCCCCGCTGGCGCCGATTTTGCCGCGGGTGACACCCTGAGCGCGCCGCGCCGCTTGCGCCCGGCCGATCTGGCGCTGGCCGCGGCGATGAACCTGCCCGCCCTGCCCGTCCACCGCCGCGCCGATGTCGCGATCATCGCCACCGGCGACGAGCTGGTGATGCCGGGCGAGGTGCCGGGCCCCGATCAGATCGTCGCGTCCAACGGTTTCGGGCTCAAGGCCATGGTCGAGGCCGAGGGCGGCATCGGGCGCCTTCTGCCCGTCGCGCGGGATACCGAGGCCTCGCTGCAAACCGTCTTCGGGCTGGCTGATGGCGCCGATCTGATCGTTACCATCGGCGGCGCGTCGGTGGGCGATCACGACCTTGTCGGCAAGGTGGCCGCCGATCTGGGCATGGAACAGGCGTTCTACAAGGTCGCGATGCGGCCGGGCAAGCCGCTGATGGCGGGACGGATGGGCAAGGCGGCGATGATCGGGCTGCCCGGCAACCCGGTCTCGGCGCTGGTCTGCGCGATGCTGTTCCTGCTGCCGGTGCTGCGCGTGATGCAGGGCCTGCCCGCTGCCCCCGCCCCGCGCCTGACCGCCCGGCTGGCCTGCGATCTGGACGCCAACGGCCCGCGCGAACATTACATGCGCGCCCGGATCACCGCGGACGGCATCGCGCCCTTCGACCGTCAGGACAGCGCGCTTCTGACGATCCTCTCCGAAGCCCATGCGCTGATCGTGCGCCCCCCCGGCGACGGGCCGCGCCGCGCGGGCGAGCCGGTGGAATACCTGCCGCTCTGACCGGGCCGGTTTGCGCCGGGAGAGCTTGACACAAAACGTGAACATGCCTAGAACATGGCGGAACGATCCCCATGGCGAGGATGTCCCATGCTCACCCGCAAGCAACTCGACCTCCTGGAATTCATCCACAAGCGCATGCAGCGCGACGGCGTGCCGCCCTCTTTCGACGAGATGAGGGAGGCGCTGGACCTGCGCTCGAAATCCGGCATCCACCGCCTGATCACGGCGCTTGAGGAACGCGGCTTCATCCGCCGTCTGGCCCATCGCGCCCGCGCCATCGAGATCGTCCGCCTGCCCGAGACGCTCGAGGCCAAGGGCTTCCGGCCCATGGTGATCGAGGGCGACGGCCCGCCGCCCGCCCCGCCGCCCGGCGCGATGGATGTGGAAGCCGCGGGCGCCTTCGAGGTGCCGTTGATGGGACGGATCGCCGCCGGCACACCGATCGAGGCGATTTCCCATGTCTCGCATAATGTCGCGGTACCGGGCGGCATGGTGTCGGGCCGTGGGCGGCATTACGCGCTGGAGGTCAAGGGCGATTCGATGATCGAGGCGGGCATCAATGACGGCGATGTGGTGGTGATCCGCGAACAGGACAGCGCCGAGAATGGCGAGATCGTGGTGGCGCTGGTCGATGACCAGGAGGCGACGCTGAAACGCTTCCGCCGCAGAGGCGACATGATCGCGCTCGAGGCCGCGAACCCGGCCTATGAAACGCGCATCCTGCCCTCCGACCGGGTCAGGGTGCAGGGCCGTCTTGTCGGACTGATCCGCAGCTATTGACGCGGCGGCGGCCCGCGGCGGGCCGTCCACAGCCGTTCGGCCCTGTTCGCCGCGACCAGCCGTGGCCCATCGCTTCCGGGATAGACTGCCAACGCGCCGCTGCGCGCCAGCGCCCGCCGGTCGAGCAGGCGGCAGTCTTCGGGCGCATCGGCAACGATCTGCGGCACGATCACCCAGCCTTCGGCACAAGCAGGCGCGATCCGCTCGGCCCAGCCGCGCCCGGTGACCAGGATGAACCGGTCGCCCGAAACCTCGGCCACCTGCAACCCCCGCGCACCGTCCAGCCCCGGCCGCTCGAAGGCCATGTCCTGCGTGATCCGGTCGCCATCGTTTTCAAGCCATGATCGTGCGACGAACCCCTCGCCGGACGGTTTCGACAAGGCCCGCCCCTCCGGCCCCAGCGCGCCCACCAGCCCGCCGCTTTCGGCGATCAGCAGCGCGGGCCGGTCCGTCTGTGACCACAGCGCCAGCGCCAGCAGCATCGGCACCAGCCCCGCCAGCCGCACCCTGCCCGTCCACAGGATCACCCACAGCGCGCCCAGCGAGATCATCGGCAGCACCGTTGGCCCCGGCGTCACCACCGGCCAGACCGCGCCATCCAGCCCCGCGACCCACTCCGCCACGCCCAGGATCCAGGCGATGCCCCAGCGCATCGGCTCAAGCCCCAGCGCCGCAAGCCCGAAAGGCGCAAGACAGGCGGCCACGACCGCCGCGGGAATGACCAGAAGCCCCATGAGCGGCACGGAAATCACATTCGCAAGCAGCCCGTATTGCGACATCTGGTTGAAATGCGCCGCCCCGAACGGCGCCGTGGCCGCCCCCGCCACCGCCGAGGATATCACCACTCCCAGCACGGCGTTCAGCCAGCGCGGCGGGCGCCAGCGCCCGTCCGTCATCTCGCGCAGCGCCCCGAAGACCGCGATCAGGGCCGTGGTCGCGGCAAAGGACATCTGGAACCCGGCCTGGGTCAGGCTCTCCGGCGCCATCACCAGGATGATCAGCGCCGCCATGGCCACCGCCCGCAGGGTCAGCGCGCGGCGGTCGGCCAGAACGGCGACCAGCACCACCGCGACCATGACGTAGGCGCGTTCCGTCGCGACATTGCCGCCCGACAGCGCCAGATAGACCGCCCCCGCCGCCAGCGCACCGATTGCCGCCAGTTTCTTGGTCGGCAGGCGCAAGGCCAGCGGCGGGATCAGCGCAAGGCCAAAGCGCAGCGCCGCAAAGACCACCGCGGTCAACAGCCCCATATGCAGCCCGGAAATCGCCAGAAGATGCGCCAGGTTCGAATCCCGCAGCGCCTGCAACGCATCGCGCGAGATCGCCGAGCGGTCGCCGGTCAGGATCGCGGCGGCGAACGCCCCCTGATCGCCCGGGATACGCGCGCGCAGCGCCCCCGACAGCGCCATCCGCGCCCGCTGCACGACAAGCGTCAGCCCCCCCTCGGGCGGGTCCAGCGCCACCGCCGGGCTGCGCGCATAGCCCACCGCGCCCAGCCGGTCGAACCAGGCATGGCGGCGAAAGTCGAAGCCGCCGGGCTCCGCCGGGGCCGAGGGCGGCGACAGATGCGCCATCATCGCGATCCGCGTGCCCGGTGCGGGATCGGTCAGGCCCGCCGCGCCATGCAGCGACACGCGCACCCGTTCGGGAATGCGATGGGCGGGCACACGCTCCAGCCAGACCCGATCCAGCGTGATCCGCGGCGCGTCCGACATCGACCGGTCAAGCGCCACCACCCGCCCCTCGACCGCGCCGTAATAGCGGTAATCGAGCTTGGGCGCGGCGACCGCATGCGCCCGCGCACCTGCCAGCACGACGCCAAAGGCCACCAGCGCCAGCGCGACCAGCACCGGCCCCCGGCGTTCCGGCCCCTTCCACGCGGCCAGCAGCAGGACCAGCCCGCAACAGGCAAACCCCGCCAGCAGCCAGACGGGCGGCTCGACCGGCAGCGCGAAATAGGCCCCGATGCCGAGCGCCAGCAGGACCGGCACCCAGGGGAAAAGATGGCCCCTGCGGGCCTCGAGCGCGCCGAGCACCCCCACCGCTTGTCCTCTCCCGGACGATCTCCTAGACAGGCGGCAACGCTATCTCCATCATGATGAACAAAAGGTTAAGGCGCATGTCAGAGACGCAGGTCGTCACCCGCTTCGCCCCCTCGCCCACGGGTTTCCTGCATATCGGCGGGGCGCGCACGGCGCTGTTCAACTGGCTTTTCGCGCGCGGCCGCGGCGGGCGCTTCCTGCTCAGGATCGAGGATACCGACCGCGCCCGCTCGACCCCCGAGGCGACGGCGGCGATCCTGACCGGGCTGCGCTGGCTCGGGCTCGACTGGGATGGCGACCCGGTCAGCCAGTTCGAGCGCGCGCCCCGCCATGCCGAGGTGGCGCATCAGATGCTGGCCTCGGGCCATGCCTATAAATGCTTCGCCACCCGGGACGAGATCGAGACCTTCCGCGAGGCCGCCCGGGCCGAGAACCGCTCGACCCTGTTCCAGAGCCCCTGGCGCGACGCCGACCCCGCCAGTCACCCGGATGCGCCCTTCGTGATCCGGCTCAAGGCCCCGCGCGAAGGCGCGACCGTGATCGAGGACGCGGTGCAGGGCCGCGTGACCATCGGCAATGACCAGCTCGACGACATGGTGATGCTGCGCTCGGACGGCACGCCGACATACATGCTGGCGGTGGTGGTGGACGATCACGACATGGGCGTGACCCATGTGATCCGGGGCGACGACCACCTGAACAACGCCGCCCGCCAGATGCAGATCTATCACGCGATGGGCTGGCCGGTGCCGGTCTGGGCGCATATCCCGCTGATCCACGGGCCGGACGGCAAGAAGCTGTCGAAGCGCCACGGCGCGCTGGGGGTCGAGGAATACCGCGCGATGGGCTACCCGGCCGCCGCGATGCGCAACTATCTCGCCCGGCTCGGCTGGAGCCATGGCGATGACGAGTTCTTCACCGATGCCCAGGCGCAGGCCTGGTTCGGGCTGGAGGGAATCGGCCGCTCGGCCGCGCGCTTCGACTTCCGCAAACTCGAGAACCTGTCGGGCCAGCATCTTGCCGCGATGGAGGATGCTGCGCTGCTGCACGAATTGAAGGCCTTTCTGGACGCCACCGGCCAGCCCGCCCTGTCGGCGCGGCAGGAGGCGGGTCTGGCCAAGGCCCTGCCGCTGCTGAAAGGCGGCTTCAAGACATTCCCGCAACTTCTTGAAAAGGCAAACTTCGTCCTTGCCGAACGCCCCATCGTCCCGGACGAGAAGGCAGCTCAGGCGCTGGATGATGTATCCCGTGGTATACTGTCCGAATTGACGCCGCACTTGCAAAATGCTAGCTGGGACCGCAACGCTCTTGAGGCGGCGGTCAAGCAACTGGCCGAGGGCCATGGAACCACCCTCGGAAAGCTTGCCGCACCGTTGCGCGCCGCGCTGGCCGGGCGGACGGTCTCGCCCAGCGTGTTCGACATGATGCTGGTCATCGGCCGCGACGAAACGCTCGCCCGGCTGGCTGACACCCGGGGCTGAGGCGGAAACGGCCGGATGCCCGCGCACGCCACCGACCGTGCCGCAGGGAACGCGGCCCGGTCTCTCGATGAAAATGAGGGAAATCCATGGCCGAGAGCACCAGAACCGCGACGCTGACCCTGGGGGACAAGTCGATAGACCTGCCGGTCCTGCACCCGACGGCAGGCCCCGACGTTGTCGATATCGGCAAGCTTTACGGCACGTTGGGCGTGTTCACCCACGACCCGGGCTTCACCTCGACCTCGTCCTGCGAAAGCGCGATCACCTTCATCGACGGCGATCTGGGCGAGTTGCTGCACCGGGGCTATCCGATCGACCAATTGGCCGAGAAATCGCATTATCTCGAAGTCTGCTACCTGCTGCTGTACGGCGAGTTGCCGACCGCCGCCCAGCTTGAGGATTTCGAAAGCCGGGTGACGCGGCATACGATGGTGCATGAACAGATGCACCGCTTCTTCACCGGCTTCCGGCGCGACGCGCACCCGATGGCGGTCATGGTGGGCGTGGTGGGCGCGATGTCGGCCTTCTATCACGACTCGACCGATGTGAACGATCCCTGGCAGCGCGAGGTCGCCTCGATCCGGCTGATCGCCAAGGTGCCGACGATCGCGGCGATGGCCTACAAGTATTCGGTGGGCCAGCCCTTCGTCTATCCGCGCAACGATCTGGACTATGCCTCGAACTTCCTGCGCATGTGCTTTGCCGTGCCCTGCGAGGAATACGAGGTCGACCCGATCCTGACCCGCGCGATGGACCGGATCCTGACGCTGCATGCCGATCACGAGCAGAACGCCTCCACCTCGACGGTGCGGCTGGCGTCTTCCTCGGGCGCGAACCCGTTTGCCTGCATCGCCGCCGGCATCGCCTGTCTGTGGGGTCCGGCCCATGGCGGCGCGAACCAGGCCTGTCTGGAAATGCTGCGCGAGATCGGCACGGTCGAGCGCATCCCCGAATACATCAAGCGCGCCAAGGACAAGGACGATCCGTTCCGCCTGATGGGCTTCGGCCACCGGGTCTACAAGAATTTCGACCCGCGCGCCAAGGTGATGAAGCAATCGGCCCACGAAGTGCTGGAACTGCTGGGCATCGAGAACAACGAGACCCTCAAGGTCGCGATGGAACTGGAAAAGATCGCGCTCGAGGACGAGTATTTCGTCGAGAAGAAGCTCTATCCGAATGTCGATTTCTACTCCGGCATCATTCTTGACGCGATGGGCTTCCCGACCTCGATGTTCACCCCGATCTTCGCGGTCAGCCGCACGGTGGGCTGGATCTCGCAATGGAAGGAGATGATCGCCGATCCCAACATGCGCATCGGCCGTCCCCGCCAGCTTTACACCGGTCCGACCCGGCGCGATTACGTCGATGTCGAGGTCCGCTGAGCCGCCCCGCCGTCAGAAGAAGATGTCAAGCACCTCGGGCGGCCCGGCACTGACCTCGTCAGGCTCGGCAAGCCCGAGCCTGCGGCAGAAATCGCGGTGCATCTCGCGCTCGGACTCCATGGAGTAGAGCAGCCAGAACGGGGCAAGCACCGCGTCGGGATCCGCACCTGCAAAAGGTGGCGCGGCCGGACTGCCGGGTGCAACGGCCGGGCAGGCCAGGAACAGCCGCTCCAGATCCAGCAGCGTGACGAATTCGCCGTCGTGCCGACCGATGCCCCGGTCCAGACGGTGATCCCAGTGCAGAAGGTCCGCCTCGGGCACCGGCTCGACGCGGTCATTGTCGAAGGCCGCGACCTCGAACACCCGGTCGGTGCGCAGCGCGACCTGCGCGCGCCGCTCGCCTGTTTCTGGTTCGAACGCAAGATCTCGGTGACAAGCTGCGAGGTCCGCTCGATATCGGGCACGAGGCTGGCCAGCATCTCGCCCGCCGCGCTCTGGCTGCGTTCGGCCAGCTTGCGCACCTCCGAGGCGACGACCGCGAAGCCGCGGCCATGCTCGCCTGCCCGCGCGGCCTCGACCGCGGCGTTCAGCGCCAGCAGGCGGACGTTTTCATACTTGCCGCGCGCCACTTCGACGGAGCCGTCCATCATCGAGAGGTTGCGCTGCAACATGCCGTCCAGGATCGCCTCCATCTGCCGCCAGACCTGCTGCCCCTGCCCGGCCAGAAGCCGGTAGGCCTCCTGTTGCTGGCCGGCATCCGACAGTTCCATGGCCCTGCCCGAGATCGCGCTGAGCGTGGCGTAGATGCCAGGACAGGTCTCGACCTCTGCCCGCCCCTCGGCAGATGCAAGCGCGCGGAACTCCTCGACATGCCTGCCATGCGCCTCGCGTCCGCGGGTCAGGGCGGCCTTGATTTCTTCCCTGACGGCGGCATCCTGCGACAGCAGGTATTCCCGCAGGTTGCGCTGCACGCGCAATTTTTCGGCAGTGAGCGTCTGGGCCAGTTCGACACGCCTGGCCTCGTTGTCGACCAGCCCGTTCAGGTTCGACAGATCCACCAGCAGCAGGCCGACCCCACCGCCGACATCGCGACGAGCACCGCGAAGGCGGCGGCGAGTTTGATTTTGATCGTGAGGCGCATTTTCAGAGGTCCTTCCCGAACTGGGGGGTGCCGGCAGAATTGGCGAGCGAAGCGGCACAGATCCGCTCGAGATCAGGCAGGATGACGAAACCGGCATCGGTGCGGGCGATGCCGGACACGATCCGCTCGACCACCAGGCCCACCCGGCCATTGGTGCCGGAAACGATCACCACCTTCTGGAACTCCGACCGCGGCCCGGGCGTCTGGAACACATCGGCCAGCCGCAGGCGGGGCACCAGGTCGCCGCGAATATCGGGGAAGTTCGAACGGCCTTCGCTGGCAAGCAGGTCGGGCGGCAGTTCCACGCATTCCTCGACCGCCGATACCGGGATCGAATAGCGCTCTCCCCCACCTCGACCAGCAACCCGTCGGCAATGGCCAGCGTCAGCGGCAGGCGCCATGGCCGCCGGGCCGCTGTCCACGTCGTTCTGCCCGCGCAGCCCCCGGATGGCGCTGCGCACCACATCCATGCCCACGCCCCGGCCCGAAAGCTCGGTCACGGTGGCCGCGGTCGAGAAGCCCGGCTCGAAGATCAGCCGGTAAAGATCGGGGCCGGCGACGGTCGAGCCCGCCGGCAGCAACTCGCGCTCGATGGCGCGTGCGCGCAGCCGTTTGTCGTTCAGCCTGCGCCCGTCGTCATGGATACGGATATGCACCTCGGCACGGGTCGCGGTCAGCGAGACCGTGCCCATGCGCGGCTTGCCCGCCGCGACGCGGTCCTCGGCCGTTTCCAGCCCGTGATCGGCGGCGTTGCGCAGGATATGCACCAGCGGATCAGTGAGCACCTCAATCACGGTCTTGTCCAGCTTGGTCTGGCCGCCGGTCGAGACGAACTCGATGGGCGTGCCCAGTTGCCGGGACAGGTCATGCACCAGCTGCCGAAAGCGGCCGAACAGGTTCCCGATCGGCATCATCCGGATCGACATCGTGGTTTCGCGCATGCCCGAGGCAAGGCGGCGGATATCCTCGGCAACCGCCATCAGCGTGGGATCGCGCAGCGATTGCGACAGGTCGTGCAGCCGCGATTCCGCGATCACCAGTTCACCCACCCGGTCCATGATCTCGTCCAGCCGCTGGGTCGCCACGCGCATCGTGGCGTGATCGCCCGGCCCGGCGGCCCGCTTGTCGGGGGTGGCGCGGGCGGTGTCGGGTGCCGCCTCGGCCACTGGCGCCGCTGCGTCCCCAAGCGGTTCGATGCCCAGGCGCAACCGGTCCTGAAGGAACAGGAACACCTCGTCGATCGCCTCGCGCGCAACCGGCGCCCCAATCCGCACGGTCCAGCGGATCGGCGGCGCCTGCGGGTTCAGCGCAGCAAGCGGCGGCAATTCTGACAGATCGTAGTCCACCTGCACCCTTCCCGGCGCAAGTGCCTGCAATTCCTCAAGAAGCTCGGCCCGTCCATCCGCCGCATGTTCTGGTCGGTCAGGATCGCGTCGGGCCGCGTCCGGTCAAGCTCGGCCAGGGCCTGTTCGCCATCGCCGGCCTCGATCACCTGATAGCCCGCACCCGCGAGCGTCTTGCGCACCATCTGCCGGACAGAGGGCGAGTCGTCGACGATAAGGACGGTCTTGGTCATGCGTCAGCTTCCTTGGTTCGTTTGGGGGCAAGGCCGGTGGCGCGGCCCCTTCCATCTGCAGATGCCGGTCCGGGTCGATCCCGCCGGCCTGCATCCATTACGAGACAAGCCCGCCCGAGGGCATCGTGACGGCCAGCACCGCACCGCGCTGCCTGGCGGTCGACAGCGCCGAAAGCAGCGTGGCGATCCCCGTCAGATCGCAATGGGTCCAGTCCGAGGTGTCGATGTGATAATCGCCGCCCGCAGCGATCCCGACGGACAGGCGCGGGGCAATCTCGTCCGCGCGGGCCAGGTCCACGCCGGAAAGATCGCCAATCAGTTCAGAGGACATGCACCCCCATTTCGAATGAAAAGGCGACTATGGAATGCGCATTAACGAAGCCCCAAGACCGGATTTCCTCCGCGGGGAAAACACAGCCGATTTGATCGAACGGCCCGGCCGCACCACCTTGCGGCACGCGACGCGGACCCGCGCCCCGACGGGACGCAGGTCGTGGGATCGGGCGGAAATTTCAGGGATTGCATAGCACGCGCAGGGTCATTTCGTGATCCCCAGGGCGCGGACCGGGCGCTGCCGGGGCGCATCTGCCCCGATTGCCTGCGCCTGTCTCAACGTCCCTCGAACCGGGGCGGCCGCTTTTCCAGGAAGGCCAGAACGCCCTCCTTGAAATCCCGCGTCGCCCCGCAAGCGCCCTGAAGCTGCGCCTCCAGCGACAATTGCGCCTCCAGGTCATTGCCATAGGAGGCGCGGATCGCCTGCTTCAGTCTGGCATAGGCCACCGTGGGCCCCTTGGCCAGTTGCGCCGCGCGGGTCCGCCAATGGGCATCGAACCCCTCTTCGGGCACCGCCTCCCAGATCATGCCCCACTCGGCGGCCTGACGCGCGGGCACAGGTTCGGCGAACAGCGCCGCCCCCATCGCGCGCGCAAACCCCACCTGCCGCGGCAACCAGTAGGTGCCGCCCGCATCCGGGATCAGCCCGATCCGGGTGAATGCCTGCAGGAACATCGCCGCCTCCGAGGCGATCACCACATCCGCCGCCAGCGCAAGATTCGCCCCCGCCCCCGCCGCCGGACCGTTCACCGCCGCAAGTGTCGGGATCGGGCAATCGAAGATCGCCCGCAGCATCGGCTCGTATTCGTCGCGCAGCGTGCGTTCCAGGTCGATATCGGCGACATTGGCCCCGTCCCCCAGATCCTGCCC
>Ga0209614_1001701_pt1 | contig 15711 bp, 15 predicted proteins | sample BlaSprsedimmetaG_FD_185484 | JGI IMG/M metagenome (GOLD analysis project Ga0209614, IMG submission 185484) | Hot spring sediment bacterial and archeal communities from California, USA to study Microbial Dark Matter (Phase II) - Blank Spring... ... | reverse complement strand
ACGGGGCAGTTACACCAGCGTCGACGATCTGGAAGCCGCTATCTACGACTACCTCGGTCAGCACAACACGAAACCAAAGCCATTCACCTGGACCAAAACCGCCGAAGACATCCTCACCCGGGAACGACGCGCTCTTGATGCCCTCGATGAAATCAGGGGAAACCGGTAGCAAGCGTCAGATTCAGAACACTAGGCTAATTTTCCAAGTGCTGGCGCTGGTTATGTGAATCTGTTGATTCGTGGTTCGTTGTCTGGGTGATCCCTGAAAGGAGCCCCGGCAATGCCCGCCGAACCGATTTTCGTTGATACCGCCGAGGCCGCGCGACGGCTCGGCCTTTCCCTTTCGACCCTCGAAAAATATCGCTTTCACCGCGTTCCCGATGCGCCGCCCCATATGTGCGGATCGGTCGTGCCGTTCGCTATCGTGTCTCCGATTTGGAGGCATGGGCGGCGGATCGGGAGTCGGTCCAATGAGTGCCCGTGCCGAACTGCAAGCGAAGCTCGCCGAGCGGGATCGCATTGCGTCCGAAATCGCAGGGCATCGCCAGCGCGCCGCCGATCTGCAAGCCCGCGCCGTGAATGCGCAAGCCCACGCTATGGCCGAGCGAGCTTCGGCAGCCGAGGCCGATGCGAAGGCGCTGTCTGAGGATCGGAAACCGGCAGCGCGCAAGGCGGACCCGGGCGCGGATGCTGACCGCGAAGCCGTTGCCGCACGCCGGGCGGCGGAACTGGCCGAGGCAGAGATTCCGGCGCTTGAGCAAGCCCTTGAGGACTGCGAGCGCGCGATTGTGGACTCGGCGCTGGCCGCGTTCCGGGCGGACCGGGATGCGGAGCACCGCGAGGCGCTGGCGGCTGTTGATGCTCTCGGGCTCGCGCTCGCCCGCCTTCTTGCAGCCGATCTGGCGCGCGAAGCCCTGACCGGCCGCCGGTTTGCCTTCGATCCGGCGCGGCACCCGCCCCCCGAACTGTGGCAGCCGCGCCCGCTCGTAACGGCGCTGGTCGCGGCCATGCCTCCCCGATTTGCGCCGGACGGATGGGCCGAGGGGATCGAACGCGGCGCGCGTGCAATCGCTGCCACGATGACCGGAGATTCCAATGAGCTTTGAAGTCCTGCAAGCGGTGCGGTTCACGGTGTATCGCGTGGGCGGCGCAGAAGTGTCGGGAGCGCAGCCCGATGGCTCGCCCGAGGTGAAGTTTGCGACAGTCGAGCGCGAACGGGGGGAACTCTTCGTTGCGCCCCCCGAGGTAGCGGCGCGACTGATCGCGGAAGGGCACGCGAAAAAGGCGTTGCTCGCCGACAAGCTCGCCGCGCTCGCGGCAACCGTGTTGGCGGTTGAAACGCCGCTCGCGGCAGCCTTGGCCGGGCTTTCGGTTACCGGCGTGCGGCCGTGGCACGCAACCCGGCAAGGGGCGCACTGGTGCCCGTCCCCCGCCGCTCTCGGGGTGGGGCGCGGCGGCTTCTCTGCCCGGTTCACCGATCCCGGGGAGGCGCGGGCGCTCTGGGCCGACAAGCCGGACGCGATCCCGCTCTTCTCGTTTGCCACGCCGCACGGCTTCGACCGCGCCTTTGTCTGGCGGCAGCGCGAACTCCTTGAAATCGCAACTGAAATTCAAACCTTCGGGAGAAGTTGACATGACCCTGCAACTCGTTGCCCTGGCCGAAATCCTCGGCCAGCGGGGTGCGCGCCAGATCGCCACGGGCGAAACGGACGCCGAAGGCGCACCGATTTTTCAAACGGTGGCCGCGCCGATCCTGCCCGGAGAAGCCTTCACCGCCGATCCGATCACGGCTCGCGCTCTGATCCGGGCCAAGGCCGCCGCGCCAGCAGGATTGGAGGAGGCTGAGGCAGCGATTGCCCGGGCGAGGGAGGCCGAGGCGTGACCCGGAAGGAGAAACCGGCCGCCGATCCGGCCGAGGCAAAGGCATTGCGAGATGCCGGGCTCTCGGCCGTCCGGGCCAAGCGGCTTGCGCTGTTGCGTGCGATTGCGCGTGCGGGAGGTGTGGAAGCCGCCCGGGTGACGTTCCCCGAGTATATGGCGGCACGGCCGCGCACCGACGATCCGCGCGGCGATTTCACGGCCGATTTCACCTTTGAGTACCCCGCAACCCCAAGAGGCCGGAAATTCGGTCGCTGGATGATCTGACGGGCTATCTGACGGCTCGGAGAGCGCGCCCGGAGGCCGTCGCGGCGGGCGCGTCATGCTGGCGCGAATATGAATCCGTGATCCGCGATGCGCTGGAATGCGAAACGGCTCGGGAGATGGCATCCCGGGCCGCAATCGAAGACTGACTTTACCGCTTGTCCCGCCATTGAGACGATTAGAGGATCGCATGAAAGCCCTTATGAATCAAGAAACTGCGGCCCTCCTCGGGTTTCATGGCGTTTCACTCCCTGAAAAAATCGCGTTCTCTCGCGGGCAATCGGAAACCTCGGCGCGTGTGCGGCGGCAGGTGTTGCCGCTGGCCGAGTTCCGGGCACTTCTCCTTGAACATGTCGAAGGCCCGAAGGCCGGGGCGTGCTGGATGCCCGCCACCTTCACCGGCAACCGGCGATCCGGCGCGGCGGCCGAAGGGGTGCAGGTTGCGGTGCTGGACCTTGATTCCGGCCAGCCGGTTGACGAGATTGCCGAACTCGTCCGGGCGGCAGGTCTGGCGGCGATCCTGCACACTTCGCACAGTCATCGCCCTGAGCACCCGAAGGTGCGGGTGATCCTTTTCCCGGCCCGGCCTTGGCGGGCGGCAGACTATGCGGACACCCGCACGGCGGCGCGCGCTTATCGGGCCGGGCTCGCCGATCTGACGGAACGGCTCGGGCTTGCCGCCGATCCCGCCGCGACGGACCCCGCGCGGCTGTTCTTCCTGCCCCGCCATGCGCCCGGCGCGGAGTTCTTGGCCGAGTGGATCGAAGGTGGCGCGGCCGAGGTGTGGCCCGAGCCGGGCGCGGCCCCGGCTATCGGCGAGGTGCTTCCCGCGCTGGCCGGTGAAGGCGAGGTGCCGCCCGAGGTGCTGTTCTCGGCCTTGGCGGCGATCCGAAATGACTCCCGGTTCGGGCGGCACGAATGGGTGAAAACAATCGCGGCCGTGCGCAATGCCCTCGGCGAGGAAGGGCGCGAGGCGGCCGAGGCGTGGTCTGCGGAATGGTCTGAGGGCGATCACGACCCGGACGAGTTCGCCCGGGTATGGGAGTCGATCCATGACCCGCGCGCGGGTGCGGGCACAATCTTCATGTATGCCCGGCGCGACGGCTGGTCCGATCCCCGGGCCGAGGCCGAGCGCGAACGCCTTCTTGCCGCCTTCGATGACCTGCCCAATGACGAGAAAGAAGCCGAGCTTGCCGAACGAGCGGCAGCGGATCGGCTGGCCGAGTTCGGGGATATTGCGAACGGTGCCGCGCACGCGGATCGCATCCGGGGCACGCGCCGCTATGTCTCGGCGACTCGGCAATGGCTCGCATGGACCGGCGCGCGATGGGCGGCACAGACGGCCGAAGACGTGATGCGCGATGCAAAGGCCACCTCGGCGGCAATGGTTTCCCGTGTCGCACGGGAGGCCCGGCGCGACCCGGGCGGGCTCGCCAAGGGGCGCATGGCGAAGGCGATGGCCTTGCATGGCAGCGCGGCCGCCCTCGCGTGCATGGTAGAGATGGCACAATCCGAACGCGGGATGCACGTTGCCAGCCCGGCCGAATTTGACGCGAACCCGCTGGACCTGACTTGCCGGAACGGGATTCTTGATCTGCGAACCGGGCTTCTGCGGCAGGCGCGGCCGCACGACCTCGTGTCCAAGCTGGCCGGGGCCGCGTTCGAACCTGCCGCCCGCGCGCCGGTCCGGGAACGGTTCATTGAAACCGTGATCCCCGATTCCGAGGTGCGCGCTTTTGTGCAGCGGGCCGTGGGCTACACCCTGACCGGCAGCGTTGACGAGGAGGTATTCTTTCTGGCGCACGGGACGGGCGCGAACGGCAAGAGCGTCTTCGCCAATGTCATCGCTGCGGTGCTCGGCGAGTTCTCTGGCAGCTTTGGCGCGGCGCTGGTGACACGGCAAAAGCACGAGAACGAGGCGCACCGCATGGTTGCCCGGCTGCCCGGCTTGCGGCTCGCCCTCGTGAACGAGACGGGAGTCGGCGACCTGTGGGATAGCGGCCGCATGAAGGAGTTAGCCTCGCGCGAGCGCATGTCTGCCCGCCTCCTGCACAAAGAGGCGTTCGATTTCATGCCCACGGCGAAACTCTGGATTCGTACAAACCATCTGCCCGGTTCGCTGGACGCGGGCGATGGATTCTGGCGGCGCTGCGTTCCGATCCCCTTCACCACGCAGATAGCGGCGGAAAGCCGGGTGCCCGATCTGGACCGGCAAATCATCGCGGCCGAGCTTTCGGGCGTGCTGAATTGGGCCATGGCGGGTGCCGTAGCATGGGCGCGCGGCGGTTTGCAGGTACCGCGTTCGATCCGGGGCGAGGTGGAAACCTACCGCGAGGAGACAGACCTGCTCGGCCAGTGGATCGCCGAGCGCACGCAGCGCGACCCGCAGAGCCGGGTGCCAGTGGCCGAGGCGTTCCGCGATTACGAGGAGTTTTGCCGCTCGCTCGGCGCGAACGCAGGCACCGCTATGACGTTTTCGCGGGCAATGTCATCCCGAGGTGTGAACCGTGATCCGAGCCGAAAACAGGGCCGCCGGTTCATGGGCTTCCGGCTCCGCGAACGTGTGCGGCAAGAAGATTTCGACGAAGATGCGGACGATTTTTCCCGGTTGATCTGAAACGCCATGAAACACAATCCGGCAGAAAATCAGGCTCGGGGACGCATGGGGACGCATTGGGAAGGTTTTTCCATAAATCCCCGCGAGGGATTTCTTCTTAGGAGCAATATATTTCCTTATCAAATGCGTCCCCTTGCGTCCCCACGCCGGGCGCGGATTCCGAAAAGATGGGCCATAGCGCGCCCGAGAACTGTGGAACACCGGGGCTCCGCGCACCCCCCGGCCGAGGCCCCCGCCAGAAGGGACCCGGAGCGACAATGTGCAGGAGGTTGCCGAGCGGACAGGCTACCGGCAGCACACACGCCGGGCCGCTCGCGTCGCGGCGGCGCATCGGTTGCCCGCTGGTGGCCGTGCCCGTTCACCCGGCACCCGCACCGCCCCGGGATCGACTCGCGCGCTTCCCGTCCTTGCCGCCGCGTGGACCGGCCGCGCCACCTATTCCCCGGCACCGCGCTTCCCGTCCCGCGATCTTGTGCCGGTCAACCCGGCCCGGCCGATCCGTGCCAACGGATTCCGGCACAAGCGGGCCGCCCATGCCGCCCGCTCGATTCACAACCCGAAGCCGGTTTCCGGCGATGATCACAGAAGGAGAGTCCCCCATGCACGACCCGACTCGCGTTTCCTCGTTTGACCTTGGCACCTTCGATCCCGTGGCCCGGCCAAGGCGGCAAGCGGCCGAGCAACCGGCACCGCGCCGGAAGACGGCGGCAACCGCCGAACCGGAGCCCGTGGCAGCCTCGCCCGCGCCCCCCATGCCTTCGATTGATCCCGCCGAAATGGCGGCCCTGCAAGCCGAGCTAGCGGCCTTGCGGGCCGAGGTGGCAGCGATCAAGGATGCACCGGCCGCAGAGGCCCGCCGCAGGGCGCTGGCCGAGGCTTGGGCGGCCGATCTGGCATGGCGCACCGCCGAGGCCCGGCCGCCAGCGTCACGGCCGCCCGAGGATCGTTAACCCGATCCCAGGCAGAACGCGGCATCAAAGGGGTAGGGTATTCCTTTTTTGTTCTTGTCGCCGCGTGTCAGATGTTGCAAGAATGACAAAAATTGACCCAGAGGTGCACCATGCTTGATGAAACCCGTTCCGACTTCTCGCGCCTCCGCGAACGGGCAGGCATATCGGTTGAAGCCCTGGCACCCCTCGTTGGCTACTCGCCTGCGACCCTCTATCGTTGGGAGCGCGGCGAGGCTCTACCCCGGCAGGCCGCGCTTGCAGTGCTGGAAGACCTCGCGCGCGGGCAAGGCGTGGCCGGGGGCGGGCAACCCGCTTTCCGGTTCATCGACCTTTTCGCGGGGATCGGCGGGATTCGCCGGGGCTTTGAACCGCTAGGCGGCAAATGCGTCTTCACCTCGGAATGGGATCGTTGGGCCAAGCTGACCTACAGCGCGAACTTCCCGCATGACGATCACGAGATTGACGGGGACATAACCAAGATTGAAGCGAAGGACATTCCGGCGCACGACCTCTTGCTTGCCGGTTTCCCGTGCCAGCCTTTCAGCATTGCGGGCGTGTCGAAGAAGAATGCGCTCGGCCGGGCGCATGGCTTCGCGGACGAGACGCAAGGCACGCTGTTCTTCGATGTGGCCCGGATCATCGCCGAGCACCGGCCGAAGGCGTTCCTGCTTGAGAACGTGAAGAACCTCGTAAATCACGACAAGGGGCGCACCTTCGCCGTGATCCTGCGGACCCTGCGCGAGCTTGGCTATCACGTCCCCGCGCCGCGCGTGATCAACGCCAAGGGCTATGTGCCGCAACACCGCGAACGCATCCTTATCGCCGGTTTCCGCGAGGAGTGCGATTTCACCTTTGACGATCTGGACGTGCCCTCGCCCTTGAACGGGCCGAAGCTCAAGGCGATCCTGCACCCGGAAGACGGCAGCGAGAAGGGGCCAGACAGGCACTATACCGATGCAACGGGGCGGGTGAATCCGAAGTTCATTCTGACCGATCATCTTTGGCGCTATCTGCAAGACTATGCCGCCAAGCACCGCGCGGCCGGGAACGGCTTCGGCTTCGGGCTTGTCGGGCCGGGGGACGTGGCCCGCACGCTCTCTGCCCGCTACTACAAGGACGGCTCCGAAATCCTGATAGACCGGGGGGACGGGCAGAATCCGCGCCGCCTGACCCCGCGCGAATGTGCCCGGCTTATGGGTTTCGACAAGCCCGGCGAGTCGGCATTCAAAATCCCGGTTTCGGACACGCAGGCTTACAAGCAGTTCGGCAATTCGGTTGCCGTGCCGGTGATCGAAGCCGTTGCGCGGCACATGCTGCCCTATATCACAGCCGAGGCCACTCAAGACCCCGCGCATCTGCAAAGGCGGCTGCCGCTCGTTGGCTGACGTTGTGGACGCCGCAACCCGAAGCCGGATGATGGCGGGCATCCGGGGGAAGGACACGCGGCCGGAAATGATCCTGCGGCGGGGGCTTCATGCGCGGGGCTTCCGGTTCCGGCTGCATGACAGGCGCTTGTCGGGCTCGCCCGATCTGGTGTTTCCGGGCCGCCGCGCGGCGGTGTTCGTTCACGGCTGCTTCTGGCACGGGCACGCCTGCCCGCTGTTCCGGCTCCCCGCCACGCGGCAAGAGTTCTGGCGCACGAAGATCGAAGGCAACGCGGCCCGGGACAAGGCCGCAGAGGCGGCACTTCTGGCCGATGGCTGGCGGGTGCTGACGATCTGGGAATGTGCCCTCAAGGGACGCGGGCGGCTGCCTGCGGAGACGGTGCTTGACCGCGCGGCGGAATGGCTTGTGAATGGCCCGGCGCGCGCGAGTATTGCGGGGGGTGCGAATGGCGGTTTCTGATCTGACGGATTGGCTCGGCGAGTTCTGCGCACTTGGCATCGCCCTTTGCGTCAAGCGGCTTTCCGGCAATGACACGCTCGCCAACCGGGCGCATCAGGCAGGCCCCTATATCCCGAAAGAGTTCCTGTTCCGCATATTCCCGGCGATCAACCGGACGGATGAGAAGAACCCGGATCATTGGTTTGAACTGGCGGTAGACTCGCACATGGACGTGCGGCAGGTGCGGGCGATCTACTACAATTCCAAGCGCTCCGAGGGGCAGGCGAACGGCCGGGATGAAACCCGCTTGACCAATTTCGGGGGCGGTGCTTCGGCGCTTCTGGACCCGGAGAGCACGGGCGCTCTGACGATCTTCGCCTTTCCGCTGGACGAGAACGGGGCGGCAAGCCGCTGCCATGTCTGGGTGTGCCGCCACGCGACGGAAGAAGACATTGCCGAAGAGCGGTTCGGGCCGGTGGAGCCCGGGCGCTTTTTCATGTGGTTCCCCGATCAACCCGGGCTGTTCCCGCCATTTGCGGCCCGGCCCGCCCGGTGCTGGCTGGAACCGGCCGAGATTCCGCCCGCATGGCTGGCACAGTTCCCGACTGGTGCAGACATTGTGCGCAAGACGGTGGAGCTTCGACCCGAGCACGGCACACCGACCGACAAGCGGCTTCTGCGGCGGCGCGATTGCGAGTTTGAAATCTTCCGAAGCGTGGAAGAGGCGATTGAGCTTCCGGCGATCCGGGTCGGCTTCACGACACTGGACGATTTCATTGCCCGGGCGCAAACGGTGCTGCAACGGCGCAAGGCACGCTCGGGCCGCTCGCTGGAACTGCACACCCGGGAAATCCTGATCGAAGAGCGGTTCCGCGAGGGTGTGGATTTCCAGCACGGGCCGCAATCGGAGCCCGGCAAGCGCCCGGATTTCCTGTTCCCCTCGCAGGCTGCCTATCGTGACCCGGGCTTTCCCGAAGCCCGGCTTCGGATGCTCGCCACCAAGACCACCTGCCGCGACCGCTGGCGGCAGGTGATCAACGAGGCAGACCGTATTCCGGTGAAACACCTCCTGACCTTGCAGGAGGGCGTTTCCGAGGCGCAGTTCCGCGAGATGACGCAGGCCAATGTGCAGCTTGTCGTGCCCGAGCCCCTGATTGCCAAATTTCCGCCGAGCATCCGAACAGATATTGTGACGCTTCAGAGCTTCTTGGGCGATCTCAGGGCCTTGGCGCTGAAGTGAATGCAAGATAGCTTGAGGCAAATGAACGAGGCGACGCGCACCTTAACGGGGCGTGGTGATTGTTAGATGTGGCAACAATGAAGGGGGCCGTCATGACCAAAGAAGAACTAATAGAATTTCTGCAAAGGCGAACAACAGAGGTTTGGGAAGATTCATCTCAACCCTACTACTTGGCTCGGGTGCAGCCCGATTTGCAAGAATCTGGAAGGAACTACAGAGACGCAACCGGCGAACAAACCTTGGCTTCCTTTTCGGAAACGGTGCCAGATATTCGTGTCGTTCGACACCCGCACCAGAAGGCAAGGATTGGCCTCGTGCCAGCCTCATCTTCGTTTGAATTCTCGGAAATAGAGGGGCAGAGTTCTACTGAAGCCGCTACACCTCTCATGCCGTCGCGTTCGCGGATTTATCGGCCAGGTTCGCAGCGTGTTGTTGCTGATTTTCTGCAACTTTTGTCTACGTTAGACGATGATACTCTAAAGGATTTTCATATACCGTCTCTTGTTTTGGCGAAAATGTTGCGTTCGAAATGAAGTTGGTAATTGTTGTGGCTACGCCTGACGCGGCGTTGGCGAAAACAGTTGGTCGGAAGAAGACCGCATTGATTGACTCGGCCACGCAAGCCAAAGCAAGTAGTTTTGGTGTAAAGGTGAATGTCTTGTCGGCGAGTCCAACTTCGGCTGAAGAGTTCTTAAGATACCTCGTCGATCTGGGAATCGATGCGGACGGCATAATAACCATTTTGGACTCGAGGCTAAATTCCTACGGAACGACTCTTTCTCCCTTCTTTTTTGTTGTTCCGCTCGGAAATGCGCGCGACAATTTCAATCACCAGAACTTGCTAAGGTCCGCATACAACAATGGGCTTAGATCATTCTTGGTGTTCTTCGAGCGTTTCTCAAAACTTCAATACAAGAAAATTCTACTACTGCCCTTCTCGAATTTCAGTTCTTCAAAGTTTGTTGACTTGAAGACAATTTTTTTGAATGGGATTAGAACAAAGGGATTTGGTGACTCCCTTGATAGAGCTATTGCCTCACTGAGGGAGTTGCAGAAACCAAAGACTTCTACTCCGTATCAGGATTCATATCTTATTGATGACCGAGGGAGATACTATCAACTCGGCCACGAAAGACATGCGCGGGCGGAAACAGGGTGCCCCCCTCACTCCCTCTTGTGCATAGCGGGCGCTCGATTCAGGTTTGGAGCAAGGTTTGAGGATTGGTTGCACTACAACGTTTCCTCGGCCCAAGGAGCCATCTCAGGAAATTTCGTCTCGTGTCACGGCGGCACTCAGAGTGTCTCGACACGCAGCCATGTAAACCTGTTCCCAAACGATCACATAGCCTGAAATGGTAAACGACGCTGATCCATAGGATAGCGCCGCTTCAGCAACCATTGGCTACACAGGTTCGTTCACACCACCGCTGCGGATAAGCCAGATCACAGATTCTCGCTGTTCCGGCTGCCCGACGCACGCTCTGGCGCTCAGATACCTCACTCATCGGTAGGTTTCATCTGAACGCATGACGTGATGCGTAGTCACGAGTTACATATGGTCCGACAAGCACAGTGAGTCAAGCAAAGGTTGACTAAGATTCTACTGACCAAACGAACCATGATTGGATAAGTTCGCTTAGAGACATTGCCATTTCTTAACGCAAACACGAGTCACGGTGGCGACTCGGTGGCGATTCATGCCCGAACAAGAAAAGCCCCTTGCGGGGGCTTGCTCGTAATCCTCTGATTTTACAGGGGTTTTTGGCTCCGGCGGTAGGGATCGAACCTACGACCAATTGATTAACAGTCAACTGCTCTACCGCTGAGCTACGCCGGAACACGGGGTCATATAACAAGACGGTTTTGCCGCGTCCAGAGGGTTGCGTGAGAAATCTGCTTTCCGCTTACTGTCGGCGCCAGCAGGCATCGACGCTGATTGCATCATCCGGAGCAGCCAGGGATTTATCCGCCATCTCAATGAGATGCGCCAGGACATTGCGGGTGGCGGCAGGCAGCAGGGCGGGGGGCGTGTCGGTGTAGATCGCCCGCGCAATCTGCGCGGCCGTGGCCGGGCCTTCGGCAATCGCGTTCGCGATCTGGGCCGCGCGCTTGCGCCGATGCGCGGTCAGTTCGGCGATGCGGGCGGCGCCGTCGGGCACCGGCGCGCCGTGGCCGGGGAACAGCACCCGCTCGGGCCTGGCGGCGAGCAGGTCGAGCGACGCCATGAAGGCGGCAAGATCGCCGTCGGGCGGCGAGACCATCGAACTGGCCCAGCCCATCACATGATCGCCGGTGAACAGCGCGTTCTCCCAGGCAAGGCAGATGTGGTTGCCCATGTGGCCCGGCGTATGCAGCACCTCGACCTGCCAGTCTTCGCCTGCGATCCTGTCGCCATGGGCCACGCAGGTGTCCGGGGCGAAATCCGCATCCACGCCCTCGCCGCCGCCAAGCCCCGCCAGACCGGCGAGATCGGCCCTGCGTCCGGCCGCGCTGTTCCCGAAGGCGAGCACCCGTGCGCCCGATGCCTGCGCCAGCGGGCGCGCCAACGGCGAATGGTCGACATGGGAATGGGTCACGAGGATATGGCTGATCGTCTCGCCGGGGTCGAGCGCGGCCATCAGCGCGTCACGATGCGCCGTGAGCGCAGGGCCGGGGTCGATCACCGCGACGCGGCCCCGGCCCAGAAGATAGGTGTTCGTGCCGCGACAGGTCATCGGCGAGGGGTTCGGTGCCAGCACGAGGCGCAGGCCGGGGCGCAGGCGGATGCAGGCGCCGGGAACGGGGTCGAAGCGGTCGTCGTCCATCGCGGTCACTCCCCTTTGCTCTCTTCCTAAGCAGGCGCGCGGCCGGTAAGGCTTTAGCATGCAGGCGGGCTGGATCAAAAGGATGCTGCCGCGGGGGCTTTATGGCCGGGCCGCGATGATTCTGCTGGTGCCCATCGTTACGCTGCAACTGGTGGTCTCGGTCGTCTTCATCCAGCGGCATTTCGCGGATGTCACCCGTCAGATGTCGCGCGCTATCGTGCTGGAACTGGCCTATCTGGCGGAGCTGGTCGAGGAGGCGCCCGACCGGGAAGCAGCGCTGGCGCGGGCGCGGGCGGTGGGCGGCCCGCTGGCGCTTTCTGTGGCGTTTCCCCAGACGGTGCCCGTGGGAGAGGCGCGGCTATTCTACGATCTTTCGGGCAAGTCGGTGACGGCGACCCTGGCCGTGGGATTGCCGGGATTTGTTGGAATCGACCTTGCCACCAGCACGCGGCTGGTGCGGGTCGGGCTGGAGACGCCGCATGGTCCGATGGAAGTGGGGTTCGACCGGCGTCGGGTCTCGGCCTCGAATCCGCATCAGCTTCTGGTGCTGATGGTGGTTACGGGCATGCTGATGACGTTGATCGCCTATCAGTTCCTGCGAAACCAGTTGCGTCCGATCACGCGCCTTGCTGCGGCGGCCGAGGCGTTCGGCAAGGGGCGGGCGATGCCCTACAGGCCCGCGGGCGCGGCCGAGGTGCGTGCGGCCGGACGGGCCTTTCTCGACATGCGCGCGCGGATCGAGCGGCAGATCGAACAGCGCACGCTGATGCTTTCGGGCGTGAGCCACGATTTGCGTACGCCGCTGACCCGGCTCAAGCTGGAATTGTCCATGGCCGAGCAGACGCCCGAGACGGAGGCGATGCTCCGCGATCTGGCCGACATGGAGCAGATGATCGACACATTCCTCGATTTCGCGCGGTCCGAGGTGCTGGACGATCTCGGGATTTGCGACCCGGCCGATCTGCTGCTGCGCGTCGCCGAACGGGCGCGCGGTATGGGCGGTCACTTGGAGATCGGTGACATGCCGTCCGGGCAGGACGTGTTGCTCCGCCCGCTGGCGGTCGAGCGGGCGCTGCAGAACCTCGTGAACAACGCGCTGCGCTATGGCAGCAAGGCGGCGCTGGGACTGTCGGTCAGTCCGGGGCGGGTGATCTTCACGGTCGAGGATGACGGCCCCGGTATCCCCACGGATCGACGCGAACAGGCGCTTCAACCGTTTCAGCGGCTCGATGCGGCGCGCAGTCAGGAGAAGGGCGGCGGGGTCGGGCTTGGTCTGGCCATCGCCTCCGACATCGCGCGCGGTCATGGCGGCGAGTTGCGCCTGGGCCAAAGCATGCGGCTGGGCGGGCTGAGGGCAGAACTGGTGCTGGCGCGGTAGCGGGATGCGCCGCCGCGGCGAGGCGGCGGCGCAAGAGGGCAGGGCGAGGACGCCCCGCCAGGGATCAGCCCCGGATCACGCCGCGCGAGCGCGACGACGCAGACCGGCCAGCAGCAGCAGGCCCGAACCGAACAGCCACACACCCGCCGGCAGCGGCACCGGCGCGAGGTCACCGCCGCCCAGCCCGCTCGCCTGCGCGATCACGCGGTAAACGGCGGTGTTGTCGATATATTCACCGGTCTCGTTGTGGCCGGTGAAGGTCACAAGTCCCGGATCGGTGCCGATGATCTGGCTCAGGAACAGGTCAGCCCCCGCGCCATGCGCCCACATCAGCGTGTTCTCGTTGGTGTGGGTGCCATAGTGCCACTTGACGCCCGGAAGGTTGCCCGCGCCGTTGTTCTGGATCGGTTCGAACGCGATCGTGTCCGAGTTCGGGCCCATCGGCATGGCGTTGCCATGGTCGGTCAGAACGATCATCAGGGTTTCGTCCTAGGACGACGAGGTATTCACCCACTGGACCGCCGCGGCGACCGAGCGGTTGAAATCCACCTGTTCCTCGATGATGCGGGCGGTGTTGTTGGCATGCGCGGCCCAGTCGACCGCACCGCCTTCGATCATCACGAAGAAGCCGTCCTCGTCCTTGCCCAGATGGTTCAGCGCGCCCAGCGTCATGGTTTCCAGCGTGGGTACATTGGCGACAAGCGGCACCTCGAAGGCGTTGGCGTCGGCGAAATGGCCGCTGCGGTTGGCCTGCAGCGTGTTGTAGGTTTGCGCGACGCCCAGAACCGGCCCGTCGATGACAAGCGAGCCATCGGCGAGCGCCTCGAAGCTCGCCTTGTCGTCGAAGAAGGTCATCGAGGGGGTGGCACCGGTCACGTCGTCCCACACGCTTTTGGCGATATAGCCGCCGCTGCCGCCGGTCTCGTTGGCGAAACGCTCGCTGCCTTCGGGCCGCAGGTTGCCGTTGCTGTCATAGAGCGGGTGACCGCCGCCCATGACCAGGTCCAGTGTTCCGGTCAGCACCATCTGCTGGCTGATCTCGCCGTAATTGTTGCGGTTGATGTTCTGGGCGCCGAAGGTCGCGGGCGTGGCGTGGCTGATCGGCACGCTGGAGACGACACCGACCGCCTTGCCCAGTTCATCCTTCATCTGCTGCGAGATGAAGGCGAGCGGCTGGCCGAAATCGTCGAAATCGATGGCGCTGTTATAGGATTTTTCACCGGTGGCCAGCGCGGTGCCGGCTGCGGCGCTGTCGGTATAGTCGCGCTTGATATAGTCATAGCCCTCGAAATAGCTCGGGCGGCCGCCGAAATTGCCGTCGCTCGGCGTGGTGTCCCAGGCCTTGGCGGGGTCATAGGTGACCTGCGGCGTGCCGGTATTCGTCGGCTTGGTCGAGGTGTTGAGCGGGGTGGTGATCATGCCCAGCTTGACGTCGAAGCTGTCATAGGGCTGCTGGCCCTTCGCGCCATATTCCCAATAGCTGGCCATGTCCCAAGTGCCCCAGGATGCGCCGTCGGAGATGAAAAGGATCACGTTCTTGGCCGTGTCGAAGGTGGCGGCAGGAGCGGCGATCGGCGTCACAAGCGGAACACAGACCGAAGCCGCGAGCAGCGCGCGGCGGGAGATTTTGAACGACATTCTGTCCTCGTCGATGCGTTGGCGACAATGTTCACGCTGTCGGGCCGAGCGCGGCTCGCCCCCAGCGTGGTCGCAAGATCGTCGCGTCCTGTAAGGGAATCTCGGCACTCCGGTAACGTTTTCGCGACAATCCTGGGTCGATCGGGCAGGCCGGATTTCCCCTTGGAGCAAGACATGCGGTCCGGGGCGAGGTCGGGGTGAAGGGCCGGACGGGCCGGGTGTCGCGCCGTTGCGTGAAGGGGAACAGCCGCAGTTCGACAAGTGGCCGCGGTGACCGGCCGCGGCGGCTTTGCGGGACGGTGTGGTTGAGCCGTAGGCCGACTTGCAGGCCCGGTTGGCCCTTGGCGTGACGGACATGCGCGAGAAGGTCGCGGGACGCGTGGCGTTGGCGCAGGATCGGTTATGGCAAAGGCCCAGTCGCCCGGCGGTTTTCGCGATTCAGCGGCTGCAAACGCGACCGGCTGAAGCCCGGGATAGCCGGGATTTCAGAGGGTTACGATGAAGCCTCACGCAGGGAGTGGCTCTGTTCGGGCCAAAGCCGGAGCCCGCAGTCGAAAAGCCGGATGCCAGCGGATCCATACCAATAAGGTTCTGATTTCGGCAATTTTTTCACGTTGTCCCGAGGCCGATTCGGCCGGATTTTTCGGCTTGCACAGCACCGATCGCCCGGGCACAACTTCCGCCAGCGGCCCCGTAGCTCAACTGGATAGAGCGCCAGTCTTCTAAACTGGATGTTGCAGGTTCAAGTCCTGCCGGGGTCGCCATTTCCTCAGACTATTCAAACACTTCCGGGTGTTGTTCCGCGTGGCGCCGCCAACTGTCGTTGATTCTCCGGGTCCGCGCTCTGCGCGCCTGAGCCTCAGGCGTCATGCTCGCCGCCAACGCCCGGGCGAGCACCTCTGCACCCTCAGGCGTTGCGGCGACGGCCCTCAGCGAGGCCCGGCGCTTCGCCTTGGCCTCTGGTGACTGGCCTCGGTTCCGCCTGGCCCGCGCCTCGGGTGTTAGAGTAGACCGCGACCAGGTTGAATCCTTGGGATTCACATCCGGGGTGATTTCTGATTCATGCTGACTGCCGTGAAGGAGGTCGGCATGGATGGGGAAACCGTATTCTTCTGATT
>Ga0209614_1001698_pt1 | contig 15726 bp, 9 predicted proteins | sample BlaSprsedimmetaG_FD_185484 | JGI IMG/M metagenome (GOLD analysis project Ga0209614, IMG submission 185484) | Hot spring sediment bacterial and archeal communities from California, USA to study Microbial Dark Matter (Phase II) - Blank Spring... ... | reverse complement strand
GCGCTTGTCCCTCCGGCGGCTCACTGCAACTGAGTGCAACAAGATGGGCCTCGAAATCACCATCGGCCTTGCGCTTGTATATCCGTTTCCCCTTATGGCCGTTGAGTGCAATCTTGAGACCTTCCTCCACAAATCGTTGCTTGACCCGATGAATCTTCATTGCGCTGACCTTCAATACGGTGGCGATCTCCTGTTCCCCCAACGTTCTCGGTTCCGAAGCATCCTCGTCGTAATTGAGAAGAATTAATGCATTGAGCACTTTCTGGGAATTATGCTTTCCTTTGGCAACAATGGCCTTTAATTCATCACGTTCCTCTTGGCTCAGTGAAAATCGATACTTGATCTTAGGCATGGTCTCCTCCGTTTTTTCTGACCATACCTGATTTTTTCTAACATTTCAAGCGTGACATGACACTAGGTCAATTCTTTTCACGAATTATTGAGAGAAGATCACGGGAGGACGAAGATTGAGGCGATGCCGGGCTTGCGGTTACTCGTTCAAGCCAGGATAGCGGGGATGTCTGGTGCGCCTGTCATTTTCGTTCGAAGAAATATATCGCTCGCCGGTCTGTACTCTTACCAAGGAGGGGAAACACCATGCGCATCGACAGACGGGAATTTTTACGGGGGGCCGCCGGGGCCGGCTGTGCTTTGGCCTTTGGGCTGAAATTTTTTCACTTCTCCGATGACCCCGCCGCTTACGCGGCGGAAGTGGAACAGTTGGTTCGTTCCACCTGTTCACCCAACTGTACCGGGGCCTGCGGTTACATGGCCCGGATCAGCAACGGCCGGATCAGCACCTTGATCCAGGCGGCCGACTATCCCGAAGATTCATACAATCCCCGGGGTTGTCTGCGCGGGCTGTCGATGATGGACCTCATTTACGGCAAGGACCGCCTGAAGTACCCGCTCATCCGTACCGGCCCCCGGGGCAGCGGCGAGTTCCGCCGGGCAACGTGGGACGAGGCCCTCGACCACGCCGCCGGCAGGCTCAGAGAAATCAGCGACAAATACGGCCCGGAGGCGATTGGTACCACGGTCCAGGTTCCCGGCACCGGATATGTCCAGAAAGGGGCGATGGTTGCCCTTGCCGGGCTGGCCCGCTGGACCATGCATCACGGCTACGATCAGAACGGCGACCTGCCGATGTTCTGGCCGATGACTTTCGGCGTGCAGAGCGAAGAGCTGGAATCGCTCGAATGGATCAATGCCCGCACCACCCTTATTTTCGGCTCCAACGTCATTCAGACCCGGCTCCCCGATGCCCATCATCTCCTCGAAGCCAAACGAAGGGGCAGGGTGGTTGTCGTCGATCCCGACTTCTGCAGCACCGCCGCCAAGGCCGACGAATGGATGCCGATCAAGGCGGATACCGATGCGGCCCTGGGGCTGGGCATGGCCAGGATCATCATTGACCGCAAACTGTATGACGCTGCCTTTCTCCAGGATTTCACCGATTTCCCCATCCTGGTCCGCCGGGACACGGGCAAGCGGCTGCTGGCCGGGGAGGTGCCGGCCCTGGCGGCGGATGCCCGGACGAGAACAATCCCCGATTACCGGAGCCTCTTTGTCATCCGCTCAGGCAACGATTTCCGCATCCTCGACCCGGAGAAACTCGACCCGACCGGTGCCGAGCTTGAAGGCGAGTACCAAGTGACGCTCGCCGACGGCAGCACGGTGACGGTGGAAACGGTCTTCACGGCCCTGCAAAGGACCCTGGCCGACTACACCCTTGACAAGGTGGCGGCCATAACCGGCTGCGACCCCGCCCAGATCGAACGGGTCACCGTCGATGCCGCGACAAATGGGCCCATGCACATCATTTACGGAGCCAGCAACTACCAGTGGTACAACGGTGACCTGAAAGGGCGGGCGCTTTCCCTGCTGCCGGTGCTGACCGGCAGCATCGGCAAAAGCGGCAGCGGCATCTCCACCTATGCCGGCCAGTACCGGATCCGCTTCAATGTCAAAAGCTAATGGTTTCCGGAAGGGTCGAAGATCAACTGGGTCCCCTACCTCCACTTCCTGCAGGGCAAGGGCCCCCGCTACCCAAAGCACGGCATCAAGGCGATGGTCGGCGGCTGGGGCAACCCCTTTGACCAGCACAATATGAGCAACCGCCTCAAGGAGCGGGCGACCTCCGGCGAACTGGAATTCATCCTGACCACCGACTTCCAGATATCCACCAGCTGTATGTGGTCGGATGTGGTCCTGCCGGCCCCCACCTGGTATGAAAAATATGATCTGACCGCCACCATCCTCCATCCCTACCTGCAACTGCAGCAGCCGGCCATCAGGCCGCTGTTCGAGAGCAGGTCGGAGTTGTGGATCTTCCGCGAACTGGCCAAAAGGCTCAACCCGGAATTTGAGAAGCATTACTTCCCCGGACTGGACGAAAACGAAGCGGCCCTCAAAGTCATCGAGCTCCTTCTGGAGACAGGCGGGTTTGAAACGGAAGGCATCACGCTGGAGATGCTGAAGAAGGGTCCTGTCCGGCTCCATTCCCCGGCACCGGGCGACCGGCAGATTCCGTTCTACGAACAGGTCCAGCATCGAATTCCCTTCCCGCCGCCCAGTTATCCGGCGCCGCTCAAGGCCACGGCCCAGTTCCTCCGCAGCGGCCGGATCGAATTCTACAAGGACGAGGACCTTTTCCTCCAGGAGGGGGAGCAGCTGCCCGTCCACAAGGAAACATTTGTTGAGACCGAGTACAAGGCCAACCCGGCGGCCCGGGAGAAATACCGGCTGCGGTATGTGACCAAGAACTCGCTGTACCGGGTCCATTCCACCCATTCCAACAACACCATTCTTCTCGAGCTGCAGGACAACAGGGCCAAGGTTTTTCTCAATCCGGGCGATGCCGGGGAGAGGGGGATAACGGACGGGGACCTGGTGCAGATATACAACGATCGCGGCAAAACCAGGGCCCATGTAGTTCTTGATCCCGGCTGCAGTGCTGGAACGGCCATTTTTGAAGAAGGCTGGTGGTCCCACTATCTGGGCGGTGAATCGTATAACTCGCTGACCTATCCCTGGATCAAGCCGCTGCACGAGATCTATTTCGTGCCCGGCATGTGGTCGCCGACAACGGTTTGGAATGAATGTCTCGTGGACGTAAGGAGGATGGACGCATGAAAATGGGCATGGTCATAGACCTGGAAAAATGCATCGGCTGCCGTTCCTGCATGGTGGCCTGCAAGCAGCATAACTCCCAGCCGCCGGAAACATGGTGGAACAGGGTGTTCACCCCCGGCAGCCACCGTCACCTGACGCCTCCGGCCAGGGGTGTCGAATATTTCCTTCCGGTCCACTGCCAGCATTGCGAGAACGCCCCCTGTGAAAAGGTCTGCCCGGTCGGGGCCACCTTCCATGCCGCGGACGGGGCGGTGCTCATCGATTTTGAGCGCTGCATCGGCTGCCGGTACTGCATGTCGGCCTGCCCGTACGGGGTTCGGCAATTCAACTGGGAAGACCCGGAAAAGGCGCACCAGCGCTCCGAGTACCAGGAAAAATATCAATACGGCTACCCGGAGGATCATCGCCATGAAGGCCGCCTGGTCTACACGCCGCTGCGCCCCAGGGGCGTCGTTGAAAAATGCACCTTCTGCGCGCAATACCGCGATAAAGGCGAACTGCCGGCCTGCGTCCGCGGCTGTCCGGGCAAGGCCCGCACCGTCGGCGATCTTGACGATCCGGACAGCGAGGTCAGCAGGCTGATCAAGGCGCGGGACGGCTTTACCCTGCTGCCGGAAAAGGGAACAAAACCGACTGTCTTTTATCTTCCGCCCAAGCCGAAGGAGGTGTGATCATGTCCGTGCAAATGAAATCCGGTCTGTGGGTCAGCGGCGCCCTTTTTCTTGCCGCCTTTGTCGTCTGGCTGTATCAGCTCAGGGAAGGACTGATCCTGACCAATATGGTCAACTCCTACAGCTGGGGGCTCTATATCTCTGGTCTGGCTTTTTTTGTCGGCAACGCCGCCGGCGGCCTGGTGTTGACGTCTTCGATCTACCTGTTCGGCGTCAAGCAGATCAAACCCCTGGCCAAGCTTGGGGCGCTCACCGCCTTTGCCAACGTCACCGCCGCCATGCTCATCGTCCTGCCGGACATCGGCCGGCCGCTGCGGCTCTATAATTTACTTCTTCATCCCAACTTCATGTCGCCGCTGGTGTGGGATGTTTTGGTCCTCAATCTGTACGCCCTGGCCTCGGCGGTCTATCTCTACATCCTGATGCTGCCGGAGCTGACCGGCAGGCTCTCCTGGCTGGCCGTCAAGGTGGACAACCCCCACGATTTCTCCGAGAAATGGGCCCGGCGCATCGCCCCTGTTGCCCTTCTTTTCGCCATCGGCATCCATGTGGTCACAGCCTGGATTTTTTCCACCCAGGGTGCCCGCGACTGGTGGTTTACCCCGGTCATGGCCCCGGATTTTGTCTCGGTCGCCATCGCGGTGGGCACGACGGTCGTTCTGCTGGCCGGGGCGCTGGCCTACGGAACCGGTAAAAAATACGAAGAAGCATACCGGACCCTCGGCCTGATCATCTTCATCGCCACCTGTGTGCACCTCTTTCTGATGATGAACGACCTGGTCATCCATGCCTGGTATGGCAAGGCTGAAACCCACACGATCATGGCGGTTGCCTGGGGCGATTTTGCCTTGCTGCACGTGTTTGAGGTTGCGGCGCCGCTCATCGGCGCCGGGCTCCTGCTCCTGCCTTCGGTCCGGCGGTCGCTGCCGCGGCTGGCCCTGAGTTCGGCACTGCTCATAGCCGGGGTCTTTGCCCACCGCTTCCTGCTCATGCCCGCCGCCTATAACAGTGTGCCCATGACCATAACGCCGCTGGGTCTGCCCAATACCCACTGGTCGTTGCCCATTGCCTCGGGACGCTTTACTCCCGGGATGAGCTCCTTTCTCGAACAGTACAGCTACAGCCCCTCGCTGGTGGAAGTGGTGATCCTGCTCGGCATTATGGCGTACGCGGTATTCCTGGTCCTGCTGGCCATATCCAGGCTGCCCATTCTGGCCAGGGAGAGGAGCTGACATGGCCGCCGACATGCTGCACCCCGGTTTGTGGTCCGTCTCGCGGCTGTTCAGTTATCCTGATGGCAGGGAGGTCCCGGCCTGCATGCCGGAGGAAGTGGAAACCGAGGCCCGGGCCTTGATCGCCGAGATGAAGGGCATCGATCCCGTCCGCCTGGAAAACGAATATATCCGGCTTTTTGTCAATGCCATGCCGGAGGTGCCCTGCGCGCCTTATGGTTCCGTGTACCTGGAAGGCACGATCATGGGGGAATCAACCGTGAAGGTGGGCGATGTCTATCGCAAATACGGCATGGCGCACGAGGAGCTGGCTGATCACATAGCCGTGGAAAGCGAATTCCTGGCCTGGCTGTACGGAAAGGCCGGGGAAGCTCCGGAAGCAGGGCAGGATTTTGCGTATCTTCTCGGTCATCTGCGGCAATGGACCGGTTCTTTTTTTGACCAGGTCATTCGCCACAACCGGCTGGGCTGTTATCGCCGCGGCGCTGAACTTGCCCGTCGTATGCTTGACGATATTGCCTGACCCGGAGCAACAGGGCCCGGCCCAGCCGGTTGCAGGGCCGGGAGAGTAAACGGCGGCTGCAGGAGGATATCGTCGATGCCTTGGTCGGGATCAGCCGGCAGGTTCGTGGTGTTGACCCCGGCTCGGCCGGTCTGGGCCGCTTCCCAGGGACAGGTAGAGTCCAAGCTGCATAGACTGCTAACCTGGTGCAATCAAGAGGATAAACCTGTGGCGGTCTGGGGAGTGCGGGAATTGTCGTAAATGTTTTGTTTGTTCCGCGACAGAATGGCCTGAAGCAGGGGGGATGGGAAAAAAAGGCAGGGGAATCAGTCCCGCTGTTGCGCATCACCGCCCGTTGCCGCTGCGAGCTCACGGGCGAGCTGCATGAACTGGCGGGCAGAGGGGCTTGTCCGGTCATATTCGCAGACGGGGAGATGGACGATCTGCGATTCCTTCATTTTTTCATCGTGCTCGATGACCGTGTCCAAAACCCGGTTGCCGAACATGTCCCTGATCTTCCGGTGGATGACCTCGGAAGCAGTGCTGCGGCGGTTGTGCATGCTGACCAGGATGTGGTAGTCGATGTCGCGCCCGGACTTCCTGCGCACAAAGTGAATGATGTCCTCGATCCTGTGGATGCCCTGCATGGAGAGGTACTCGCAGGGAGTGGGAATCAGGACGTGGTCGGCGGCCATCAGCGCGTTCAGGGTGCAGAATCCGAGGGCGGGGGGGGTGTCGATGAGGATGAAGTCATATTGATCGACGATTTGCTGCAAGCGGTTCCGCAGCAGGGTTTCAAAGCCCGGCCGGTACATGTAGTATTTGGTCAGGAGCGCCATCCTGCTGTTTGACGGCAGGAGGTGCAATCCCGGAAATCTGGTTTCGTGGATGTAGTCCGAGAGGTTTTCCGACCCAGCGTACAGAACATCGAAGAAAGACTGCGCCCGGGAGGAAAAGCCGAGCGATATGGTCAGGTTTGCCTGGACGTCGAAATCGATGAGCAGCACCTTTTTGTCCAGGAGGGCCAGGCTCATGCCGAGGTTTAGGCAGGTCGACGTTTTGGCGACTCCGCCCTTCTGGTTGCTGATGGCGAAAACCGCATGTCCGGACGGGGTCGGCCCGCCCTCGGGGTAAGGGGTTTTCCGTTCGTCAGCCGGCTCGTTGCGGACGGTGAAGCCGTGGTTACAGTGGGCGCACCGCACCCTGACCCGGGGCCTGTTGATGGCTGACACATCCAGATTGTATCGTTTTCCGCACTTCTCACATGTGATGATCATGTTCGGTCCTTTGAGCCGTTTTCCGGGATGATCGGCCGGAGGGGCATCAGTCCTGCACTGCACGGCTCTCCGTTACGGCTGCCGTGTTTGTCCGGACGCTGTGCATGAGTTCTTCGATGTCCGGAATGCTTGCGATTTCCTCTTCATCCTCGATGGAGGCTGTATCCAGATCCTTCTCCCGTATCAGGTGTTCCGCCAAAGCTTTGATGACGACGACCTCCAGGCCGATGAGGGAGTCGACAATCAGGCCGGTCTTCCTCGGGCCGGAAGTCATGATGACGATATACTGCGTTGTTTTTTCCCGGTCGGCCTGGTCGATATCGATGAACCGGTTCAGGGCGTAAACCGGGATGCGCTCGCCCCGCAGCATAATGGATTCGCCGTCGGCGTCCTGCATGATCTGCCCCGGGACAAGCCGGAGAACCTCCTCGACGCCGGACAGCGGTACGGCGTAGTTTCCGGACCCGGCAGTGAACTTCAGGGCTCTGAACAGCGGGACGCGCAGGGGAACCTGCAGCCGGACCTGGGTTCCCTTGCCTGCCGTAGATTTGATGCTGATCGAGCCGTTGAGCCGGTCGACCAGGGATTTGACTTTGTTCATTCCATCCCCATGGTTCCGGGCGGCTGCACCGGTGGAGGCGGGGTAGCCCGGAGCGAGGATTATGTCGACCAGTTCGGCGTCGGACATTCTGTACAGTTCCTCACCACTGTACAGATTGGCGGCCAGGGCGGCGGATTTGACTTTGCCGGGATCGATGCCGCGGCCGTCATCACCGATTTCGATAAAAAGATGTCGATGGTCCTGATGGGCGGCAAGGCGCAACGAACCAAACTCGTCTTTTCCCGCATGCCGGCGTTCGGCCGGGCTTTCCAGGCCGTGGTCCACGGCGTTTGCGACAATGGGCATCAGGCATTTTTCCAGGTCCCTGAGCAGGGACTGGTCGATCTCGGTTTCCTGCCCCTGGATATCCAGGCAAACCTTTTTTTCGTTCTCCTCGGCCTGGCGGGCGACAACATTTCTGAACAGGTTGAACAGGCGGCTGACCGGCATCATCCGTATTTTCAGGAGTCCGGCGATAATTTCTCTCGTTGCCCGGCCGCCGGACAGGCCATTGTCATCGAGGCGGGAGAGCAGACTGTTCAGCGATTTCAGCTTTCCGGCGGCGCGGCCCGCTTCCCGGGGATCGAAGTCAAAGCTGGTGATTCCCCTGTAGAGACGGGCAAGCGACGAGCGTTCGGCAAGCAGTTCGGCAAACCTGCTGCGGCACGCGTCCGCGGCGTGAGCATCTGCTGGGAAGGCTTGGGTTCGGCCGGCGGTCAAAGCATCAATGGTTAGCGGCTCGAGGAGCAGTTCGCCATGATCAGGAACCGTGACCCGGGCTGTAAGGATTTCTTCCATGACCTGGTCCACATGGGCGGATCCCTCAACCGCATCACTGTCAGGGCGGGTTTGCAGGGCTTGCAACAGTTTTTCATACAGATCGGCGTCGATTTCTTCACCCGGAATTCTCTCTTCAAACAATGGACTTTCCGGTTCGCCGGGGGAGGGCTCCTCGTCCAGCGATTTCAAAGCGGCGCTGAGTTTGCGCAGCAGGTCGCTGCGGGAAGGATCGGCACTGTACGGGCCGATCTTTTCCTGCTCCCCCTCAAGGTCCGAAAAAGTTGAATCGGCATCCGCTTCGGATTCCTGCACTTCATCTTCCGATTCCGGAGCGGGATGGACGTCTTCCCGGATTTCCTTTTCAAATCCGTCGTGGGGCGGTGCCTCTGCCGGGGGCGGTTTGACCGCGGCGTCAATGTCCGGAGGAGGTTCGGTTCCGCTCCCCGGTTCCTGGGCGGCCAGGGCCGAGACAAGGGCCTCATTGTCGTCGAATTCTTCGTTTTCAGCCTCCTCCAGCCTGCTGAAGAGACCTTTCAGGGAAAACGGAAAGTCGGTTTCCTCCAAATCAAGGGGAGGAAATTCGTCGGCCGGTCCGGGTCCCGTGGTCCGGGGCTGGCTCGTCGCCAGCCCGGGTTCGGGGGAAATATCCCCATCGCTCGAAGGAAAAAGGGCGGCGATTTCACTGATCCGTTGCTCCATGAACGCCATGGAAACCTTGTTGCCGAGGGAGAGATCGATGTCGGCCATTTCCAGTTCGGCGATCCATTGCAGGCAATATTCCGCCAAGGGTTCGTATCCCATGTAGTTGGCCGAATACTGGAGCTTGCCGACAAGGTCTGAACACTCGTTGATGAGCCTGGATTTGTCACGGGTTTGCGGGTACCTGTCGGCCAACACCTGGAGCTGGGCGAGTTTTTCGTGCAGGTGCTGGACAAAGATCCGGAACAACTCCTCGTCAAATTCATTTCTGCGCCTTTCCTCTTCCAGGAAGGAGGCGTCAAGGGCAACCGGGGTGACCCTGCCGGCTTCCCTTCTGGCCATACGGCTTTGTCCCGAGGGTGCGGTCATCTCGCCATGGGCGGCATCCTGTTCGGGGCCGGACAGTGGCGCCGGCTTTCCAGGAGGGGGTTCCCCGGCAATGTTCCCTTGCTCTTTCACAGGGGGGATGTTTTTCTGCTCACGGTCCGCCCGGGCCTCTTTCCCCGCCCGTGATTCCTCCCTGGCCGCCGCCATCGCTTTTTCCAGATGGGCAGGGTCAGCGGGGATGTCTTTGACCTGGGGGAAGAGAGCGGCGATCCGCTTGATGTTTCCGTCCATGAAATCAAAAGATACCGGACTGCCGACAGACAGTTCGACACTCATCATTTCCAGTTCCGCCACCCATTGCAGATAGAAATCGGCCAGCCGTTGATACCCCATGTAATGGGCCGATGATTGCAGTTTGCTCACAAGATCGGAACAGAGCGTGATGATGCCCTCCCTGTTCGATTCGTTGGTGTAGCTGTTGGCCAGAGCGCGCAGCAGGGACAGGTTTTCCTGGGTCTGGTCCAGGTAGATTTGCAGAAGTTCCCGGTCAACTTCACGGTTATATTCTTCCTGGGTCATTTCAGGGGGGAGCAGGGACAGGTCAACACTCTCCTCCGGCGGTAATTTTTCGATGCCTGCCGCGGCCGGCTGCTGATCGGGCCCGGCGTTCTTTTCCCGGCGGATTTTCTCCTCCAGTGCACTGATCTGATCCAGGAGATCTTTTACCGGGACCCGTTCCTGCCGGCTGGATTCAATTTCCCCGACAAGCCGGGCGATTCGATCCCTGGCCCCAGCTATCACATCAATGACATCCTGGTCCGGTTCGGTTTTTTCCTGGCAGACAAGGTCGATCAGGCCGGCCAGGTGAAAGGCAAGTTCGGAAACCCGGCCGAAACCAGCGTGCAACGCATCGTTCCTGATGGAACGGATGGTCCGGAAAGCATCGTGAATAAATTCCTTGTCCTTCGGCTTTTTTTCGTGCCTAAGGAGATTTACGCTTATCAGTTCAAGGTTTTTATTCGTTTTTTCAATGAAGTCTTCGACTTTCCGTACTTCATCCATCATAATGTCCTTTTGTGTCAAGGGACAACCTCCGCCGCCGCCGGGGGTGGATCATACCAGGATTCCCTTCGCCTGCCGTTCATCTTCATCCCCTCTGTCATCGCTCATCGCGGATGCACGGGCGTGATTGTCGAGTTCATCGCCAAGCGCCTCGACCTGAACGGTTATTGTCTGGATTTTTGTCCCCACCTCCTGCAGCGTCGCTGTCATATGGTCGATTTCACCGGCAAGGCTTTGCGGGGCGGGTTGGAATTTGTCCCATGGCGAGCTTTCTGCTTTATGCAGTTGCGCAAGTCCATGGAGGGAGGAAGATATTTCCCCGGTTGCCTGCTTCGCCCGCTTGGCCTGCCTGTCCAGCTCTTCGACAACCACGGCGAATTCCCTGCCGCCGGCTCCTGCGTGTTCGGCCTTGATGGCCGCGTTAAGGGCAAGGATGCGGGTTTCCTCGGCCAGGTCGGCGGTGATCCGGATAATGTCGTTTATCCGTTCGGTAAACGGGGCTGTTGGAGTGTCAGAACCAACGCTGTCCGCGGCGGCTTCAGATGCTGCTTTAAGGGACCGGCGGAGCATGGCCGAACGGTCCATGAGGTCCTTGATGTCCTGGGCGGACGCGGCGCACAGGTTACCTAATCGGCCGACGATGGCGCTGACCCGGTCCGGATCAAGGGGCAGGGCGATATCGGCCCGGGTGACATTTTCCTCGTGCCCGGTTTCCCCTTGCCGCCCTGATGCCTCTTTGCCCCCTTCTTCCGGCCGCGGGCCCGCGGCGGTTCTGGTCTGCGCCAGGGTGCGGATTTCTTGGGCAAGCAGGTCCAGTTCACCGTTACCGTTGATCTCAGGGTCGTCGGGCAGTTCGTCTTCCTCGTTGAGGCGGCGCACCCTGCCGCGCAAACGAAGTATCGGCGAGATGATCGAGTCGGCCAGCCGCGAAGCGGCCAGCAGGCAGAGGAGGCCGGCCGCGACCATGGCTGCGGCGACAACGGCGACAGTGTGCCGAAGGGGAAGGACGGGGAGGCGGAATTGAACTGCTGCCGCGGCCGTTCCGTTGCTTCCCGCGTCGCTGAGGTGTTGTTCGAGCTCGGCAAAGGCAAGATCGACTCCGGCCGCCCGGTCGTTTATTTCCTCGTCCGCCCTGACTACGGCGGTGAAGGTTTCCCGGTACTGCTGGACCGCCTCCCGCATCGCCGCGTTGTTCGCTCCGGCCGCCGATGGGCTGTCAATGTCCCGGGCAAGCTGGTCCAGGGCGGCGAGGACAAGATCGGCCCCGCCTTTTCCCCCCCGGCTCAGGTATGTTTCCTCGTGGCGGCGCAGGGTTTCGAGATGTGATGCGGGAGGGGGCGGGGAAGACAGTTCGCCGATCGATTCATCCAGGAGGCCCGAGGCCTTGCGCAGCAAGCCGGCCAGCCGTTGCTGTTCATTGGCGAGGGCGGGAGCCAGCGAGCTGTCTCCGGAGGGCAGGCTGACCGCATAGTGGCGCTCCAGAATCGTGGCATAGGTATTGAGTCGTTTCCGCAGCACTTTCTTCTGTTCCTCGGGGAAGGGAGTTTCTCCGAGGACCGGGTCAAGGGTCCGGACGGCGGTCTCCAGGGATTCACGGGCGGCGGGGGTGGGGGTGCGCAAGTATTCGCCCTGGGCGGCAAGGATCTTCTCCAGGGCCTCCCGCGTGCTCTGCGGCTTCCTGGCGGGCCACAGGCTTTCCAGTCTTCCGGCCGCCGATTTGAGTTCGCCCAGCAACCCTTCGTCCCTGTTCAATCCTTTCGTCTCCAGGCTGGCCACCAGTCCCTGAAAGCCGGCGTCGTATTGCCCGATCAGACTGCCGGTCCGGCGTGCTTCCCGGACCCCGGCATCATCATTGCCGGCGGCGGCGGTTTCCTCCAGCTGATGGGCAAGCTCCGTAAGCCGCTCCACGGCCGACCTGAAATGCAAAACGCTCTCAACATTTCGTTGCTGCAGGAACTGCTCCGCATTGCGCCCTGCCTCTCCCAGCAATTCCGTCAGATTTTCCCTGGCGTGGACCGCGGCACTGTCTCTGCTGCGGCCGTCAATACCGGTCTGCCCGAGGGCAAACAGACTGTAGAGGCTGTATCCCGTAATCAGTGAAGAGAGCAGCAGGGTTCCGCCGACGAGCAGCAGAATTCTTGTCTTGATTGATTGACCGGCAAATTTTGAGCCGGACGATCCGTGGCTCATGTATTTCCCCCTTTTATGCATGGCTGCCGTCTCCGTTTTCAGTGCGGCGGAAATTGCCGGAAACCGATAATGCCGGATTCATTTCCCCTTGGGGATGATCTCCGCTCCCAGCATCATCATTTTCGTCAGGGCGGTGTTCGATCCGGACGGGTAGGACTCGGGCAACGGCTTGAGGCGGTATTGGGCCGGCCCCCAGTTAAGAACCTCTTCCATGGCGCTGCTGCCGTTCATGTCGGCGGTGCGGACACCGCTGATCACGCCGTTGTCGAAATAAAAAATCGCCCTCTTGTTCGCGCCCGCGGTTGCTTCGATGAGGCAGGACTTCTGCATCAGGTTGATGAGGGGCAGCATCGCGGTTATAAATATACCCGGACGGAAGTTGATCTCATCCCGGCAGTCGAGCATTGTAATGATTTCGCCGTGCAGTCTGATGTGGTCAAAGGGTTTGTTGATATAGCTGAACAGGCTGTCCCCCTGGAATTTCTTTCTCAGGGAATGGTTCCTGAGGGAGGTGGTGACGATGCAGAGAATGTTCGGGTAATCTCTGGTTACCGTGGCGAGGAGCTCCACTCCGTCCATTTTGGGCATCTCGAGATCGGTCACCATTATTGCCGCCCTTGTCGATCTGAGAATCGCCAGGGCCTGCATGCCGTGCATGGCGGTCAGAATGTCGAACTGGCCGAAATTCATCAGGCCGTTTTTCAGGCGGGTTAACAGCCTGACATCATCGTCCACGATAAGAATTTTATCTTTTGCCATAGTAAATATCCTGATCTTTCCGCAATCGGAATTTTTCCCGGGCCTGTTGATAATCCCTTCACGGCAATGAACGTGGCCGGAGGCCGCGCCGTAATTCAATGACCTGTCCCGTTTCGGTGGCCGTGGTTGATTTTTTCGCAACAATCTCTGGGGGAATCATATGTCATGTTGCGGTAAATTATATGAATAATATGGAAAATTAGTCAAGACGGCTTATCCTTCCAGAATCTTCCGTGCATGGTGAAAAACCGCCGCCCGGCAGCGACTTTCGAGATTTGCCGACGGATGTTTTTGGGCCCGCATCATTCTTTTCGTTGATAATTCAATGGAATTTCATTACATTTTTTCTCAGTTGCACATTGAGCGGAAATCCGTGCTGTTTTTTAATACTCGTACAAAATTTCTTTTTCAATCATGGAAAGTGTTTTTCCTTTTTTTCCCGCTGCCGGCTTTGCCGCGGGTCCCGTGAAAACCGCACCTCCGGGGAACAGTGCTGCAGATCCGGAGATGATGCCGGGGTCCGTCCCCGGAGCCCGCCTTTTTGCATGACCGGGAATTTGTGCCGCCTATGACCTCGACCTCCTCACACCTCTTTAACGGGTACCTGGAAGGGATAACCCTGGCGGACATCGTCCAGTTGGCCTGTCTTGAACGGTATGACCGCCGGCTGGAGGTCCGGAGCGACGGCTTCCGGGGTTGTGTTTATTTTGCCGGAGGGGAAATCGTCCATGCCGAAGCAGGCGATCTGCGTGGGCAGAAGGCCTTCAACGAAATCATGTGCGTCCCGGGAGGGACCTTTACCCTCGGCTCGGGCAAAACGGAGAACCGGACCATCCGCGAGTCATGGAATTTCCTGCTCATGGAGGCGATGCGGTACATTGACGAACGGAACGACACCATTTCCCTGGCGGCCGAATTTTCCTCGCTCAATGTGCTGGTGGTCGATGATTCCCGCATGTTCACCAAGGCCCTGGTCCGCCTGTTTGACGAGGAGCTGGGAGCGAGGATCGCCGGCAAGGCCACGAACGTTGAGGAAGCGCTGAAGATCCTCGAACTGGAAAAACCCGATATGGTGACCCTGGATGTCAATATGTCCATCAACAGCGGGTACATGCCTCTCAAGCACATCATGATCCGCACTCCCGTGCCGGTGGTGCTGATGAGCGATTTCAGCGGCACCAATTTCGCGACGATGATGGAATATCTCTGCCTGGGGGCCGTTGACCTGGTGGAGAAGCCCAAGGACGAGGAAACCTGGAATCTCGTCGGCAGGCGCTTCAAGCGACTGATCCGGAACATCAAGGAGTTCCGCATTCAGAACATCCGGCGCACCCGAGCGCCCGGAGTGGCCGACTTCAAGCTGCCCGTCGGGGGGCCGGCGCGAAAGCTCATTCTGATCCTCGGCGGGGTGGGCAGCCTGCTCGAGCTCCAGAAGGTCCTGACCTCCCTCGAAGACATGGGGGAGACGGCCGGTCTTGTCTTCCTTGACCTGTATCCCGGAGTGATCAACCACCTGGCAGCCTATTACGACAAGATGACGATTATCAATCCGGTCCCCCTGCAATCCGGGTCGCCCCTGCTCACGTCCCAGTGCGGTTTTACCTGCTGGCACGGATCATGGGAGATCGGCGCCGATGAAAACGGGGCGGCCGCGGCCGTTTTGAAAAATGAAAACGGCCTGCGGGACGCCGACGAACTGCTCATTTCCGCGGTCCGCCGGTTCGGGCGGGACCTGGCCGTCCTCCTCCTCAGCGGAGCCAGTCTGCAGTTGTCAAAGGGGTTGATGGAGGTATCGGCCGCCGGCGGCAGGATTTTTCTGCAGGATCCCGACTCGTGCCTCTATCCCGATCCGATCCTGCAGGTTGAGGCCCTGCATCTGCACGAATCATTCATCGACGCGGAAAACATCATGGACTCCCTGGGTTCGTTCCTCCGCTGATCCCTCACGCCGTACCCGCCGGAATCACGGCAAGTTGCAACAAGCTGCGCAGGTTGGGCTGGGCCCGCGAAGCCCAACGCAAAATGCTGGAATTGTTGGTGTTCGCGGATTCATCCCAACCTATGTACCTGTGTCGGGGGCATCCCCCTCATCCGCCCCTTCGGGGCACCTTCTCCCTCAAGGGAGAAGGGAAAATCAATAATCCCGGCGTTCCGGAAAACACCCATGCCTGTTGTCCTGGTTGGGGTGGACCTTGCGAACCAAAACGTAACCTATTGAAATTGTTGTTGTTCGTGGGGCTCACCCCAACCTACGGCCTTCCCTGGTGAAATGGGTAGATAAAAATCCTCTCCTCGGGGAGAGGGTGGCCGGAGGCCGGGTGAGGGGATTTGCAAGCCGGCAAGCCGACAGGCTTCAAACTCCAGACTCATAAATAACATAACGACAGATCAGGCAGATACGTCGCAGTCTCGTAGGTTGGAGTGAGCTCGCGAACTCCAACAATTCCCACGGCTTTGTGTCGGGGTTCGCAAGCTCACCCCGACCTACGAA
>Ga0209614_1001697_pt1 | contig 15738 bp, 13 predicted proteins | sample BlaSprsedimmetaG_FD_185484 | JGI IMG/M metagenome (GOLD analysis project Ga0209614, IMG submission 185484) | Hot spring sediment bacterial and archeal communities from California, USA to study Microbial Dark Matter (Phase II) - Blank Spring... ... | reverse complement strand
GCAACACCATCAAATCGAATGACTACTACGGCATTTATCTGTATTCCTCGAGTAACAACCGTATCAATAATAACTACTTCAACAACACGAACAATGCGTGGGACGATAGCAACAACATCTGGAACATCTCCAAAACTGCAGGAACGAACATTATCGGTGGCTCGTGGCTCGGCGGCAACTACTGGAGCGATTACAATGGCGTCGATATAAACGGCGACGGGATCGGTGATACATCGATTCCCTACACTTCTTCTGGCGCCATCACAAACGGTGGCGATTGGCTACCACTGGTAAAAGCAGCAGAACCGCCGGGCAGATGGGACATCAACGAAGACGGTACCGTAAATTTCATCGACCTGACGATACTATCCGCACACTGGCTTGAGACACCAACCGCTCCATATCCACGCTACGATATCAACGAGGATGGTCTGGTCAACTTCATCGATCTGACGATCTTATCCGCACACTGGCTCGAAACGACCTGCTGAGCAAGAAAAAGACAGCAACGGCAACCTGCACGAGGGCTGGATTCCCGCGATACGGCTGAGCTGAGCTTCGCCGCCTCGATAGTCTCGCGTGATCACGCACGGTGAAGAAAGAAGCACGAAGGAGCCAACGGCACCTCGTATCTCGCGCCCGGGAACGGCAGCACGCAGGCGAACGAGATCACCGTGCGCGTGCCGCGTGCCGGGGTCCTCCGCAACCTCTACGTACAGCAGCGCGTCGCTTCCGGCGCGGGCGGCCGCACCGATATCTACACGGTCCGCGTGAACGGCGCGGACAGGGCGATCACCTGCACGCTCGATAACGCGACCGCTGGTGAGGATACTACGCACGCGGTACCGGTTGCAGAAGGCGACGCGGTGAGCATCAAGCTTGTTTCGAACGATGCCGCGGATGCGAGTGAAGATGTGTCTGCCACGGTCGTGCTCGTGTGAGTAAGCGCAGAAGTGAAGAAGCGCGCAGGTCTTTCTCTGCGTGTTACCGCTTTCTTCTAGCTTTATACCGCAGCCTGTGCGGAAGGTTCGGACGAGTTCCTAGCGACCATGAGCTGAGCATGCACAAAGTCGAAAGTCTTATCTGTGGCATCCTTCCTACCGTATCACGTTAGTCTACCGCACCCGTGGACTTGCCGGAGCTGCGGTGGGAGGTGAAACGATGAGAAGCGAAAGAAATAGGATTTGGGTTGGTTTGCTATTTGCGGTTCTCCTGACCGTGCTGACGTTCGTGAGTGGTGGCTGCGTATCCGCAGCAACAACCCGCTATGTTAATCTAGGGGATTCCATACAAGATGTCGTGGATGTAGCTGATCATGGCGACACGGTCATCGTGCGGGACGGAACATTTACCGAGAACGTGGTGGTGAATGTGGCGAACCTGACCCTGCGATCAGAGAATGGCTCCGCTTCCACCACGGTTTTTGCCGCGGTCAATACCAGCGATGTCTTCCGCGTAACCGCCAACTCGGTGACGATCACGGGATTCACCGTTCGAAATGCAACCGATTCGGCAAGTTCAGCAAGTGGCATACATCTTCACGTCGTTCAGCACTGCAGCGTCTCAGATAATAACGCGTCGGGCAACTACAACGGCATTTACCTATATTCTTCGAGCAACAATACTCTTATGGGCAACATCGCTAACTCGAACTACCACTGCGGCATTCGCCTGGATAGTTCGAGCAACAACACTCTCACCAACAACTCAGCCTCGAACAACTCCTGTGGGTCTTGGTACTCCTATGGCATTTACTTGGAATCTTCGAGCAACAATAATTTGACGGGCAACATCGCCTCGAATAACAGCGTCATCGGCGTTCACCTAATATCTTCGAGCAGCAACAATCTCAATTCTAACCGCATATATAACAACAAATACGGCATCTCCCTCGGTGATTCGAGTAACAACAACACTATTTATGATAACGACGTATCCAACAATAGCTTTGGCAGTGGCATCTATCTCCATTCATCAAGCAACAACGAAGTTGTAGCTAATAATCTCCACTATAATGGCGACGGCATACTCATCGATTATTCAGACAACAATAACATCACCGGTAATACCGCTTGTAACTGCACTAATGCTGCCATTATTCTCAGGTTTTCGAGTAAAAATACCCTCTCTCGGAATACTGTGCTCGGTAATCCCTGTGGCGTTTTTATCTCTGTTTCAAGCAACAACTCTCTTACAAGCAACACCGCCTCAAACAATAATCGTGGTATTTATCTGTATTCTTCAAGCAACAACATTCTTACGAAAAACACTGCCTCGAACAACTACTACGGCATTGACCTGTATTCTTCGAGCAACAATAACACTCTTATGGGCAACACTGCCAACTCGAACAACTACTGCGGCATCCACCTGCGGAATTCTAGTACCAATCTCATCTACAACAACTACTTCGACAACACGAACAACGCTCAAGATGACGGAAACAACATCTGGAACATCTCCAAAACTGCAGGAACGAACATTATTAACGGCTCGTACCTCGGCGGCAACTACTGGAGCGATTATACGGGCAAAGATACAAACGGCGATGGTCTTGGTGATACATCGGTTCCCTACAACTCTTCAGGCTACATCATCAACGGTGGCGATTGGCTGCCGCTCGTAAAAGCAGGAGCACCACCGGGTAGATGGGACATCAACGAAGACTGCACCGTTAATTTCATCGACCTGGCGATACTGTCCGCGCACTGGCTGGAGACACCGACCGCACCATACCCACGCTACGATATCAACGAGGATGGTGTGGTCAACTTCATAGATCTGACGATCTTATCCGCACACTGGCTCGAAACGACCTGCTGAGCAAGAAAAAGACAGCAACGGCAACCTGCACGAGGGCTGGATTCCGGCGATACGGCTGAGCTGAGTTGAGCCGAGCAGAAATTCGCTCGTGTCAGATGCACCGCTCGCCGTCCGCGTGATCACGCACGGTGAAGAAGCCGGACATTCTTCTTCTGAGTGTTACCGCTTTCTTCTATCTCCATATCAGCCCCGTCAGTCGCATGCTCGTGTGATACCGCAAAAGCGAACTAAAGGCCATCCTCGGAGCGAAGGATAAACCTTCACTCCTCCTCCATGGACCGATGATCAGAATAGGATAGGATGAAGGAGAGGGTACCGAAGAGATCGAGGAGATCTTCTGTGATCTATCTTCAGCTTCACGAAAAGAGTTTGCCTAATTTTGCTTTCATCTCTGGGTCCTTCGCCGTGAGCTCTATCATCACCCTGAGCATTTCCTTCAGTTGTTCTTCGCGGTCCATCGCTTCTTCCACCACGAGCGGCTTACGGCAGTTTATGCAGATGCGTGCACCCGCGGTGTTCACCGTGCGGCAATGCGGGCACTCTTGCATCTTCAATTTGATGGGCTCGTCATGCCTTGCTTCCAACCCGTACATCTTGAGCAGGTCGCCATCGAGGTCCCGGCCCGACAGGTGCACGTAGATCGACGGCATCCGCGAACCTTGCGCCCAGCCTAAATACTCCTCCATCTGCGATTCCGTCAATCGCGATGCAAGATGCGTTGATCTTGAATGCCGGAAGTTGTGTGGATTCACCTTCTTCTTGATCCCCGCTCGCTTGGCGATCTTCTGCAATTGCGTTCGGATCGCTTGATACATCAGCGGCTCGCCATTCATCTTCACCCAGATCAATGCAGTTCGATCGTCTCGCTGCGGATGCGCCTCCAGCCATTGCGCCAGGTACGGCACCGACCAGATGAGCCGAACGCGCCGCATCCCTGTCTTGCCTTCCACCATCGCGATCGCGCCATAACGGTCGAACTCTACATCTTTCATGCGCAGCCCGCCGAGTTCGCTTATCCGGAAGCCGCCCTCGTAGAGGCACGCAATGAACGCCTTGTCCCGTAGATTCTGTGCATTATCGATTAAGTCCGATATCTCCTGCTCACTAAGGATCTCGTTCGGGAGCATACGAGGCTTTGTGGCCTTGATCCATTTAACTTCATCCTCTTTGCCCGCCCAGGTCAAGAACGTCTTCAAGATCACCCGATAATCGTGCTTCGACCATTCACTTAAACTGCTGCGCCCGATACTCGATACAATCTCAATCACATCCTCCCGGTAAGCGAGGAGAACGTTCGACCGTTTAGGAATCGTTCGGCGCACAGCACCAGGATCCGCACATACTTATCCTGCCGCACCGCCCCGACGTTCTGAGCCGCTGTCTTGTAATTCACAAAGTCCTTTATCAGCGCGCGGTCTTCCTTTGGGATCGCCGACCGATCAAGCCGCTGCATCGCCAACTCCACCCGCCGCTGACCACTGTGTATATCGCCCATGACCCACTCTAAAGCATGGTGGGGCTATATACCTTTGGGTCAAATCCCCGGCAGAGCATGGTTTTACCCGTGGATTGCTGAGGAAAACCCCGATCCGGTAGGCTACGTGCGAATCCACGCGTTTACTGTCAATACACGGATAACACCGATCGAACGTCGTGCCCCTTCAACCACCTACGCGAGTCTGCAACAGGTGAAGCAGGTATCTACCACCATCTCTTGCGTCACGGATTCGCGGTTATATAATCTCTTGAAACAGACTCACAACCGGGTAGCACTGAAGGAGTTGCCCGATCCAAGCGATCCTCGAACCATGATTTACCCGTGCTCGCCCAGGTGGATCTTCGGGGAGCGATAGAACACCGTTAACTTCTCCGTAGAGAATCGGCAGCAAAGCACACAATGGCTCAGAAGACCCAAGCTCATCCGTCCTCCAGCTACTGGCTCGGCCTTCTTCCATTGCCGCTACTGCTTGCTTAAGTAAGCGCTCACTTCCTGCTTTGCCGCCGCTGCATGCCCGTATAGCCCGCGAGTGCAAGCACCCCCATCGAGAACAGTAGTATCGTTGCCGCTTCCGGAATCGGTGAGCAGGGCACGGGCCCAGTCGCGAACGGGTAGAAGGTCACTTTGCCTTTTCCTTCTTCATCATCATAGATGCCCGCATCTATCGTTGTGTTGTCAATTGCAATCCAGTAATTGTTTATTGCTTCTACAGGGTCAGCCATGTTATTGTAGAAGTTATATTCATAGCCGCCGCTTGTTTCGTTAAGGACACCGTTGGCCATGATATTGTTGTTTTCAATCGTATTACCGGTGCTTGTACCAGTTAAGTAAAATCCCCGTGCAGTGTTGTGATGCACCCAGTTGCAGGAAATGTTGTTGCTGCTTGAACCAGACAGGTAAACGCCGTAGGCATTGTACGGGATGGTATTGCCTGTCAGGTTATTATTGCTCGAAGAAGACAGGGCGATACCATATCTGTTGTTCGAGTTAGCGGTGTTGCCGGTCAGGGTGTTGTTGGTGCTCGAAGCCAGTAATATGCCGCGGTTGTTGTTCGCGTTGGCGGTGTTGCCGGTCAGGTTGTTGTAGCTCGAATAACGCAGGCGAATGCCGTGATTGTTAGAACTTGCGATATTATTAAAGATGTTACAGTTAGATACGTTATCGAGATAAATACCGGCATAAGTAGCATTCGATGCCCCAGTCACCGTGAACCCGCTAATATTCACGTAATCCGCAGTCACGTGGAAGACATCGCCAGTACCTAACGCCTGCACTGTCGTTACAGCAGAACCGTTCTGTGACTGAATCGTCAAGCGCTTGTTGACATCCACGTTCTCGTTGTACGTGCCGTCGTGCACGATGATCGTATCGCCTTGATTTCCCGCATCCACCGCAGCCTGGATCGTTGCATATGTCTGACCGGTACCGACGTGAAGTTCAGCAGCGCTTGCACCCGTGGTGAGCAGCGTCAGCACCGAGATGAGCACGATCGCAGCTACAAGACTCCTCTTCACCAAAGCGTTTTTGGTGATTGCGGCCCGCTGTCCGCGTCCTTCATCAGCCCGTTTGTAAACCATAGGTTCGTACCTCAAGTATTATGAGCATCAAGTAGTATGTGGTGTACAGGGTATATATAAGCTTTTCGGTGCAATCCAGTAGTTCCGGAACTATGGAGTTCCGAATAGCGGACCAACCGCTCGCTGAAGTTTCTTGCGCGCTCAGCTTCGGATCGCCGGGAATCACCGCGCTGGAACCGTCCAACTGGGTAGCGGGTATTACACAAGCGCGAGCGAGGCGGAGACGCTTTTGCTCGTATCTGATGAGGCATTGTTCTGGACGAGTTTTATACTCACTGCGTCTCCCTGCGGAGCCGGTACGGCGTGCGTGGTGTCCTCGCTGATGGTCGAGACCCCGTGCGTGCAAGTTGACGATGTCGCGGGTTTTGCTGCTGGTCGCAAATAGAGAGCATCCTCCTACCGGCGCTCAGTCCCTGAAATAGTCCGTGAAGAGCTTCACCACGATCTTGCTCAGCAGAAGAAGCCCGATCAGGTTGGGGATTGCCATGAGCGCATTGGTGATATCAGAGAAGAGCCAGATATCCTCGAGATAGGTCGTTGCCCCGGGGAGGTCGACCACACTGGCGCCGATGACGATACCCACGAGGAAGACCGCATAGTACACCTGGAGGAAGAACTGGTAGAACCGTGGATCTCCCGAGATCTTCTTCATGAAGTATGCGAGGCACTGCTTACCATAGAATGACCAGGCCAGTATAGTGGTAAAGGCAAACAGCACCATGCCGAGCGTGATCACCAAATCGCCCGCATAGCCGATCTGTGCGTGGAAGGCATGGATGCTCAGCGAGGTACTGGTCTTGCCGGTCTCCCATGCGCCGGTAGAGACGATGGCCAGCCCGGTCATGGTACAGATCACGATAGTGTCAACGAACGGCCCGAGCATGGCGATCAACCCCTGCCGGACGCTGCTGGGTGTCTGAGCGGTGGCATGCGCTATGGGCGTGCTGCCCAGGCCCGCTTCATTGGAGAATACCCCGCGGGCGAGGCCGTACCGCACGGCTTGAGCCACGGTAGCGCCGGTGAACCCGCCAACCGCTGCCTGGCCTGATAGGGCGCTCTCCAGTATGGTCACGAAAGCTGCTGGGACTGCCCTGACGTTCAGCAGCAAAACGACCATGACCGTAGAGACATAAAGCGCCGCCATGAACGGCACCAGCGTCCCGGCGACGTAGCCCAGTCTCTTAATACCGCCAATGACCACGAGCCCCACGACGAATGCCAGCAGCAAGCCGGTGACGATCCCGGGGATGTTGAACGTATCCTTAACGGCGAGCGATAACGAGTTCGCCTGGGCCATATTGCCGATCCCGAAGGATGAGAAGACGCAGCAGGTGGCAAAGGCCATACCCAGTGCCCTGCCCACGCGCGGATTGCTCAATCCCCGCTCGAGATAATAGAATGGCCCGCCGATCATCGTGCCGTCGGGCAGTTCTTCACGGAAATGGATGGCGAGTGTGGCTTCGACGAACATGGTCGCCATGCCCACGAGTGCAGTCAGCCACATCCAGAACAGCGCGCCGGGCCCGCCCAGTGAGATTGCCGTGGCCACGCCGGCGATATTGCCCGTGCCGATGGCACCCGAGAGAGAGGTCATGAACGCACGAAAGGGCGAGATATCTCCTTTGCCACCGGCTTTCGGCTGCAGTATGAGCCTGAGGGCATGTCCGAATTTACGTGCCTGGGGTCCCCGTAACGTGATCGTGAGGTACAGACCGGTCCCGATGAGCAGGGCCATCATAACCGGCCCCCAGACAACGGTATCGACCGTTGTGAGCAGCTGGTGTATCAGATTCACCGGTGTCATTCTAACGATTCTATACTTTCAACCCCTAGATATATAGCATGGCGGCCTCACGAGCGGCCGGAGCTAAATAGCCAGATTAACGCACTGGCAAGTGGGGGAAAAAAAAGGTAGAGAGCGAGCGAGCGCCGATGGCAGCATTTAAGTTCACGGTATTACAGGAAGATGCAACGAGCAGCGCGCGGCTGGGCGAGCTCGTAACCCGTCGTGGCTGTATCGAGACGCCGTACTTCGTGCCGGTAGCTACGCTGGCCTCGGTGCGCGCTCTGGGTTCGGACGATCTCGCTACCCTGGGCGCGCAGTGCGTTCTGGCCAATGCGTATTACCTCCATATCAAGCCTGGAGACGAGCTCATCAACGGCCTGGGCGGCCTGCACCAGTTCATGGGCTTTGAGCGTCCGATAATCACAGATTCCGCCGGTTTCCAGGCCTTCTCGCTGGGGTTCGGCCGTGAGCACAATATCTCCAAGATCGGCAGCATCTTCCCTGACGGCAGAGCGAGCAGCGAGAAGCGGGAGAACCTGACCCGGATAACGGACGAGGGGATACATTTCAAGTCTGCCCACGACGGTGCGTGGCGGTTCCTGGACGCCCGGAGCTCGATGGAGATCCAGGCCAATCTCGGCGCGGACATCATCATGGCGTTTGACGAGTGCACCTCGCCCCTTTCCGATTACGAGTATACCCGGCGGGCGATGGAGCGAACCCACGAGTGGGCCGGGCACTCGTTGCGGTACCATGACCGAAGCCAGGCGATCTACGGCATCATTCAGGGCGGCTGGTTCGAGGATCTACGACACGAGAGCACGGCGTTCATCACCGCTTTGCCCTTCGACGGCATTGCCATCGGTGGCTCGCTCGGCAACTCCAAGAGCGACATGCACCAGGTTCTGGAGTGGGTCGTGCCCCGGTTGGACGAGCGGCCCCGGCACCTCCTGGGCATCGGAGAGATCGAGGACATCTTCGCGTGCGTGGAGCGCGGGATCGACAGCTTCGACTGCGTCGCGCCGACGCGACTCGCACGGCGGGGTAACCTGCTCATCTCGCCCGATTCGGGCGGCAGCTTGGAGAACAAGTACCGGATAAGCATCAAATCCGGTAAGTACAAGGCGGACCCGGGCCCGATCGAGCCCGGCTGCGCCTGCTCCACCTGTGAGCGCTACTCGCGCGCCTATCTGCGGCACCTGTACACGGTCAACGAGCTGGCGTATTTCCGGCTGGCCTCGATCCATAATCTTCATTTCATGTTCCGGCTCATGGCGCTGATACGGGCGTCCATTCGTGACGGCACGCTGGGGGACCTGAAGCGGAAATGGCTGCAGTAGATTGGCGAGCGGTACCCCGTAAACTTCGTGCCCTTGAGCCGGTATTCACCATGGATAAGACGCAGGCCACCATTATACTCTGCGGCTTCTACCTGTTCTTCTCCTTTGCCGGCAACGTCGCGGCCACCAAGGTCACCTTCTTTGGCAAGCTCGTGATGGACGCGGGGTTCATTTATTCGCTCACGTTCACCTGGCGTGACCTGATCCACAAGCAGCTGGGCAAGAAGGCAGCGATCACCACGATCTGGCTGGCTGCGGCGATCAATCTCTGTGCCGCGCTCTATTTCCAGTTTGTGGTGGTCTTGCCCGCCGAGCCGAGCTGGGCCGATGCAGGCGGTCAAGCCGCCTGGCAGTTCCTCTTCGGCATCATAAGCCCCGCGGAGGCCGGCGCGTGGTGGCAGACGATATTCTCGCTCCAGCTCAGGATCGTGCTCGGCTCTATCATCACCGCGCTCATCGCCGAGCTCGTCGATACCCATGTTTATCATCTCTGGACCACGGGCATTGGCAGGAACCGGCCGCAGTGGAGCAGGGTCTTTGTCTCCAACTCCATCTCCATACCGGTCGACAGCGTGCTCTTCCCGCTCATCGCCTTCTCCGGAATTATCAGCGCGACTGCCATGAGAGAGATGTTCTATACCAATGTCATGGTCAAAGCGATCATCACGCTGCTGGTCTTCTGGACGATCTATCTGGTGCCGGAGAAGCCGCTGTACAAGGGGGATCTGTAAGACACGCCAACCAGGTCTAAGAACCGTTCTCGCTACCCCCCAGGTGGCGGTTTTCTCTCTCTTGATACTTTTGCAACGGTACTCGCCAAAATCTCGCCAAAATCAGACCACGCACTCTCTTTTTTTTACGATGGTAACTCATTATATGTCTGAGCTTAACAGAAGTACCGTATTAATTATTCCTTTCCCGTGCGGTTTCTTGATCAATCTTCCCGTATTTTGCGAGCGCATCGTTATTCTCCGGGATGATCCTTAAGCTATTTTTAAGAAACAAAAAACGGGCAAATTGTACACCAAGGAATCCTGAATCAAGATCATTACCACCAAGATTCTGATCACTAAGTGCAAGGATATCAGCGCAATCCTTTATTTTATGTATTTTGCCTGGTCACATAATGCATCTTCAGATGTACCGTGCTGTATTCTATAGGACTCCTTCGCGTTCATACTCGCTTTTTTGTGTCATAGCAATTATCGGTCTATACCGATACCCATATAAAGGTATCAGTGATACGTATCAGTTAATACCGATACGTATATAACGGTATCAGTGATACTACTGTGCGTATAAGCCTTTAAAAGGACTGAATTGATCACGCCGCTCCCATTCGTGCGAAGGGCAGTCCGATGCGAGTCAGCGCGGACCCTACGTCTGTTCTGTCGCCGTTCTGGCATCTGGGTGATGCAAGACCCATCCAGAAGCGTCGATTTTACCGTTTGCCAGCACGATGATCGTGCCGTCAGCAGTCTTCAAGCGCGTTTTTCGCAAGGTAACATCGATGATCTCACCGCGATGGCCCTGGGTGGTGATCTCGTCGCCGATATTGAAATGTTTGTCAGTAAGGAGAAAGAATCCACTTACCGCATCGGCCAGAATATCCTTCACGGCCAATGCGAGCGCAGCGCCAACCAGAACCGAAGCGCCCATCACGGGATAGAAGATCGCACCCAGGTTGAGCGCCTGGATGATGTACATCAGAACGCAAAAAATGAGGAGATAAACCAGCGTTTTCCGTACAAATACCTGCGCGTCTGCCGGAAGCTTCGTGGTGCTGAGGCCCTTTCGGAGATACTTATTAAGCACGATAATGACGATGAACGCGGCGAGCGAGACCACGAGTACCCGGACATACTGATTAGAGAAGAGTGCTACGAGCGCATCTATGAGGTTCATTCGGGATAGCGATCTTCTGTCCACGCCGCTCTGTTACGGGAGATCTATCTGGAGTTTAGGAGTCTGAGCATAGATAAAGGTTTGTTTCAGTGTGTGGCCCCTCAGGTTCAGTTCATTCATGCAAACACACGGGCGCTCCACGCAGGCAGGCACGCTCTGAGGCGATCTGAGGACGTGTATGCGCACGTTGTGCCGCGGTGCGGCGCGAGCGATTGCGTGCGCCGGGAATGGGCGCGGATGACGAGCAAAACCAGGTGTTTCGATGCAGGATGCTCTGCAGAGCGGCGAGTAATGCCCGGGCAATCAACCAGCGCTATTTTTACTACACCGCAAGCAGGGCGGATTTTGCGCCGCTTTTCGCACACAGGGCGGTTCATCTGATAAGCGACGTTCAAGTGGCGGCACGGCCTTTTGCGCACCTCTGTTCCCCCACTGCTGTTGCCGCGTATTGCCGCACCTGAGGATATTTGGACTTCACGTAATCGTACAGGGTATGGTACAGCCTCATACATTTCTGGCTTGAACCCCGAACGTATCCCTAAAGCGGCAGCTGTTCATCTTCTTGTGTTTACCATCTGGCACTGTGTGGGTTCGATTCACCCCGTAGCCACGGTCAGGGATATCTGTTATACCCCTTCTTCGCTAGATTATTCTCAAAAAAATCAGGATAGATTGAAACAATTTTAAGTAGATCATCCCCGTAAGACTCGATAGTCCTACTGCCCAGTCGGTATCTCTCCATTGATCGAAACGAGCTATTGAAGAACTGGTGTTACGAGCTCGAATCTATTTAGAGCGTTTCTCGCTCAGAATACTCTTGCCGCAGTTGCTGCAGGTGATCCGGTACGGCCTTCGCGTGAACAGAACAGTACCTGTGACTTCTGCTCGGTGCGGCAGTAGGGACAGGCCAGCGCATAGTGGAACTCCTCCTTGCCTTTCTTACGGTACAGGCGTACGGTGGGTGCCGGTCTTCTCGCCCTGCCCGTTCTCCAGTTTCCGGGTCGTGATATAGGCGAGCTCGTCGAACTTCGCAATCCCGTCAGGTAGTTTCATGGTTGGTCGTTCTCAGCCACTCTTGGCGCCTCGTTCTTCACCTGCCAGCGCAGCAGGATGCCCTCATCCAGCTTCTCCGTACGTATGAGCTGCAGCTTCAGCAGTGCTTCGGGGGTATCAAAGCCACGGCCGTCCACGAGCGTCGGCGCGCTATCGCCACCGATCACCACGTTCCCGACGAAGGTGTAGAGCTCATCAACGAGCCCCTGCGAGAGGAGCGACCAGTTGAGCCGTGCGCCGCCCTCCACCATCACTTTCCGGACACCGCGGAGCGCCAGGTCGTAGAGTAGCCGCTTCAGATCCACTTCATCCTGGCCGCAGACGAGTACTTCTGCTTTCTCGCCCAGGCGGCCAATGTCCTCCACGATCGCCTGTTCGGATACGGCCACGATCCGCTTGCCCTCGCCCTTATTCAGGACTTCAGCGTTACTGGGTGTTCGTGCCTTACTGTCCACCACGATCCGTAACGGGTTCTCATCCAAACCCGCACGCTTGCGCCGCTCACGCCGCTTCTGCGACTTCACTGTTAATGACGGATCGTCCGCCAATACCGTGCCGACACCTACCATGAGCGCGTCACTCTGTGCACGCAGCGCGTCAACGCGATCGAAATCTTTGATACCGCTGATCCGCGTCTGCGCTCGCTGAATAGTGGCGATCTTGCCGTCTGCGCTCATCGCCGCGTTAATGAATACGAACGGTTTCTGGATTTGCTCGAGCGCCTGCTGCGCCTCGGCCTCCTCGCTCGGTACCGGCTTCTGCTCCGTATAGTAGTCCTCGAGGGTTATGAACTTCACCATTGCTACCCGGCTGCTCTTCTTTCGCGTTTACCCGAAAGCTCAATGTTTATAACGGCAGTGCACCAATAAAAACACACACGGGTGGTTCTGATGATCACAGAGGATGAAATAGTGGCTGTTTTATCAGAGTATACGCCGAACGAGCTAACCATTGGTATTCTCGGGTCACATTCGGCACTGGACATCTGCCGTGGCGCGAAGGATCTGGGCTTCAAGACGCTCGTGGTCTGCCAGAAGGGCAGGGAGAGAACTTATGACCGGTATTTTCGTACGCAGGGCGCGCTCGGTGTAGTTGACGAGACCATTATCCTTGACACCTTCGCGGAGATCACAGCTGAGCGTGTGCAGCGGCAGATGCGTGCGAAGAACGTCATTTTCATCCCGCACCGCTCATTTGAGGTTTATGTCGGCTTCGATCGCATAGAGGACGATTTTCTACTGCCCCTGTTCGGCTCCCGGCGTATGCTCCGTGCGGAGGAGCGCGATGCGGACCGGAACCAATATTACCTGATGGAGAAGGGCGGGATCCCGTATCCGCGCGTTTATAAACGCCCGGAAGAGATCGACCGGCTGGTGCTCGTGAAGGCACCGGAGGCGCAGCGGACGTACGAACGCGCGTTCTTCTTCGCCTCGTCGCCCGATGAGTTCTACCGGAACTCGCAGGAGATGATCCGTGCCGGCAAGATAACGGAAGCGGGGCTGAAGAAGGCGGTGATCGAGGAATTTGTCATGGGCGCGCAGTCGAACTTCAATTACTTCTATTCGGTATTAGACGACCGGCTCGAGCTGCTGGGTACCGATACGCGACGGCAGACGAACCTGGACGGCATTCTGCGGCTGCCGGCCTCGCAGCAGCTCGAAGCGCTCAAGTATCTGGACGTCAAGGCCATCGAAGCCGGGCACATCGCCTGCACGGTCAAGGAATCGCTTTTGGAGCAGATCTTCGAGCTGGGTGAGCGGTTCGTGCGCGTGGCAAAGCATGAGTATCCACCGGGTATCATCGGCCCGTTCGCCCTGCAGGGCACCTTTACGCCCGGGCCACCGCAGGAGACCGCGGTCATCTTTGACATCTCCCTGCGGGTGCAGGGCTCGCCCGGAACACGATTCACGCCCTATTCGGGCTATCTGTACGGTGAATCGCTCTCCGTGGGCAAGCGAGTCGCGCTGGAGCTCAAGAGGGCCGTCGAATCGGATCGCCTGGCAGAGACGGTGACGTAATCCATCTATCTAATCTAATGAATCGGCACGAGCGAGAGATGATCACACCAGGAGAGATTCAACGTGTTCTGGCAGGCTATGCACGAGCTGAGCTGACGGTCGCCACGGTGGGGAGCCATACCGCGCTCCAGATCCTCAAAGGAGCACGAGACGAAGGCTTCAGGAATCTCGCGGTCTGCCGGCGCGGCACCGAGCAGGTCTACCAGCAGTTCGGCGTGGCGGACGAGATCCTCTCTGTGGCGCGGTACCAGGACCTTATGGAACCGTCATTTCAGCAGCAGCTCGTCGCCCGAAACGCTATTCTCATTCCGCACGGGTCCTTTGTCGAATACCTCTCGCCACGGCGTATCGAGAACGAGCTCGCGGTGCCCCAGTTCGGCAACCGCGCGGTTCTGGAATGGGAATCTGATCGTGTAAAGGAGCGAGCGTGGCTGCGCAAAGCGGGTCTGACATTACCGCAGGAATTCAGGAGCCCGGAAGATATAGACCGGCTGGTGCTCGTGAAATTCCCCGGCGCGAAGGGCGGCCGCGGCTATTTCATGGCGAGCAGCGCGACTGAGTTCGAGCATAAGCTCGAAAACCTGAACCTGAGCGACAAAGCGCAGTACACGATCCAGGAATTTGTGATCGGCACACGGTTCTATCCCCATTATTTCTACTCGCCGTTGCAGGACCGTTTGGAGCTGCTCAGCATGGATATACGGTACGAGACCACGATTGACGGGCTCGCACGGGTCGGCGCGCTCGTGCAGGATCACCTGCCGGAGCCCTCGTTCGTCGTTACCGGTAATCTCCCGGTCGTTGCGCGCGAGTCGCTGCTCCCGGCGATTTTGAAGCTGGGTCATGACGTTGTTAGCGCCTCGCAGGAACTCTTCAGCCCGGGCCTGATCGGTCCGTTCTGTATCGAGACGATCTGCACCGCTGAGCTGGAGTTCGTTGCGTTCGAGATCTCAGCCCGCATCGTCGCGGGCACCAACCTGTACATCAACGGCTCGCCCTACTCGCACCTCCTTTACGATGAGCCCATGAGCACGGGCAGACGCATCGCCCGTGAGCTCAAGGATGCTGTTGAGCGCGATGCGCTCGACCGCGTTGTTTACTGAGCCGTTTCGGCGCTGCGGAAACTTAATAGCTGCTGAATGCCAACTGTTAGTTGGTTGTTATTACGCACAAACGAGCAGCGGGGGTAGCCGAGCATGGTCAAAGGCGCAGGACTTAAGATCCTGTTCCGCAGGGATACGTGGGTTCGAATCCCACCCCCCGCATATTGTAATTTCGTCATCTAGCAGCTCTGAAAGCTTAAACTCCAAAAAAGAACTCAGATTGATCCTCTTTTCCTTAGCAGCCTCCCCTGGAGGAACTCAGGGAGGCGTACCTCGCGCACATTCCGCAATTGAGGATCTGATCTCCGCGTTTCGAACAGTATCACCGTTTGTTTAACGCCCTAACCATCCCCGCAAAACCGTAGATACTAAAGATTTCATCAACCTTCTGCTCGTTCAAATCCCACGAAAAAAGTGCTTCATTTTGGCTGAGGGTTAATTTAATCGTGGAAGCGCGAAAAGATATAAGATGAGAATAAGAGATGGAGCTGAAGACAAAAGAAGCCTTGAAACCTGAATTTGACACCAGCAACTATTACTATATTGATTTAAACCGAAACAGATAAGTGTAAAGCCCCCAAATATCTAATAGAGACATAAATGGTGGCGATAGCTATGAATAGTGCTTATGAATG